>Ga0116227_10010648_pt1 | contig 15922 bp, 10 predicted proteins | sample S1TSphgellanicum_FD_89693 | JGI IMG/M metagenome (GOLD analysis project Ga0116227, IMG submission 89693) | Host-associated microbial communities from peat moss isolated from Minnesota, USA - S1T2_Fb - Sphagnum magellanicum MG | ecosystem: Host-associated > Plants > Peat moss > Unclassified... | reverse complement strand
AATGTTGCCTTAGTTGTTTTTTGTTGTGCACTAAATTTTAACCCAACATTTCTAGAATTAAACACTTTTGGGCGCCCCCCCCCCCCCCGGCACATTGTTCAAAAAAAAATAATCATGTCCAACCCAATGCCAATAGTGTTTCCAATATGTCTTTTCAACATCCTTGCCATTGCTTGAAGTTGTTATTGTATCATTCCTTGTTGACATTCTTGTTTTTTAATTTCATAATATTGTTTGGGTGTGTTTTTGTTGTTGACCAAGTTAAGATCATTCTTAAATCAAAATAATTTGAATTTTGAATAGGGATGTTCGAATTTGGAAATATTTTCTTCCTATCTTGGGATGTCCTTTCAAGACCTTGGTCTAAGAACAATCTAGTGATTTAAAGGTTCAATAAATTTTGGAAAAATAAGTCAAGTCTTAATGAATTCTAAAAGAAACCAAAGTTGAAACGGGAAATCTATTCGATTGATTTGAGGAAAAAAATAATTAAAAAGGACGAAAAAATGTTTACCCATTCCAAGGAGAGGGTGGTTAGAAAAGGTAAAATAAATAAAAGTTCCACCCCCAAGTCATGTATAAAGGTGATATTAAAAGATTGTTCAATGCCACTTCCCATTAAATATTAATAAATGTAATTTTTAGAATGAGTTTATTGAATCTAATTAATATCATAAATGTAACATTTATATAAATAATGTAAACCTATCCAACTTTGACAAAAGGTTTTGATGGATATTTCATTTTCCATGTCGATTTGAACATGATTTTATTACAATTAAAATATTTCCACTAAAATATTACAAAAAAGTTAAGATGAAATTTAATGGTTTTATTTATTTAAATCATCATTAAATTGAAAATACTGGTATTAGTTATTTTTAAATGTCAATAATTTAGTTTTAATAATATACTTATAATGGAACTTCATATTGATTTATTTGTAATTTTTATTTTCAATACAAAGCAAAAGCTATTATCATGTTATATTAATATTTATCACTTGTTGGAATTATGGACATTATGAAAATTTTATTATCATCAAATTCATTAAGAAAAATGTATGAATGTAGAATGTGGTTTAATTAATGGTTGTAAATGCACCAAAACATGTTTTTTTTTTCATATGAACTCTTAAAACATTTAAATTTGCAATCATGGTGTGTAGGTCAAAAACACTAATTATAATTTAATATTCATCTTTCAAAATATAAATAATGTATTATTTAATAAGTCATTAAGCTTTTAAATGTAATTGTTGAATGAAAAGGTGAAACACAAATGCACTTAAATGTCAATCATGCATTCTTAAATAACAAAATGCACAAAATTATTTTAAAGTCTTCAAAGCCTTGGTGTGATACATAGTGATAATAGGTTGAAAGACGTGATTTATGGTTAACATGCAATTGATTTAACCACAATATTAAATCTTTGAATGTTGATTTTGAAATCAAAAGCCAAAATTTTGAACATGTTTCAACTACATAAAAAGTGAAAAATTTGAGTTCCATGTTGTTATGCACTACTAGTGACAATCAACTATTTTAATTTTTCTTATGTTTTCATATATTTATGTCAAGGTCAAATTTAATTTAAACTAATATACATTTTATGGACATGAAAAGACACCATATATATATATATATCCATGTTGGTGAATAGGAAAAAGGAGTGGGGTACTTATAAGATGGAAGTAGTATCAAGAAAGGTGGGAGATAGTTATTATGAAAGTTAATAGGAAAAGGAAATAATTATACAAAAAAAAGTTATGAAATAGTTATGAAGTAATTAGGCTTGAAAATGAGGTAGTTATTTTTTAATTGTCTTTAGAACGGTTCAAGGATGACCATACAACTAAAATGGTCATGTAGAAAGGACATATGAAACTTTTTGCAAAAAACCCCATATAAACTAGTTCCTACGTCACTGGAATTTTTATTTTTTAAAAAACTAACAATTGTTGTCATCAACTTTTATAGTTTTCAAAATCTTACCCATCTCATTTTGCACCCAATTTGCAAAGATTAGTGTTTTGCCCACAAACTATATCAACTTTTCTTTTTTTTGTTGTCTTTTTTTTTTTTAATGCCTTTTTGTAAAACTTCTATGGCAATAAGCCATTCATCTTTCCATGCATTTAAATCAATTAATGACACACATTGAAAAAAAGTTGTAACTTCAACATATTCTTGGAACATGGAAAGCACGCATGATTTAATAGATTCATTATATTTTCAAGATTGCTTGAATAGTTTTGATTATTGTTATATGAAAGCAACTTCAGGTAAAAGCACACTACAATGTACTTTTATGAAAGTCACAATGGTAGTTTTTTTGGTTTTGTCAAGTCTAAATTTTTACAACTCAAATGCATTTAAGAAATTCTAAAAATATAAGTTGAAAATTTGAAACATCTACTCTAGTCATCTTAACTTTGAAAAAAAATAATCAAAAAGTTCAATACTTAGTGAAAAATGGACTTTACAATGTTGGCCACATCTAATGTCACAATTTTTTTTTAATGGTTATGGATTTTTTTCTCTAGTAGATTTGGAAAAAACATGTTCAAAATTTTGGGGGGACCTACAATGTAGGCTCATAACAATTAAGATGAAAAAATAAAGTAAAAAAAGTTTTCTCATTTAAAAAAAAGTCAAAATGAAGACCTTAAAATTCACAAAGTCCATTTAGATATCCAAATTGATTTTTCCAAGAGCCATATTTATAGATATGATTTTTAAAAGTTTAAATTAGAAGCACATGAATTTGGATATGAACAAAAATGTTAACTTCAACATGATTTAAATGTTTGAATATGAAAATACACTACATTTGGACTCTGAAAATGGACTTTCAACCATCGTTTTTGGTCCACCCTAATGCGCTTTCACCCCTTCAACACATGTTTGTAAAATAATTAATGAATTTCAAAATGTCAAGAATAAAATGTTTTTGAATATTCCAAAAGACTATTTATTTCCTTGATAAAAAATAATTTATTTGGAAAAAATAAATTTGAAAATAATAAGTTTTTTACAAATAATATAAAAGGTGTCAAAGATGCCAATGTACTACAATAATAAATAAAATGTAAATATGAAAATAACATTGATGTATAATAAATTATGTAATAAACAAGATGATTTTTTTTGTTCTAGTAGGCCATATTTTCCATATCGGAAAAAAATCACCAAATGAGTTTTAAAAGGTTTATATACAAACCATTTGATATCATCAAGTTGATTATTTTATGGCAAATTTCTCATTTTCTACTTCATACCTCAGTGTCAATAATAATATAAGTGTTTCTATAAATTGCAAGGATATTTTAAATTAATATAATAGAAAATCATTAATTTTTTATATTGTAAGTTTATCAAGAGCAATGACATTTGTAATGAGGACAACATTGGTCATTTACCCATAATGTTACTGATGTTTCAAATTGAATATTTAATTAATGAATTTCCACAAAAAAAAATGAAAAGATCACAAACTTAATCAATTGTGAATACATAGAAAAATCATTTTTAATCAATAGAAGATTCATCCAAAGTTCTTTTTATATGTTTTGATAGGAAATTTTGAATTCTCGAACATGTTATTATCCCAAATAGATTGTTAATACAACATTAATTTTGTCACGAGATATGCACAAAGTTATTTTTGTTTATTTATTCATATTATGTACATAATCTTGTAATAATTATCAAATGTTATTTTGCATGTATAATGTATTGTAAACATTCATATATCCTTCTTCAATTTTGGTAATTAAAGATTGATTTTAGGAGACAATGAAATGTCAAATGTGGATTTCAAAAATAATATTATTCAGATATATACTTCTTTTAACCATTATTGTATTGATTTATTTTATATTACTACATCTTCAAATTGTTTTATCTTAGTTAAGTAACTTGATAAATATGTAGGTTCTAAACGTTTAGATTTTTTTCCTCTCTTTTGAAATATGAATATTCATGTCACTTTAAATATGTTTGTATAGCTACAAATGGATTGATATCTATCACTTGTGTTATATAGTAATGATGTGATGCATAAAACTTAGTTAGATTATCAAAACACATATTAACAATACATTCATTTTTTTGGTTCACTAATTCTTTCAATCATTTCTTTTCACATAATGCACACATAATGAAGCGAACATCACTTGTTTAACAACTTAAGTGAATGCAAACCATAATGAAGGAGAAAAAAATATGTTCATATTAAAACATAAAAATTTATGAAAAAAATGCTCCATCAAAAACCCCAACCGACATGATAAAAACACATATTTAATATCTTTGATTCTATGGTTGACCTTCATTATTGTTTTGCGTTTGAAACACATTTTCATTGGTTCATTACCAAACTCATAATATGTTTTCACATTTGCTCTTTCTTGTCCTTTGTGCATATAACTCCCGCATAATATTTACATAATTGCAATAAATAACACAAATTTATACAATTTATGATTTGTATTAAGACTAAAAGTATTGAAAAAACAAGGAAAAGACAAATTTATCCTTATGGAACAAGAAAATAAATTTGAATGTTCTTGAAATGAAAGGCATTAATTCAATCTTATATGAAACTGAGGTGTGAACAACATGGCAATACAACTTGAATTGCATTTGAATTGAATTATAATTCAACTAAATTCAATTTCAATTCCTCTAAATTTAATTTAACAATTGGATTAAGATTTAGTTGAATTGAATTTTATAACAAATTTGGGGTGCAAATTCATAGAAAAGTTATTCAAATTTTTCTTGTGAATATGGTGTTGAAAAAAAAAAACTTGAAAAATACACAAATCTAAAAAAACACCTTTCCATGCCTCTTCACTTGGGAATGGGCTAAGTAAATTATAGTTTGAAATTATCCAATTTATAACAACAACGTATGGAATTGTCATATGAATGTTGGAAAGACTACCTTTGTTAAATCATCATGCTACCTTTGGATCATGTTTGGAATTAAACTACCTTTGGATCATCTTGCTACATTATGTTAATTTGTAGTTAGATTTGGTGATCTAGTGTAAGAAAACCTTTACCTTAGTTAGGAGACAATTTGTGTGCATGTTTTTATGTGTGTGATTTTGTTAGTTTTGATATTATTGGGCATCAATCTAATAATGTACAAAATATATTCATGAACATCATTGGATTTTAGTAAAAACACGTGTCCTAATTTGTATTGTACAATATACAATTCAAATATGACAATAATGAAAAAATTGCCAAATGACACAATTTAATTACTAAGCAAATTATGAATGTTCATCCTTTGTTAATGCACATATATGCATATGTCATGCAACAAATAGATAGTTCATCATGTGATGTTTTCACCATAGTATATGGAACAAATATTGCATTTGGATTTCACCTTGAACAATCTTGTTATATTTTATCACAAATGCAAACACATTTATGGAAATCCATAAACAACATATGCATATTTCCATTTCCAAGTATCCAAACACAAAAACTTACCACCCCTGTCAAATTAATATTGAACTCATCTTACTAAAACACTTATTTAGGGTGGTAGTGCCAAGATATGAAATATATTGTACCATTTGTAATTTCAAAAGAACATTAAACACTTCATAGGTTTAAGGCAAACATATGATTGTCTTTTTGTTCTGGCTATTCATCACTAATTACATATAATGAAAAATAGAAATGATCATGTTTACACATGAACCATGAAATTAAGACATTTCATGGTTAAATTTTCACAATTGGAAAATACACTTATGCCTTTTTTTGGGTCATTTGATCATTAATGGTAATGTGAAGCAACAATGAGCCCAAGTTTGTTTTGGAACTCCATAAAAAAAATTTAACTTTCAAGTGACTATTGTTGAACCACATACCACCATCTTGGTCATGACCACGTTTTCCAAAAAAATCGAACACAACTAAACATCCCTATTGTTAAAGGTAAAAATTCCTAGGTTAATTAGTGCCATAGGCATCCTAATAACTAAAGAGTTACTAGTGGTAAAAATTTACTAATGGTTGGTGGTAATCCACCAATCATGCAGGGATTTATGATAAAGATTATGATAAGGATAAAAAGGGTTTATTTTCATGGAAGGCATGTGGACCTTATGTGGTATGGGAAAAGGGGGATTGGGAGGAGGATAAAAGGGGATTATGTATTAGTCCCTTGGAGTATTTTAGATTGGATATGTGGTTAAGAGAGTTCTCTTGAAAAAACGTGTTTATTTGACATTGAAGAGAGAAAAGGAAAGTATGGAAATACAATGTACTCTTATCATTACAATGGAAAATGGTTGATGGATTCTCATGGCTCTTTGCTGATGTTTTTTTTAATATTTAAAATATGAGGAAAATATAGGGAAAATAGTTCATACTAAAACTATATAGAGTTTTGTTGTGCTCATATATTAGTTATGTGTTTCTTTTATAAGATTAATAATACTATCTACTCTTTGTAGTAGTTTATGGAGTAGGAAATAAGATGATAATTGCCATGGGAAAGTAGTAGTAAAGAAATAAACTTGAGATTTGAAGTTTGCAAGGAAAGTAACGTTGCTACGAATGGTACGCAACGCACCTAGAAGGTTTAAAGGGGGCTATAAATGTTAGATGATACAACAAAAGGTTTGTAGGTGATACAAATGGTAGGCATAAGCTAAGGAGGTCTATAGGCAGTTGCGGGTCTTCTTTCAAGTCTAGAAATGATGGTAGGTTGCAAGACAATAATTATTACAAAACCTTAGTTGTTGCAAAATAGTAGGTAGACAAAAGACAAGTATCATTATCATGTTTCTCCATTTTTATTTTTATTTTTTTCTACCCAACATTTCCAATGTAACCCATCCAAGGAGTATAATTCCTTGCTAGCTACCAAATCCAAGACCTCATCAATGAATGGGAGAGGTATGGGTTTTTCTTTGTAAATGAGTTCAACCGCCTATAATCCACACAAATGCATAGTTTCCCTTTCTTCTTGAATCCAATGACAACGAGGGACAACCATTTGGTTAAACCTACTAGAACAATGAATTTGGCATCCAATAGTTAGCCTACATATTCACGCACCTTGCTAGCATAATTGGGAGTCATTCGATATCATTGCTATTAAAATGGTGTGGCCCCATCTTCCAACTATATTTGATGTTCACAAATGGAATAAAGGATACCTTTCATGTCTTGATAGCTTCAAGTAAACACATCTTTATATTTGTGAAAAAAAGCTTCAGCTCCTTTTCAAAAATCATCACCAACTTTGGACCTAACCTTCATTAATTATATAACTTTTAGACTTCCCAAGTTAATATGGGTGATTTGTTCCTTGTGAATTAAGTTCCATCCAAGGATGGTATGCCCCTTGATTTGTTACCTAGTGGGCTTTTCATATACTTCTATTGAACGTTCCTTGGCTTCATGAAAATGGGTAGGATATACCTCCCTTCGGTCTTCACTTTGCTTAACCACGTCCTTGATTGGTTTTGACGTTTGATCACCTTTCCTTAAAGGACCCACCTTGTAGCATTCAACCAAATGGGGAATGTTTCCCATGTCCAATTCCACAATGGATTATAATTATGGGTGAGCCCGTAACATTTGGTCCTCTTCCTCATTGGTCAAATTTGGCATCCAATCATACATTTGAAGGGTTACTAATTGATGGCATGGTTGAATTGAATATATATAACGTGGGTAAGGACTATCATTATTCTTCTTGCAACATATAAGGAGAGTAAGATGTGTTCCAATCATGATGGACCTTGGTTTGCCATAATTAGGGTCTACTAAGTAACATGGAATACTTTTCATTGAGTCCTTCCATCCTTAGTACAATTGCAATGATAAGGAATTCTAACCCTAAAATTCAAATGGGAAGGTCCTTGAAGATCCCCATGGGCTACACTTGTTGTCGGTTTGCCATTTTCACCTAGAAAGGGGAATGTTACATTCCTTGCAACCCTATTTGTACACAAAAGGAATTTGTAATCATGTTTATTCTTGACCCCCCATCAACAAATGTGTCAATAACCCTATGCCCTACCACCTCAATGGTAATCATAGGCATTCGGGCATCTACCAAAGTAGCATGGCAAAGTCCCACTTCTTCCTTCACTTATGGTTCCTTTTCCTAGTGTAAAAGTGCATGGTGAGCCAAGTAATTGCCCAAACCCAAGGCTAACTTTAAATTTTATCTTGAAGACATAGTTACCCTAGTTTCTAGCCACCCTTAATTGTGGGCTTGTGTGGACCTTTGCGACCCTTCTTTAAGGATGCCTACTTTTTTGGTATTTGGTTTAGAAGTAGTGGATTATGCATATGATGTTAGAAGGGCTACAAATTGTTGTGGATTGTCCCCATAATTGTTGCCCTGGGCAAATGGGTGACCTTCCTGGAAGGGGGGTCAATCCCCAAACAAGTCTCCAACCTAGTGTTGCCAAGGCCCAACACATCCAAGAACTCATCTTTTCTAGGAATGGGTCCCCATCATTGCTAAGGTCCTTGCCAATATAACCTCTTAGGTTAGGGGTCATGTCACCCTTAAAAGGGTTAGGTAACTCTTCCCCTATCTTGGCTTATAATTGGTGGCAAAAGGTCATCATTTTTAGACCTAACTTTTGGTCTCCATGCCATCGTGTAGGTGCCAATGGGGAAGTAGGGCTAGGGATGCTTTGTGCAAGTTTGAGCATTATTTTCTATTGAAGATAGATTTTATTGAAACTAAATTTCTACCAAAGTTTTACTGAAATCAAATTTTCCTTACTAAAACTCATGTATCGAATTTTTTTTACCAAAAACCTTGTTAATGAATCCGGTTTTTTACTACCAATTTAAATTAAGTTAATTTTAGGATTGATTTTTTGGGGATTGGGCTAACTACATGTTCCACTGTTTCTGACTTTCTTTCTTGGAGGTACTTCAGGCTATGTACTTTTGAGGACTGTACGAAAATAAGTTTTTGAATAAAATTAATTTTTTCTTGCCATACTTTTGTACATAGAATTTTATGTGTTGTTTTCTTTTAATAATATGTTGTGAGTATTTTGTTTTTTGTATGCAAGGTCTTCTTCCTTGTATTTGCTTTAGTTTTGTTTATGTAGAAAGTTTATGAAGTTGTCCTACTAAGATTTGACAATCCCTTTTTTGTTGAGTTTTTTGCTTACTTAAAGAAACTAATGATTTTATCTTTTGTTCTTTTATTTTATTCCTTCCAAAATTTGGTAGTTCATCGAATGGCCTTAACATTTGGTAATAATGTTGGGGATATTGAATCCATAATTTTTGGTTCATTATTGTTCCTATTTGGATAGATATTGGTTAAAACTATTTGACTCTACCAAACAAACCACAGATTTATTATTGTTGTTATTTGAACAAATAAAAATTAAAAACCAAAATAACTCGTAGATTACAACTTGTTTATATTCATTTACAATATGCCAACAATGGAATATGAAGAAACAAATGGAGCAAGTTTTGCAAGAAAATGCTCAAGTAGGTCATGTATAGGTAACCCAGGATGACTATAACAACCAAAGATCAACCCAAAGCCTTGCTGCAACCTTTCATAATGGGGAGCAAAACAAATTAAAGGATGTTATCGAAAATACCGAATTAAAAACTATATGACCTACTAGAAATCATTTGTGTTAGAATTGCGACACATTAAAATTAAACCAAAAATTTCACAGGAATCGATTTGGGACCCTACTGAAAATAAAGTTTTTTGGTACCATGAGACCATTGTGACAAGTCCACACACCAAAGAGAGCAAAATTGATCAACTCTAAAAGCAAATTAATGAACTGCATTGGTTTCAAAAGGAGCCTTTTGATGAAGTATAAAAGATGCAATCTTTCAGGATTAATATTTTGGATGAAAAGGAGTTCCATTAGGAAATTCCACTGACCCTTATTTTTAACATTCATGCTTTTCCTCATGCATTTTTAATTTGTATTTTTTTATCAAAGTTCAAATCACCAAACAAATGATTATCCTTATTAGTCTAGTCGAGTCTTACATAAACAAACAATACCAATGAATCATAGACCTTATTTGGTATCATTGCCTATTCAAATTTTTGTCCCAATGGTTCACAATTTGGTTTATCCTTCGTCACTACCAAATGTAGGTTGTAAAAAGCCAGTTATTCCACATGTTTTTGTTCCACTTACTGAAAATGTCATGGAGCAAAATTCGATAAGTTTTACAAATTCAATGTATCCTCATGTTGGACCTTATACACCATAGTTTAGGCTCAGCATGTTGGCATTTTTAGTTTGTTCAATGTGCAATTGAGTTCGATCAAGCCGTTAGTGAAGGAGTTTTTACATGCCATCACAGATTTCAATCCAAAAATTATAGAATTGATTGTGCAAGGAATTCCAATTTTCATAATCGAAAAAATGGTGGCCGAAATGTTCAACCTACCAAAAATAGGCATCATTAAATTATTGACCAAGCCAACCAAAAAAAAGGAAAGAGAAAAGGAGGCGGCCATTTATGGAAAAAACGTTCCACTAGAAGCACTTGTCGACTAGAAAAGATGGAAGGTTTCCTTTCCCAAAGGAATGTATGTAGCCAAATTACTGACGTTAATTTGGGTAATCTGGTTGAAAGGCAATTGACTCACCTACGTGGTGAAAAAATTGATGAGTTTTGTAGTGTTGGCTGAGTAAGGGGTGAAGGTGAATTAGTTAGTTGCAGTCTTCAACAACCTTCACAATAGGTTGTGGGATTTGTCTGCACTAACAAAACCTAACGCAAGTAAGGACAACATCGAATTTGAATATTTTCAAGTTGTAGACATCCTATTTCGTAATTGGTTTTTTATAGACCCAATTTTCATCTTACCGAAATTAAACGAGGAGAATGAAGGTGTTGCTAGACCATCATCAAAAGTTTAGGTTGTAAGAAGTAGGAGAGTTTTGGGAGTGTGTTTTTGGCACGCACCTATTGATATCCACAAGTAGATGAAAGACATTGAGGAAATCGATGGGATGAATACCCAATTAGAAACCTCAAGGCAATTGGAAATCTCACCCACATTTTTACCGATGTTGAAATTTTGGAACTTGGGTTGATTTCGTCCTTAGAATCCCATATTGTCACCAAGGAAGCGCATTTTGGTTGACATATGATTGGAAGTGCCAAGTCCACATAAGAAGCCTGTAGAACATGAAGTCTAAGTCCGGTTTGGACTAAACAATTTTCTAGCACAAGCCTCAACTAAAATTGCATTTAATGCTTGCAAGTACTAAAATTCCTATAAATCCCTTTAGCCAATTACACCAATGCCTATAAAAAGAAGCAATTTTAAATAAGAGATATACCAAAATTATACCAAAATTCCACCAAGATATTTTTCCAATGGAACCATTGCATAAAACTCATGAGAGGCAGTTGAAGACCACTACCCCTTTGATACATCATTTTCGATATAGGGTGAACTCTTCCCTCCCCCTACTAGAACCAAAAATGTTATCGTTCATTCATTTGCATCTTCACTGAAGTCGCTAAAGGACCACTTTCTTCGTTCAAAAAACTTTGTTCAAATGATGGGCAACATCTCCAATGATTTTTGGTTGGTTGTAACTAAAAAAGTCTTTTGTAAAAGAGATATTGTAGAAAAGTTTACAGGAGGTAATCAAGTTGAAAGGCTAGCTCCAACACTTACAGGCTACCAATCGACAACACTTTCTAACCATCTAACATCTATAGACTAAGCTACAAGTGGTTGCAAGGTAGGGTGGTTAACTTTTTGCATTGCAATCCATTTTTTTGCAAAGTGCCGTGCATTTACAAGCTATTAACACATCATAAAAACAATAATTTTCCAAATTTGTGGCTAGATTTAGATTGTTAACTTGAAGAATAAGACATCTATCAAAAAATTATAACATATGTACACAAAATGTATAGTAATGAACTTTTGAAATTGAAAAATATGGACTTGTTTCTTGTTTGTGCCTTTACATACATGCATTTTTGCATATGAATTTTATTTTAGATATATTATAGGGATTAAATATATGATATTTTAAAACAAAAAGAACATATGTGCCAAAAAATTACTAGAAAAAATTTAACCAAAAAAATGTTATGGACTTTTGAATGGCTTAAAATGAACCATATTTTCGTAAGTCCATTTCATAATGATTTTTTGGTGGATTTCAATTTTTATTTTCTTAACATGTACATTGAAAAATTGTTAATAATGGCAATTCTTCATATGGACTTTTTAGTCCATTAGCCACCATGTAATTTCTCCCCAAATTAATGATATAAAAATAAATTACCATTTTAACATTACCATATGAACTTTTAGGGAGTGGAACATCCATTGAAAATGAGCCACTTTAGAGTGCATACACATATAAAGTAACAAAACTAGGTAGTTACTTGAGTAATTCACCCAAAAAAATCATAATAATATGATGAATCAAAATTTTATTAGTTGAAAATGTGGTGCAATGGTTAAGGATTTGATACCCCAACATGAGATGAGGAGTTCAAATTCTCAACTTTGCAACCTATTTGTATACCCAACCTAGGCCTAGGTTGCTCATGCTAGGCTAGACATCATAAGCTATGCCTAAGTTTTTAGGTTGCCGATGGCTAGGCAAGGATTGAGACCCCCCAACATGAACAAAAAATTCCACATGACTGCATCATTGCCCTCCACACATGAACAAGTGGCACCATTTGGTGTGGCATATTGTAGTCATATAAGCAATTACAAATCACAAAAAATCTGCGTCAAAAGGATGGTTGTTTAAGGTAATGGATAAAAAATCCACCTTTAATCATAAGAGGTATGCAACTACTGTTACAATGGGGTGCAACATGGTGTCTTTTGTGAATGGTTGTCTTTTGTCACCTCTACAAGATGATTATGGGGTTTTTGTAATCAAATGTGTCATTTCTATGATCTCAAATTTTTTTGGTGAACCTTAGTGTGAATAGGTTCAACATTCTTTTAGTTTTGGGTTATTACCTCTTTGGAGGAGCAGCGACATTCATCTTCATGGAATTGAGTGTTTTTTTGTGTGGTTTAGTTTTTGTTAACACATGAGGTTGGTATTGGAATGAGGCTTGGATTTTCCCATGAGGAATAATGTCTTTGGTTATGTGCATATTCATGCATGCTTAATGAGATTATTGTGATATGTTTTACATTATAGACAATTGATGTAAGTGGCTAGATGTGCTAGAGCATGACAATGACAAAAAAATTAATTTTTAAAATTAAAATTATAATCATTAATTTGCAAATTTCTTCTAGTGATTATGATTATGATTTCAAATGTGACATTATAATTTTGTCTTTGGAAATTTTATTTCAGGATATTTGTTTGTTTGTTTTGTTTGTGATCACACCTTAACCTTCCCAAAACGTGGGGCCTTTCAGTACACTTATGGTATCATTGGAAAATCATCATCAAGGTGGTGTGTACAATGGTCATTTCACAAATTTTGGCCATAGACTAATAAAGCAAACATTATTGAATTTAAAATGATTTTTGTCATTCGAAGTTAAGTAAAATATATTTAAATTTGATTTTTGGAATCAATCCATGCTCTTTCATTGTATTTCCCCATCTATTGGCCCTTTGACATCCCAACCCTTAAAGTATCTGTCTAATGACACTTGAATTCACAATTAAACAAACAAATTTTTTTTCACAATAAAGTTTTTTTAAAAAAAGTTTTTTCTTGGAGTTGTGAAAAGGCTTTTTGGAAAGCAAGTATCCCTTATAGCCTTGAAAATTATCCCCCTTGGGCCAATGGCCCAAGGGTACACTTCTTATAATAAAGAAAGAGTTTTTCCAATTACAAGGTAAGATTTATAAAGGTCTATTGTAACTTCTTTTGGGTTTCATGTTGTTGATTTGATGTTTCATTAGTGATTAGGAATTGTCCATCTTCCACACACAACATCAAAATATAATGTGATACACATACAATGAAAAAGCCATCCATATTAATGAAGAGAAGGTTAATCACAATTAATAAATGTATTTTCTATTTTTTATTTTTACTAAGTAGAGAGACTGAACTATTAGCCCTATTGCATGGCCACTTTGTGAAGTGAGAGAAGTAGCCATATCATGTGTAATTAAACAAAATAATTTTGTATATATACATGATCCTTCTAATTACATTGTCAAGTCATGATAACATAATTGTTATTTTTTGTCAGTACGATGCATAATTTTAGTTTATCAAACTTTCACATTTTGTGTATGTTACACTTAAAAAATTCCATTTGACATCTTGCATTTAATTGTGAAGGAAAAAAAAATCTTCTTTGTTTTCCAATGGAATGAACCTACCTATACTTATTATTTTAGCAAATTGAATCAATCAAGGAGAACCGACCATGCAAAGGAGATGGTTTTGATTGAAGAATTTGGAAAATATATTCCAAAATATTTTAAAACATTTTTTAAAATTTTATTTTTTTGGGGGATTAGTCATATTTTTGCACAAATCTCTCGCTCTCTTTATAGCATAATTGTAGTGTGGACATTTAATGGAGAGCATGGACATTCACTTTTGAGACGTTTTATTTAACTTCAAATTAATTAAAAAAGTTTCGGACTAATTGAAACAAGAAGTTATCTCAAGCCATTTGGTTAGGTAAGGTAACATGATACCATAGCCTAGCGTGAAATTCCACATTGACAAAATGAATAATTTTTTTCAAAAAAAAAAATTGTTTAAAAAATTTGAAATTATGGAATTTTCTATGATCTATTATCATAATGTCACATGAGTAGTGAAATTATTCAGAGTGTAACTTACGATAATCATGACGATTTTTCAACATGTCAACTTCATATTTTCACAAAAAAATTCATTTCACTATTTTGAGGATTATTTAATGATGGAAACTGACCAGAAGGTAAGTTATTGATGACTATTACAAAGAAATTTTTTAAAAAAATTTTGATTTTTCTAAATAAAATGGTACTAAGTTATGAACTTTTTGTTGCCATTATTATATAAATGAGTAGCCTATTTATTTGCATTTGTTTAGACATAATATATGGAAACACGTGCGTTGAAAAAAAGCCCTGACAAATTCCTGGGTCATAGTTGTCAACTTTGACATACTCGCATATTCGCCAATGAACAACGGAAGGGCAGATTCCGGGCACTCATATGTCAAAGTTACAACCAATACATACCTTATGTTCAAGTTCTTACCCTTGACTTTCTTTTATCGTCAAAAGATGAAACCATAAATAAAAGAAAAAAAAAGCACCAATCCAGAAAGGAAAAAGGGAGGAACACAAAGACACGACCAACATCCAAAGCCGAGACAACACCCAAAAGTGCAAGGGAGGAAAAAAAAAAAGCGCTCACCTAAATACAAACCTTGAGCCTAGGTCTGTAACCCAAATTATAAACCTTGAGCTTAGGTTCGTAACCCAAATTCAAACCTCAAGCCTAGGTCCGTAACCCAAATATAAACCTTGATGAGCATAGGTTCGTAACCCCAATTCAAACCTCAAGCCTAGGTCCGTAACCCAAATATAAACCTTGATGAGCATAGGTTCGTAACCCAAATTCAAACCTCAAGCCTAGGTCCATAACCCAAATATAAACCTTGATGAGCATAGGTTCGTAACCCAAATTCAAACCTCAAGCCTAGGTCCGTAACCCAAATATAAACCTTGAGCATAGATTCGTAACCCAAATTCAAACCTCAAGCCTAGGTCCGTAACCCCTCACCAGTCGCATGAAACAAATTAGACAAAGAGAGGGGAGAGAATCCTGAAAGAGTGTCAAGCCTAGAAGAGGCCTCATCCAAGAGAACAGCCCCCGTCAATATGGATGAAGCTTGGAGAATTTTTAGTTGTTTCGAAGTTTGCAACTCGAGAACAAGATTT
>Ga0116227_10010647_pt1 | contig 15924 bp, 8 predicted proteins | sample S1TSphgellanicum_FD_89693 | JGI IMG/M metagenome (GOLD analysis project Ga0116227, IMG submission 89693) | Host-associated microbial communities from peat moss isolated from Minnesota, USA - S1T2_Fb - Sphagnum magellanicum MG | ecosystem: Host-associated > Plants > Peat moss > Unclassified... | reverse complement strand
AGAACCAGCCACGCGTTTGATCAACTCCTTCCGCAATAAAATCAGCCGGGAAAGATTCTCCTCTATCTATCAATTCCTTATTTTCAAAGGGATAATGCCATTGTGCATACGGCATAGCGCCACTATCAAACCAAACATCCACCAGATCTGGTTCACGGCGCATAGGTTGGCCCGCTTCACTTACCAGAATGATATCATCCACATATGGTTTATGCAAATCAAGTATTCCTTCATGCAGATAGGACTTGTTAACATCTCCTCCCAACACTTCACTAGCCTTTCTGATCTCTGCATTTAACTCGTCGATGCTACCAATACATTTTTCCTCGCTACCATCTTCTGTACGCCAGATAGGGAGTGGAGTTCCCCAATAGCGGCTACGACTGAGGTTCCAATCCACCATATTCTCCAACCAATTACCAAAACGGCCGGTACCTGTAGAAGCTGGCTTCCAGTTGATAGTTTTATTGAGTTCTACCATCCGATCTTTCATGGCCGTAGTTTTTATAAACCACGCATCCAGCGGATAGTATAAAACTGGCTTATCTGTACGCCAGCAGTGAGGATAAGTATGCTCATATTTTTCAACTTTAAAAGCACGGTTCTCCTTCTTCAGCTTCACAGCAATATCCACGTCTACATCTTTGTAGTCTGGATCATCTTTATAGTTCTTAACAAACCTTCCGGAAAACTCACCTACGTTATCAGTAAACTTACCTTCTCTATCTACCAGTGTTAAAATACCAATACCATTCTTTTTCCCAACCCTGTTATCGTCCGCACCAAAAGCAGGAGCGGTATGCACAATACCAGTACCATCTTCAGTTGTTACGAAATCACCCAGGATTACACGGAATGGGTCACCTTCTTCTGGCTGTGCAAACGGCAGTAATTGCTCATAACGGATGTTCTCCAACTGGCTCCCTTTGAAGCTGATCAGCATCTTCCATGGAATTACTTTGTCACCTTCCTTATATTCGCTAAAGTCTGCATTTTCGCCTTCTGCCTTCAAATATTTACCCACCAAAGCTTTTGCTATTACCACATTCACTGGCAGATGCGTATATTGATTTAAGGTACTTACCAATACATATTCGATGTTGGCGCCTACTGTTAACCCAAGATTAGACGGTAAAGTCCATGGCGTAGTGGTCCAGGCAAGGAAAAATACCTCATCAGTGCCAGCTGCATCAAACAGAAACCGGGATTTATCTGATTGAAGCGCCTTAAACATGGCCACGATAGTGGTATCCTTAACATTCTTATAGGTACCAGGCTGATTTAACTCTGCAGAACTCAACCCTGTTCCTGCAGCAGGGGAATATGGCTGGATACTTACGCTCTTGTATAATAACCCTTTTTTGTAAAGCGTTTGAAGCGCCCACCATAAAGTTTCTATATATTTATTTTCAAATGTGATATACGGATCTTTTAAATCCACCCAATATCCCATTTTACGGGTCAGATCATCCCAGGTGTCTTTATACTTTAAGACTTCTCTACGGCAGGTATCGTTATACTCCGCAACAGAAATCTTAGTACCAATATCTTTTTTCGTAATCCCTAATGTCTTTTCTACACCCAGTTCAACCGGCAATCCATGGGTATCCCATCCGCCTTTACGCTTTACCTGGTAACCACGCATGGTTTTGTAACGACATACCAGGTCTTTTAAAGTACGTGAAATAACGTGGTGAATGCCCGGCAAACCGTTGGCACTTGGAGGTCCTTCATAAAACACAAAAGGAGTGGCGCCATCGCGCACGTCCACACTTTTTTCAAAAGTCTGGTGCTCCTCCCAATGCTGCAGTATATCTTTCTCGATCTGAGGTAAATTCAACTGGCTGTATTCCTGATATTTGCTGGACATAAAACAATTCCCCGCCCTTTGATGTTATTTAGACAATAATTGATTAAAATTGTGCGAAGTTAAGAAAATACGCTGGCTCCTAAATAGTCATCTTTGCGAAAAACTATCCTTTTTAAATATTTTTTATTGATTTTTTTGTAATTTGCAATAAAGAATAGATAAACTGCGTTTTTGGCATTGTTTTAGCTAATTTGCCAGGAAGAATTAGAAAAACCTAGTAGTTAATTTTAACCCAACGGAAAAAACCATATCGAATATGAAAAAGTTGACGTTAATATTTTGCGCGGTTCTATTCACTTCCGGCATAACTTTTGCACAGCAAAAAAAATCAGTTAAAAAAACAAAAGTAGTTGCTAAAACGGTGCAAGCACCTGAGGCAGTTAAGAGTTCTTTTGATCAGAATTTTGCGGGAACAGCAGCTGCTAAGTGGACAAAGACAAGTGCAGGACATTGGACAGCGAATTTCCAAAAAGACAACATAAATACAATTGCAGAGTATGATGCAGATGGCAAATGGATTGCCACTCGAAGCGCTTATGATGCTCAAACTCTCCCGGAAGCAGTGTCTGGTACACTGAAAACAAAATATCCGGCAGCAACCATAAAAGATGGCTGGAAAATTGAGAGATCAGATGTAGCTTCATACTACAAAATCAATATTCAGGATAATGGTACGGACAAGGCAGTGTTGCTGAACGAAGCAGGTACCATCACTGAATAACACAAACAAGTATTTCATAGGTATAGGGATAAATAGGACAGACCCTGCTCTTTTGGGCGGGGTTTTTCATTTGGTATAACTCCCAAGGCGGCTGATAAAGCATGGTCGGATAACCGAGAAGCCCGTTTTAAAGAACCAGTATTGCTGTTACCAATAAGCATATCCGGATGATCGCATCGCTCAAAGCCTTTCTTGAAAGAACCGCTATCACCACTACAGATAAGCATATCCGGATGATCACATCGCTCAAGCCTTTTTTGAAAGAACTGATATCACTACTACAAATAAGCATATCCGGATAATCACATCGCTCAAAGCCTTTTTTGAAAGAACTGATATCACTACTACAAATAAGCATATCCGGATAATCACATCGCACAAAACCTCGTTTTGAAAGAATCGGTATCACTACTACAAATAGAACCTTCCACCGTAGACACATTTTCTTGCTTCACTTGCAGACAACATTCCACAAAAACGAAGTCATGCATTTCCCAATATGGGAATTTTTCCCAACGGTAGAACCCGCAACATCCTCAGTTGAAGAATACTTCCACGCCTGGCGAAGTTTTTTTCAATAATATTTTATACAAAAAATATTTAACTGGTCGCAGAACTGCCCCCACAATCGTTTTGCAGCTTATCAAGGTTTGCTTTTATGCCCGATTAAGTTTACTTCTTCGTTAGGTATTCTCTCATTCAAGTCCACCTTTATTCCTTATCAACCCAGTATCAAGTCCACCTTTGCGCCTGGTTAAGTCCACCTTTATTCCTTGTCAACCCTGTATCAAGTCCACCTTTGCGCCCTGTCAAATCCCTGTCAACCCCGGGGCAAGTCCGTTTTCACTGTTTATTCCCACCGCAACCTATTCCCACACTACCGGCTACAAAAAAAGTCGCCCGCAAAAATGCGAGCGACTTTATAAAATCTGGTAGAAACTTTTCTGGCATATTGCACTTAACTTCAATGGTGTTTGATATTCATGCAAGTATGATTTATGGCTTTACTTACTTTTGCCAGCCAAGCTTCTTCCATGGTCAAATCTGATAAGGAAGCTTATAGGAAACGCAAATAGATATTTGCCTATCGTGTTACAAAGAAACACCTATCTTTTATTTTCCACTTTTCAATTCGGGAAAACAAATGATCGAAAAGGGAAAAACAATCCGCAAGACGGAACCAGTCCATCGGGACAACAAAGCATCAAATGAGCTAAAATAGCCAGGAGTAAGCTTTTAGTAGTAATAAATCAGGAAAATAAAGCAAGCAGACAGAAGCATGCTTAGCGCAATAATAACTCACACGGTTTTAAGCCGGTGTGCTTCTTAAAGGCGGTAGAGAAGTGAGAAATGCAGGAATACCCCATCAGCATGGCTACTTCAGAAACAGACATCCCTTTTTCATACAAAAGACCTTTAGCCTTTTCCATTCTCTCTTTCTGGAAGTAATCGTATATAGTGGTACCGTACATGGCCTTAAAGCCTTTTTTCAGGTAACATTCGTTCATGGCTACACGACGCGCCAGATCTCTGATCGTAATAGGAGAGTCCAGCTGTTCCAGCAGGATGCCACGGGCATTCTCTATCTTTTCGCGGTCTTCCAGGTGAGTCAGGAAGCGACAACCATAACGTTCATCGGTATCATTCTGCATAAACTGGTCGGAACTGTATAACAACAGGTCCAGCGCACGGCTTTGCAGGAATATATTTTTCAGGATACCCTCATAATCGTGATGCACCATGGTTTCCAGTACGGATTTGGATTTCGTACAGGGCTGAATGGTTTTCACAAAGGGTTTACGGGATTGATTTTCAAATAAAGAGAAGGTAGTAGTCCCTTTCTGCAGCGATTGTATAAATGCAGGCTGGAAACGAACCGTGATCAGATCTACGGAAGGGATCCTGTCATTACAGGCTTCCTTCTTTCCTTCTGAACAAAGTTGATCCGTACAGGATGGATTCTTACAATATTTGCTGCCCGCCACACAATACCGCAGCTCAATGGCGGCAGACTGCCCCCTTTTTGCCGGCTGGTAAACTACCATGGCCACATCTTCTACCGGCAACGGCTTGTCGTATGTAAAACGTTGTAATGTAAAATCAAGACAGTCGGGTACTGACACACTATCCTGTTCCGCCAGTTGTAACTGATCGCTCATCGCGGGTTGCGGAATGGCTAAAGACAATATTTCCTGTATTTCTTTCACTTTATCTATTTTTTAAACGCCGTGCTGTTATCGAAGTCACAAATTTAGGCATTCGTTTTTTAAACAAATACGTTTTGACAATACAGTTACAAATTAACCCCTCACTCAGCCCCTGAAACAAGAACTTATTGGTATAAATTTCGTTTATGCTTTACAGATGGCAAAAAATGGCTTTAACTTACGTAGACTGATAAAAATTATACTCACCGTGGCCGGTGTCTTCACCCTGCTGGTGCTGGGTACCGGTTGGTATCTCAATCAACACTGGAATAAACTACTGAAACAGGAACTACAGGGCTATGTGACCGATTTGTCGGACAGCCTCTATTCCGTTAAATTCAAAGACCTACGCCTGGATGTGTTGTCTGGCAGCGTCACCATCGAGAAAGCCAGTATGATAGCTGATTCCGCGGTATATCAACGGCTATTATCGCAGCAAAAGGCCCCCACTGACGTTTACACCATCAGTGTAGACCGCCTGGAACTCAAATACTTCAAGCCCTGGCGCTACTTCATAGGGAAAGATCTTAGCGCCGCATTTCTTACGGTAACAGGCCCCAGCATCATTCTCGAACAAAATGCCACGATAAAAGATACCAGTAAGCCTAAAACAGCCTACCAGAACATTTCTTCCAAAATGAAATCTATTTTCATCGGGAAACTGGTACTGGACAGCACCAATTTCAAATACATTTTTATCCGGAAAGACTCCTCCCGGGTCATCCACCAATTCCACAATCTGCGGGTACGCATCAACGATTTCCTGATAGATTCGCTGGCACTCGATGATCCCACCCGTTTTTTATACGCCCGCAACTACGAAATAGGCATGAAAGACTATATGAGCCGCACGCGAGACAGCCTTTACTGGATGAACGTTCGGGGCATCCGTTATGATGCGGCACTGCGTACCCTCCATATAGGCCGCTTCGAACTGCAACCCCGCTACGATAAAGCCGCTTTCCAGAAAAAAAACGGTGTACAGAAAGACCGGTTTGAGGTGATCTTAAATGATATCAGTTTGCATAACCTGAATCCAAGGCTATTGCTGCAGGAGCAACAGATCTGGGCACAGCGGGTCAATATCCAGGGCGGGAAACTGGATATCTACCGGGATCGCACGCTCCCTATGCCAGCCGGCAATAAACTGGGGCAATATCCTCACCAGCTGCTGGCTAAGCTGGATGTCCCGCTGAATATTGATACCCTCACCGGCAGCAACATTAATATTCAGTACACCGAACTAAGCCCGCTGACCGGCCAAACCGGCTATATCAATTTTAGCCATGTACATAGCCGGATCCATCATATCACCAATATAGACAGCCTGGTGGCTAAAAACCGGCACATGACGGCCGACCTGGATGCCGTGTTCATGCAAAGCGGCAAACTAACCGCCCGGTTCGACTTTATGCTGAACGATAAAGCAGCCCGGTTCGACGTTGCCGGCCGGCTCAATAATATGAATGGGAAAGACCTGAATGTAGTAACCAAACCCCTGGGAAAAATTGAAATCAAATCCTGCGATATCAGTGAAATGACCTTTAATATAAAAGGAGATGAGCGAAAAGCAACCGGCCATGTAAAACTGCTTTACCAACATCTTAAAATCGCCGTTTTAGAACAAAACAAGGATCACAAGGGATATAAACGGAAAGGATTGATCAGTTTGGTAGCTAACGCGTTGGTAATCAACTCTGACAACCCCTTAAAAGGAGAAAAAGTACGTACCGCCGATGTAAACTACCCCCGGGATGTCCAAAAATCCTTTTTTAACCTCGTGTGGAAAACTTTATATACAGGCGTAAAAGACATTGCTGGTGCTGGAAATCTGTAGTGGAAAAATTCGTGCATCCTCACCACATAAAAACAGCCCTTCTTTTGAGGAAATAAGGCTTATTTTTCGTATTTTTGCATGATTGTCTACCGATTTTATTTCTAATAGATTTTACACCAACATATGAGCGAAGAATTAGTGCAAGCACCCAGCCCCAGCAGCAACGGATATGATGCAGGGAGTATACAGGTATTGGAAGGACTGGAAGCCGTTAGGAAGCGTCCAGCCATGTATATCGGCGATATTGGCGTCAAGGGTCTCCACCACCTTGTTTATGAGGTAGTAGATAACTCTATCGATGAAGCGCTGGCCGGGTACTGCAAAAATATTGATGTTACCATTCTGGAAGATAACTCCATCCGGGTGAAGGATGATGGCCGTGGTATCCCCACCGGCATCATGCCAAAGGAAGGACGTTCTGCCCTGGAAGTGGTAATGACGGTACTCCACGCCGGTGGTAAATTTGACAAAAACACTTACAAGGTGTCCGGTGGTTTGCACGGTGTAGGTGTGAGCTGCGTGAACGCCTTGAGCGACAGGCTGTATGTAACGGTAGAAAGGGAAGGAAAGTTGTTCGAACAGGAATTTCACCGTGGCGCACCACAGTATCCTGTCCGTGAAAAAGGTAACAGCGAAGTAACCGGTACTACCATTCACTTCAAACCAGATGGTGAGATCTTCAAAGAAACTACCTACAACCGCGAAATCCTCGCAGGTCGTTTGCGTGAGTTGTCTTACCTGAACCGTAAAATCAAGATTACCTTAACCGACGAACGTGAAAAAGATGAGGAAGGCAACTTCTTCTCTGAAACTTTCTATAGCGAAGGTGGTATCAGGGAGTTCATCCAGATGCTCGACAAAAATGGTCGCCGTAACCCACTGTTACTGAACCCTATTTATGTAGAAGTACATGAACCGGTTTCCAACATAGCCGTTGAGGTAGCACTGGTATACAACGACGCATTCAGTGAGAACATCTTCTCCTACGTAAATAATATCAACACCATTGAAGGTGGTACACACGTAGCAGGTTTCCGCCGCGCTATTACCCGTGTATTCAAATCCTATGGTGATAAAAATAAAATGTTTGAGAAGTCGAAGATCGAAGTAACGGGCGACGACTTCCGTGAAGGCTTGAGTGCTATTATCAGCGTGAAAGTGCCGGAACCACAATTCGAAGGACAAACCAAAACCAAACTCGGTAACTCCGATGTAATGGGTGTGGTAGACAGCTCTGTGGCTGCGGTCCTGGATGCGTTCCTGGAAGAAAATCCACGTGAAGCAAAAACGATCATCAATAAGGTAGTGTTAGCGGCTCAAGCCCGGGAAGCTGCCCGTAAAGCACGTCAGCTGGTACAACGCAAAAGCGTAATGACTGGTAGTGGTTTACCTGGTAAACTGGCCGATTGCTCCGATAACGACCCTACCAAATGTGAACTGTACCTAGTCGAAGGAGACTCCGCGGGTGGTACAGCGAAACAAGGCCGTAACCGTAACTATCAGGCGATCCTGCCGCTGCGTGGTAAAATCCTCAACGTGGAGAAAGCCATGGAGCATAAGATCTACGAGGATAACGAAATCAAAAACATCTTTACTGCACTCGGTGTAACGATCGGTACAGAGGAAGATGATAAAGCACTGAATCTCTCTAAACTCCGCTATCACAAGCTGATCATCATGACGGATGCCGATGTGGATGGTAGTCACATTGCTACACTGATCCTCACCTTCATCTTCCGTTATATGAAAGCAATGGTGGAACAGGGTTATGTATACATTGCACAACCACCACTGTACCTCGTGAAAAAAGGAAAGGAGCAAACTTACGCCTGGACAGAAGAACAGCGTAAAGAAGCTACTTTGAGACTTGCAGGCGCCGGTAAAGAAGACAGTGTAACCATTCAGCGTTATAAAGGTTTGGGTGAGATGAACGCAGAACAACTGTGGGATACCACCATGAACCCGGAACACCGTACCCTGAAACAGGTAACTATTGAAAGCGCTGCAGAAGCAGACCGCGTATTTAGTATGCTGATGGGTGATGAAGTACCTCCGCGCAGAGCATTCATCGAATCTCACGCGAAGTATGCGAAGATTGATGCTTAATGACGTATATACATTACAGTTATAAACAAAAAATCCTGCCGCTGAAACGGCAGGATTTTTTGTTTATAAAGAGACTTACTTTTTTATCCTTCTCTCGTTAAAATATAATTCGCGAGTATCTGGTAAAGGAATACGCCTACCAGCATAACGGTAACGAATATATTAAATGCATCATTTACTACAAAAGCCATTCCTACGCCAAGTGCACCCAGCGTAGCCAAACCAATAGTATACCACCGTATAATGCGACGGCTCTTTTTGTTCTCCGGAATATAAAATCCAGCTGCCGGCAACAGCATAATACCACTGCAAAGACACAGCGCCAGTAATCCCTGCATACCGGAAATCCAATAGCCACCGGCTGCCAGCAATGCGATGGACAACAACACACCTACAATATTGGATACCTGCGTTTGTTCTTTACTAAGCGCATATCTGCCGTAAGGATTCAAACGAAGAAACAGGTTACTAACCGGTGTAATTAACCATGTAGAGATCGCAAGGAGTGCTAACAATACATATACCGGGAAGAATACCCTGCTGGCAATCTGCGTAAGTATAAAAATAGCGATGATAATGATCCATTGTGTACGGGCTTTTTGCCGGCCCATAAAGAACGCATAGTTCAGGAATTGCCGGTACAACCAGTACCTGGCTTTCATGGCTTGTACCATGCCTTGTCTGGCCCAGTCGTTATTCGGATCTATCTTCAAAGACTCCCGGAAATGTTCCAGTGATTTGCGGTGATCGCCGGCTTCCAGCCATCTCCAACCGAGATTGGCGTGGGTGTAGGCATTCTCCGGATTATGTTCCAATGCTTCATGCAGATTGGAAAAGGCTTCTTCTTTTTTCCCCAGTCTGAAAAGGGCGTGGGAGCGAAGGTTCAGACAGGCTTCATCTTCCGGATTAATAGACAGTCCTTCTTCTGCTTTTTGCAGTGCTGCTTCATATTCCTTCCTCGACAACAGGATCTGGCTCCACATGGCAAAATAATCTACCCGGTAAGGATTGATCGCTACTGCACCACTGATGGCCTTGATGGCCTCGTTATATTGGTTCTTCTGATAAGCAATTCTTGACAACAGATACAGAAAACGGTCATCATAAGGAGCAAACCCCAGCGTATTGCTGGCCACCTGTGCGGCTTCCGCGGTGTTACCTGTTTCGAGGTAACATACTGCCAGCAGGAAAAGCCCGTCTGTATCGTGTGCGTTGGTACTCAGATGCTGACGCAATGCAGCAAAGGCATCTTCGAAGCGGCCTTGTTGTACTAAAATCTGAGCGCGCTGAATTAATACAGCCATAAACGTTATTTCTTAATATCCAGGTATTTCAATACATCATCATAAAGACCGGTTTCATTTGAATACAGCGCATAGTTACGGGCAGTATTAAACCATTCCCTTGTGGTGGGTTTATGTGTTTTAGCGGCTTTTAATAATTCTTTCTGTGTAATAGGCTCTGGAACGCCTTTCTTAAGGGCTTCCAGCAGTTTTTCTTCGATAGCGATATCCACAATCGCTTTCAGATCAGCGCCGGAATAACCGGGTGTAGCTTTAGCCAGGGCACTATAATTGATATCGCTCACCGGCTTGTCGCGCAGTTGCAGTTTCAATATTTCTTCCCTGCCGTCTGTTTCCGGCGGTGCTACAAATATGATCCGGTCGAAACGGCCCGGGCGACGGAACGCAGGGTCCAGGCTCCAGGGCGCGTTGGTAGCGCCGATAATGAGAATATTTTCATTGCTGGCGGCAATACCATCCATTTCCGCGAGGAATTGGTTGATGATGTGTGTGGCGCCCGATTGACGAAGCGCAGAGCGGTTAGCGCCCAGGGCATCTACCTCATCAAAAAACAGTACACAGGGCTTGCTCTGGCGCGCCAGCTCAAACAAACTGTGCAGGTTCTTCTCACTGGTGCCTACCCACATATCCAGTACGTCGTGAATACCTACATTAATAAACTCCGCCTGTATTTGTCCGGCAGTCGCTTTGGCCAGGTAAGTTTTACCGCAGCCCGGAGGGCCATATAATAAAATACCGCCACCGGCTTTTTTACCGTAAGCTTTATAGAGATCGGGAAACTGGAGAGGCTTGATGATCTTCAGATCTATCTCCTGTTTCTCCCTTTCCATACCACCCACATCTGAAAAGTTGATTTCCGGCTTTTCCAGCATAAACAAGCTCTCGCCCTCTTCTTCTTCCTCATCATCTCCACTGAAGGAAGCAGATGGTTGTTGTGCTACACGGAAAAGACTATCCAGTGTTTCATCGCGGAAGCCTGGATTTATTTGCAGTAAATGCTGATATACTTCTTTGGCGGCCGACATAGATTGCTCTTTCACAAGGATGCGGCAGTGTAATAACAGGGCATCGAAATGATCCGGCTCACGGTTTTCCAGTTGTTCCAGTACTACAATGGCGGCCGAATATTTCTGCTGATGATAAAAAGTCCGCGCCAGACCAAGCTGAGCAGCAGTATTGGAAGAAGAGAGTTCCAGCACTTTTCTGTATTGTTCTTCCGCGGCGAGGTATTCGTAATCCTGCAGCAATACCTGCGCGAGATGCATGCGTAAAGGCACATTCTCCGGCGAAAACTGTACCGCCTCCTGTAGTTGCTTTATTACTTCCGATGACATAATGTGCTTCTTTTAATTATTCAGTAACCCCGTAATAATACGCAATTCGGCCGCAAAAAAATTGTTAATTGTGCCTAAATTTCCACGCATATGAAAAATACACTCGGCCGGGTTGTCATACTGGTAAACAACTATGATGACGCGGCGGCTTTCTATGAAAACAAACTGGGCTTCCATAAGTTGTTTGATGCCACTACAAATGGACAAAGATACCTGCACCTCGCACCGTCGGCCGGAGAGCAGTCCGGTGTATGGCTGCTGCTCGCAGATGGTCCGGAGCAAACCGCACTGGTGGGGCGGCAGGCAGGGGAGCAGCCACTGCTTGTTTTATACACAGATGCTTTTCAGCAATATCATCAGCAATTGCTGAACGAAGGCGTTACCATCCGCCGGGAACCGGTTATTACGCCCGAAGCTACCTTCCTGCATTTCTTAGATCTATACGGTAATGAGATCATCCTGGTGCAACTTGCTACGGAGAAAACAATTAATTAACGCTATATCTATATATAAATTATTTAATTAGTAAATATTTATATATATTGCACCCATATTATCCCTATGCCAACAGAACCTAACCAGTATCCTATGTTTAATTAACTGATTGCCGGTCGCACAAAAAGCGGCCGGCACTGGTTTCTCCTGAAAAAAGGCATACCTGAAAAATCTATAATGTTATGAGAATGAAACTCTTAATGGTAGTCTTCATGGCTGCTTTAGGAACGATGCTTTGTTCCTGCGATAAAAAAGAAACAAAACCTTCCAGCAGCTTTTCCTTTAAACTGGATAGCGTAGCTTACCATTCTAACTCCACAGAAGCCTATGTAACGGATACCGTATACACTGGTCATAAAACCCTGGTAGTAGATGGTGTGACCAACAACTTCGGTCATCATATGGAACTGATGATCACCTTTCCCGATTCCATTAAAGCAGGTACCTACGACGATGTGGAAATGTCGCTGATGAGCATTCAGCAGAAAGAAGAAGGGTATCTGAGCAAAAATGTCAAAGTAATTATAACGAGCATTAATAGTAAACACGCGGAGGGAACATTCTCCGGTGTATTAATAAGTGGTGAAATAGAAAAACCTTTAACGGACGGGACTTTTAAAGTCGAAATTTACTAAACACTTTTGATGAACTTTCTCACCTGCCCTGCCTTTAAAGGCGGGGCTTTTTTATTCGTATATACGTTAAGGTTATATTATCATGTTTATTGTTTACCCTGAGTTAACAAATAAAACATACCCCCTTTTAACAACACTGTTAACATTAAGGTTAAATAGACCCTTCATTTCTGATAGTATTTTAACGCAAAAACTGACATAGTGGGCTTTTTTAAGGTGGCTTTATGGACTCCTTAACAATTCCGTAATGATCTGTTAACATTCTGGTTGCATCAGACTAGTTCCTTTGCACCTGTAAATACTTACAAAACAGTTTATGAAATCATTCTTTACGCTATTAGCGAGCTTCCTTGTAATTCTTTTTTACAACAACGCGCAGGCACAGGTAACTACTTCCGTGATATCGGGTAAGGTATCCGATCCGGGAGGTCAGGCTATTCCCGGCGTTACAGTAGTAATAGTTAACAACAGCACCGGTGCTAAATCCGGCGTACAAACCAACACAGATGGCCGGTACAATCTGCCCAACCTCAATCCAGGTGGTCCTTATACCATCACCGTTTCATTCATTGGCTATAAGAAAGAAGTAAAATCAGATGTTAACCTCGGACTGGGAACTACCAGTTTCAACTTTAAATTACAGGAAGAATCTACTGCATTGAGTGAAGTAGTAGTAACCGGCACCGCTGGCGCCGGCAAAGCCGGTGGCACCAAAATAGGACAGGAGCAGATTAAAACGCTCCCATCCCTGAGCCGTAGCCTGCAGGATCTGACGAAAGTAACTCCACAGAGCAACAACAACTCCTTCCTCGGTACCAACTATCGTTACAATAACGTAACACTGGATGGCGCTATCAACAACGATGCGATTGGTTTCAGCCCTTCCTTAGGCGGACAAAGCAGCACCAGCGGTCAGCCAGGTAGCAGCACCCGTACTAACCCCGTATCACTGGATGCGATCCAGGACGTACAGGTTTTACTGGCTCCATTCGATGTGAAAGTAGGTAACTTCCTCGGTGGTAGCGTGAACGCGGTAACCCGCAGCGGTACCAACGAAGTACATGGTTCCGTATATGGTTATGGCCGTAACGCTTCCATGATCGGTAAAAACAACGCCGGCGACGGTTCTAAATTACCAAGCGATTTTCATGAATACCAGACAGGTGTTCGCGTTGGCTTCCCTATCATCAAAAACAAATTGTTCTTCTTTACCAACGAAGAAATTACCCGTCGCGTTGATCCGGTGATCCTCGCTGCTGGTTCTGCTGACAACGGCGGTATCTTAACAGAAAAAGATGCAGCTGATATCACTGCCTTAATGAAAACTTATGGCGTAGACGTAGGGACTGCAGGTAACACCAGCATCTACTCCAACTCCAACAAGTTCTTTAACAGATTAGACTGGCACATCAACGGAAAACACCAGTTGTCTATCCGTAACAATACCATTACTTCTGAAGCCACCAACCTGGAACGTGACCAACAGAACTTCCGTTTCAAAGGCATCGACTTCAAACAAACCAATAACCAGTCTTCTACTGTTGCTGAACTGAAAAGTAACTTCAACAGCACCCTGTCTAACAGCTTGATCCTGGGTTACTCTTCCGTTCATGATTTCAGAGATCCATTGTCTGATCCTGCTACACCGCAGATCCAGATCAAAGGAAGAACACCAGGTTCTACTATCTTCCTGGGTACTGACCGTGAAGCAAGTATCTTTAATATGAAACAAAAAACGTTTGAAATAACTGATAACGTCACCATATTTAAAGGCAATCACACCATTACTGTTGGTACACACAATGAGTTTTACAACATCACCTACGGATTCGTAAACTCCTGGAATGGCCGTCTGGATTATGACAGCATCGGCGCTTTCCTTGCAAACAATCCTTCCCGTGTACGTGGTAACTTTAACTACGCCAACAACTCACGCGATTACATCATGGCCAACCCGCCAGCACAGTTCAAAGTAAACCTGCTGAGCTTATACGGACAGGATGAAATTCAAATTACAGATCGTTTCAAAATCACTCCAGGTATCCGTTTAGACTATACCGGTATTCCTAATAAACAACCGCTGAGCGATAAAACAATCAAATCACCGGAAGATCCTAACTACGGTACCACCTATACGTATACTCAGCCGAAGAACATCAAAAATGACTTCCTGAATAACGTACAGTTCTCTCCACGCTTAGGCTTCAACTACGATATCAAAGGCGACAACAGCCTGGTATTACGCGGTGGTAGCGGCTTATTCACCGGTCGTATTCCTTTTGCATGGATTGGTTACGCTTACTATAATAATGGTGTTACTTACGGTGCATACGATAACAAAGCTTCCAGCAAACCATTTGTAAACACCCCACTGCCTGCTGCTAAACCTTCACCCAACGGTATCGCTGATTTCGCTTCCCAGAATGGTGTAAACGTAAATGATGCAGGTGGCGCTACCCAGGTAGATATGATTGACAATAACTTCAAAATGCCACAGGTATGGAGAAGCAGTCTGGCCCTGGATTACATTACACACGACCAGTGGAAATTCACTATCGAAGGTATCTATACCAAAGTAATTAAGGATCTGCAGTTCCAACAGGTAAACCTGGCTGATAATCCTACTTACTATGCTTACGATGTAAACAAACAACAGCCAATTTTCTCCGGTAAAAAAATCAACCCGCTGTATACAAACGCTTACCTTCTGTCCAACACCGACAAAGGTTACCGTTACAGCATCACTGCTCAGATCTCCAAAGTGTTTCCTTTCGGTCTGAACTTCATGACTGCCTATACTTATGGACAGGCGAAAGATATCACCAACGGTATCCGTAACTCCATGGAGTCTAACTGGCAGCTGAACCAGGCACTGAATCCTAACAACCCGGGTCTGGCTTATTCTAACTTTGATATTCGTCACCGTATAGTCGCTACCGTTAGCTACAAACAGGATTGGGGAACCAAAGGCAAATGGGTATCTAACTTCTCTGCTTTCTTCAATACTTCTTCCGGTCTGCCATTCAGCTACGGTTTCGTAAATGCTACTGTACAGAATACACCACAGCAGGTGAGCCTGGCTTACATTCCAAAAGATGTAACCGAAGCGACCAACTTCTTCACGGATAAAGTAGGTGGACCAACTGCTGTTCAACAAGCTACTGCTTTCATGGATCATGTTAACAGCGACAAATACCTGAGCAGCCGCAAAGGTGATTTCACAGAACGTAATGGTGGACGTACACCATGGAATACACAAGCTGACTTCCGTTTCAGCCAGGACTTTAACTTCAAAGCTGGTAAACAGGTACACACGCTCACGCTGACTTACGACATCGTAAACGTTACCAACCTGCTGAACAAAGACTGGGGTATTTCCTACTTCTCACCAAATACCTTCAACTCTTCTGCGAGT
>Ga0116227_10010645_pt1 | contig 15926 bp, 17 predicted proteins | sample S1TSphgellanicum_FD_89693 | JGI IMG/M metagenome (GOLD analysis project Ga0116227, IMG submission 89693) | Host-associated microbial communities from peat moss isolated from Minnesota, USA - S1T2_Fb - Sphagnum magellanicum MG | ecosystem: Host-associated > Plants > Peat moss > Unclassified... | reverse complement strand
TGATTACTGCTGCCACATTCAAAAGCAGAACTGGCACTGCAGTTGCTGCTGAATATACAGTTCTGCCAGTTCCGTGTCTGTACTGCTGACTTTTAAACACATCTTGAATGAGAGCCATCAACAACTGGTGATCCTGCCACATGCGCTCTAATGGGCCGACTGAGAGCGAGCCAATTCTCTAGGTAGTACCAATACGGAATAGCCATCCATGATTCAGCGGGCCAGAGTGAACCAGCACCCACCAGTGCATCAACCACAGAATCCTATCAGTGCAAACAAAAGAAGTCACGCGCACTGGTGCCATCCCAGGTTGACGTTTTTAATGCACTGGTTGGTGCTGGTTCCTATCATCACCAGTGCACCAACCACAGAGCACCGACCACAGAATTCTATCAGTGCACCAACCACAGAGCACAGAGCACAGAATCCTATCAGTGCACCAACCACAGAGCACCGACCACAGAATCCTATCAGTGCACCAACCACAGAGCACCGACCACAGAGTGAACCAGCACCAACCACTGGATCCCTGTGCCATCCCCGGTTGACTTTTTTTGTTTGCCCTTTCTCAGCCCATTCTCAGCCATGATCTCAGTTTTTTTTTACAACTTTATTTTCTCCCCGCCCCCCCCACCCGGTTTCTGTTTTTTTTGCTTTTGAAACTCTTCCCACCCACCCACCTACCTACTACCCCCCACTGTCCCCCACCGACCTACTAACCTATATATTTAAATTAAAAGTAAACTCTTCCCATTTACCTTCTCACCTATAAATTTAAAATGTGCTACTCTCATCCCCACCCACCTACCCACCCCCATTTTTCTACCTACCAACACTTTAAAAAAGTACTTACCAAACCCCACCTACATGGCTACGCCTACCTACCTAGTTGGCATTCCAATAGTCCCCCAATTAATAAGGGCAAGAATAAAATAATTGTCAACCCCCTATGTAAGGGTATTGCAAATAGACATTGGTTGTAAACATGATGTTTTTATGTGTTCTAAGAGTATTACAAGATCTTTTCAAAATTGAGAATATGTGAAACCCCCCAATGAAGGTATTGCAAGTTTTATTTTGGGAGTGTTTTCCACAATGGTGAGGTATTGCAAAGCCAACACATTTAATGTTATACATGTCTGGGGCTTAGATAAAAGAATTTGATTTGCTTGTTTTAATGGTGTACTTAAGCAATGTGGATTAGATTTAACAATTATTTATGTTAGCAATAAGGTTTTAAAATGTTGGGTTATGGAGACAACATTTATGACTTTTTGCACTTTTTAAGTTTAATTAAAATTAGACCTATTATGGATTTTGGGGGGGGATTTAGCATTTGCACATATATACCACAATACATTTTTATTTTCTTTTTATTTCAAAGAGAATGGAGAAGACTCACAAACAAAGACCAAACTAAGAGTTAAAAGACACATTATAGTTTTTATTCATTCGTTTGTTCTATTTTTTTTTTTTTCAAATTAGGGTTTAATTAGTGATTTTAATGAGGTTTCATTTAATTTTTGTTTAAATATTTGGCTTCAATAATGAATGTTTATTTTATTTTTTAGGGTCATGTGTAGTTGTTTGTTTATAATTATCATAATGCATGGCATCCACCATTGGAATTATTTAGGGTTTAATGTTTATTTCTTTAATGACATTTATGCTGATCTATCCATGGACATGTTTTCATATAGGGCCAAAACTGCATCGAACATTAGTGCCATTGCCCTTATACATCAACGATACAATATTTTCTTTTAATAAATTACTTTTTTTAATATTTTTTTTTACTTTTATTTAAGGTATTTTGTTCTCCCTTGCATATGGATGGTCATGGAAGTATCAATTGCATGTGGGTATTGCAAATTTAGATTGAAAGCCCTACATATATTCAATTGATTGTTTCCAAGAGGATAGGGATTTATTTTTTTGCATAAGTATAAATAGCCATAAGATAGTCACGTAATTTATTTTTCCATTTGTAAATTATTGCTTGTTTATGTGTCGTGGTAAGGTTCACTTGTAAGGTTTAAAGGTTTTGTTGATTAAGGTTATTACAATTTATAAACTTGTGAGGGTATTCCATGGGTTTTCACAAGTTGGGGACCCCTACTATAAGGTTATTCCTTTGGTAATTCAAAGCATGAGGTGAACTCCATTGTCCTACTCCATCGAGATCCAAAACTGGGTAAAGTCACCTTTTTCAAATGTGGACTTGGTTTGGAAATATGAGTTTAGACACAGAAGCCAAAACAAGGTGGCAGTTGAAACCACATACATCCCCCACGCTCATGTCTCTAAGTTTTTGGAAGGTGAATGAAGGGATATGCAAACTGCAGTCAAGTGGAACATCTCCAAGAATTTGTCCCCTCAAGAAGATATAAAAAAACCAAAGATAAAAAATCACCTTGAACATACTTGGTATGGTTTCAAAACCTATAAACCCTTTCCATTGGTCATTATTGCAAGTTATAAGGTTAGTCGTTCTTGTGTCTTTTGATTTGATTGAACAAAAATTATGTTTTGTAGGTATGAATGTGGTTATAGGCCTAAAGAGCATCGCAAAGACCCCAACCACATGAAGTCAACCAAATGTGGTTGTTTGTCCCACTTTTCCATCAAAAGGTTTTACACATGGCCAAATGCGGCGGAAATCACTTTTTACCATTGGATCTCACATTTAGGCCAATGGAAATCCTATTCATGATGCATTTGACCCAAGGTCCACATCACAAATGTCGGCATATGTTCCACGCATGTCTCACAAGTTGAAGGAGTTTATATGGATAATTAGGGTTAAGGTACACTATGAAGCAAATTTATGACAAACACAAAGAAATTTGGTGGGCACGAGCAAATGACCCAGGATGATTTCGTATGACTCCAAAATATCACCTACTTGGACTGGAAGCACAAGAAAGGCACTTGGTGTTTGCACACAAACCCAACACTTTCCATTCAATCATGGGTTTGTGCTCATCTTGATGACGTTTTTTTAATTTCTAGGATGTAAGTGAGGTGAATGGGATTCATGTCCCTTTCGCCATAGGGATCCAAACACCTACCCAACTTCAGACCATATTATAATTCGATCACGACAAGCTTATTTTTGTGGATGCCACATTTGGCACCAACAATGTGAAATATCACTTATTCACCTTAATGGCATCTGATTTTCATCACACAAAGGTGCTAGTTGTTTGGGTTATCACAAGTCGGCAAACATATGAAAACTTGATGAAGTGGTTGACTGCCCTATGGGCAAAACTTCTCTCGCATATGCCACATTGGAAACCATCATGTTTCATTATGGATGATGCCCCATAGGAACTCCGAACATTACAGTAGGTTGTACATTGATTTTTTATTTTTTATTGCATTGTCTTATGTTTTGGTATTACATTAGCATGGGGATTCCATAACATATTTATTGTTCATGGTAAGCACATTGATATTAGGTGTACCATGGCAAGATTGTGTGGGGTCAAAATCTTGTCCCAATTTTTCTTTGCACATGGCATGTGTTGAAAGCATGGTGCTTGCACTCCATGGAAAAAATCAAAGATTTAGAAGTGAAACGTGCAATACTTGATCACCTCCACATGGTGATGTTCATGTCCATCAACCCAAATGAAACCATTGATGATTTCAAGGCATGCGGGAAGGAGATGGTGGTGGAAATTTTTGATAACTTACAACTTGTCATAGTTATGACATTCTTGGTGTGAGAATGTTATGGAAGCCCAAAGAAGCAAGAATTTTAAAGAATTTTTAAAAAAATTATAGATAAACCAGTGTAATTTGGTAAACATTCGCGGGTAAAGAATGTTATGACAAGGTGCTAAATGAAGAATTTTAAAGAATTTTAATGTGCAAAATGAAGAATGTCATAACTATGCAACTTGTGTTGCTTGGACAAGATATTTTTGGGCTTATTATTGCTAACTTGGTAAGTAAAGGTTCTCCCTTCCAAGTATGGCATAATTTTAAACCTTTTTGTTATGGATGCATTACATGGATGCATGTTCATTTTTCACACATATTCGAATTACATCATGGGTTGAAAGTATGTTGTGCATGTCCATGTAGAGCTTTGGATGGTTGGGCTTCATCATGTGCCACACTCAAATCAAGACACATGAGTTAGCATAGAGTCTTATCACGAAGCTCTAAAACGTTGGTTCTCTCTTGATACTAAGGGTTTGAAAAAGCATCGCATCAATTGGTTACTATGGAGGTTAAACGCAACAATAGCATGACATTATATGCACCAAGCCAAGATGAAAAAACAAAGGTTCATAAAAAATAAGATCATGGCACGACTTGTGGTGGCAAATGTTGACAAAGTTAATCGAATTCCACACACCGATGTGATCTCACCTATTTTTGAGGGGGATGATGGTGACAATGTTTGGTGAGTGTGAAGCCAACACCATCTTGGTGTTATTTACAAGATCTGTGCCCTTTTCACCAAATATTCAAATTGCAATTGTGAATGGGGATTGTGAGGCAACTTTTGCAAACATCAAATTGTTATTCTATTGATGTGTACCCACCTTACAATGGAAAATATCATTGAGTATTGTGACACAAATTATGGAACTTATTGTGGTGGTTTGAAATGCATGTTTGCTGACCTAACATACTTACAATTGGGTGATGGTGCATCTAACAATGAGGATTGCAACCAAGATCCGGTTGATGTGGTTGGCATTGTTGACATTGGAGGGCATATGGCCATGGATGAGGATAGTTGTTTTGACAACGTCGATGTGCCAAAATGTTCATCCACACCCATGGATCGAACCCTAGCCCACTTGCATGAAACAATGGCCAAAATCACCACGAAGTGCACCGCAAGTGCAAGCGTCAAATTGTGCAACCATGCAACATCATTTCTTCAAAGAGTTGGATCAAATATTCACCACCTTTGTTTGGCCCAAGTCAATGAATCCATGCACTTGGGAATGGTATTTCATTGAGTGGATGATGGTTTCAAGAATTCCATCAACTAGATGAAGGATTGACACAAAACAATGATGGAGCACTTAGATACCTATAAAAAGAGGACTAGGGAATAAAGAAAGTTTGTCACTTGCACCCATATTTGGACTTAATATATGTGTGACTCAATTTTCATTTATATTTAACCCTTTACACCTTTCACCAAATCAAATTGAATTAATTGCATAACCAAACCAAAACTTAAATGGATAACAATACCCATATTGGGGTATTTTGTAAAACAACATATGTTGATTCATTTTGGCCTATGCTATTAGAAGGGTATTGTTCATGATTAGAAGGATGGAGTGAAGTTGTATTACCCCTCTCAAGGCATCCCAAAAATGCCTTGGGGTTAATCACATATATTTTGACAATTAATGGGGTATTGCATAACCTTACCAAAAACCTAGATGAAAATCAATACCCCAATTAGGGTATTCTATAAAACACCATGGGCTAAATCATTTTCCACCTAAGCTATCTGAGGGGTATTGCTCATGGCCAGAAGGATGGAATTAAATTGCAATACCCTTGTCCGATATCCCATAAATGCTTTGAGGTTAATCACATATCTTTTTACATTAAGTGAGGAATTATGTAACCCTACCAAAATATAAAGGAAAATTAATACCCTAATTGCGATATTCTATAAAACACCATCATTTTTTACCTAAGTTATCGAATAAATATTGCTCATGGCCAAAAGGATAGACTTAAATTGAAATACCTTTATCATTCATGACCAGAAGGATGGAATGAAGCTACAATACCTTTTTCAAGGTATTCCGAAAATGACTTAGGGCTAATCACATATATTTTAACAATTAATGAAGTATTACATGACCTTACCAAAAACCTAGAAAGAATTGGGGTATTCTATAAAACACCATGGGTTAAATCATTTTCTGCCTAAGCTATTAGAGGGGTATTGCTCATGGCCAAAAGGATAGAATTAAATTACAATACCTTTGTTTGGTATTCCAAAAATGTTTTTGGGTCAATTACATATATATTTACATTATAAATTGTTTTTTTTTACATATAATGAATAATTTCTCACCTAAAATAGATTGTGACCAATATTTACACCAATATTTACACCTAAAATAGGATAAGAATTCATTAAATATATATACTATATGTAATGTAATAATGAAATTAAATCTATATTTAATATAATGTCTTCCCTTTGTTATGTATAGTGCAATTTGTTTATGATGTTTTATATTTTAAAAATATAGGGAAAAATATCCAAAAGTTAACTTATTAATGATGTATATTTAATTAATGCATGTAATTGAGTATTTATTCTATGTAAATTGAAATTTAGGGAATAACATATCAAATAATGCCACTCATGATCATTAATTTTGTCACACTTCAGTTTGTATTCCCTTTGGTATTAAAATATATTAAAATTTTTTTTTTTCATATTTTATTAAACCTAAAACACATGTGAACTTTATTTAAATAAATGAATGGTTAATTATGATTCAAAAAATATAAATGGTGCATAATCTATCAATTTTTAGTTTTAAAAATATTGTAATTGAAATCATAATATAATTAATTAATTAATATGTGAAATTATATATTTTCTCATTTATAGAGATATAATATTTTCCTTTTTTTAACTTGGTAAAATTTTAATTAAACATTAAATATAGTTTAAAGACGTTTTCAACATCATAAACGACAATAATTGACTAATGGACCAATGCAAATTGGTTAATATATGTAAATGAATGTATTGCAAAATTAGCCACATTGATGGTATAAGGTCTCCTTGAACAAAGTTTTTAAATGTAACTATAATACCCTCATTGTGTTTTGATTATGCCATTAACCATGAATATATGGCCCACCTTGCCTTTGGACTTTCAACTCTTGCCCCCATTCCTGACTAGCCCTGGACTCATAACTATTGCACCAATTCCTGATTCGCCTTGAATTTTTTACTCCCACCCTTCTTTTGATTCTTGCACACACTTCTAAGACCCTCAACTCCCGCACAGACTCCCAGGATCCTTGATTCCTACACGGACTCCTGAGACCCTCAATTTTCATGTGGATGCCTACTTTGCAACCCTTGACTTTTGCACAGGCTTTTGCCCCCATTTTCGGGACCTTTCACTCCCACATGAACTCCCACCTATAATTCCGAGATCGTTCATTCTTGCGCAAACTCTTGTTCATATTCCTAAACTCCTACATGGACTCTTGCCCCCACTTTTAGGACTTTTGACTCCCATGCAGACCCTCGCCCTAACTCCCGAGACCCTTGACTCTTAAATCACACACGCCTCCTAACTCCCACACAAACTTTCACTCACACTCCTGTGACCCTCAACACCTGCGTGGACTATCACCCACACTGTTGGGACCTTTGACTCCTACCCCAACTTAATGCATCATGTTGGTTTAGACAACCCTGCTAGGCAATGTGAGTGGTGGTGTAGTTAAAAAAAGCAAGTCCTTCTCTACAATGCAGGTTTTCTTAAATCAAGTGTGTTTTCTTTGAAAGCTTAAACTAAGTTCTAATTTTCAATACTATTTTATTTGTGATTTTTTATCTATTCTTTGTGAGCATGAAAATAAAACAACTTATTCTTAATTATAGATAGTGTTTCTGTTTCTTGATTTAAACATGCACATTGGATATTTGTTAAAATGAACATTTTTTAGAGGTGTGGATGCAGGAGTAGACATAGGACAAATTATCAGCTACGACAGAAACTCATAGCCAAGGTTGTTTGATTGATTAAAATGTCGACACCAACCAAGGTAAACAACCTAGCCTAACATATGTAATAGGCTAATAAACTACTTATTATGTAAAATTATAATGTTGATTCATTTTCAATGTCCCCCCACACTTAGGATTTTCGATTCCCACCTCACACATGCCTCGAGATTCTCGTGCAAACTCATGGCTCGCGTGCGCCTTACGACTCCCATGTAGACTCCCACCCCCACTCCCTGGGTGTTTGTGTTTGAATTGCAATAGGCCAAGTTTTGTTATTTGTGCATTGCAAAGATGTTGCCACTGCACATGCATAGGAAGCCTTGAAACAAACCAAGTTCAAATTCCCAGGCTACCAAAAGATCATCATGAGTAGAAAATGGTGAAGACCCACCCACATATCCAGTCTGCTATTCCATTTTCGAGAATAGCCATCATCTCTCCTTATCTCATCCACCCTGGACTCCCGTGTGGACTCTCAGGACCTTTAACTTTCGTGCAGACTTTTGCCCCCACTCCCAAGACCTTTGACTTTCGCACAAAATGCCACTTGCACTTTTAGGACCCTCGACTCCCTCATGAACTCTCACTTGTCATTCTAGGACCTTCAACTCCTACATGGACTCTCGCCCCCACTCTCGAGACCTTTAACTCTCGCCTTACACGTGCCTCTTGATTCTCGTGTGGATTCCTAATTCACACATGGCTCTTTGCCTAATTATTTTTAGTCTTTAATTTGAAGTAAGATATTATGGTCATATGTTTATTGCAACTAAAGGAAAAGTAAAAGCTTGGTTCGAAAAATTCATAATGCATGAGACACAAGTAATGGGAATGAATCTTAGCTAGCTTGGAAATGCATTTGAAGTTGAGAAGAATAAAAAGCTAAATTACAAAGCTTTGGGGTTTCTTTCCCTCAAACAACTCTTCACATCTTTCCAATTTTTAGGCCTAATGGACATTGAACACCTAAGCAACAATGTTGCTATCATGTATCCAGCAACGAAAAATGCAGCAACAAGAAAAGGGAAAAAAATGGGTTCCCATTTGGAGACATTTACCTTGAAAGTTGAAAACAATGTGAAGTCAACAACCATCCTTAATTTCTCATATTTGCCCCCATCTAGCATGAACAATCCATTCAACAACGTTGAAAATAAGAAGAAGAACAAGCAATTTCAATAGGTGACTATTTTGCCAAGCCTTGACAATACTAATATTATTACTTCTTACTCAAGAATTGAAGCAGATTATAAGTTGTTGCTACAAGAGTCATGCATTGGAGTACTAGATCTAATAAAGTTGAACTTGTTAAGTCCACATAGTCTTTCAAAAATATTTTAGTTTTAAAAATATTTTAATTGAATTAATATACAATTATCTAATTAATATGTGAAATTATATATTTTTTACATTTCCAGAAATATAATGTCTACCTAATTATTTTAACTTGGTAAATTTTTTAATTAAACATTAAATATAGTTTAAAGACATTTTCAACATCATAAACAACAACAATCCATTAATGGACCAATGCAAATTGGTTAATATATATAAACCCATTGTTATGTATACTATAATTTGTTATGGTGTATTTTATTTTCAAAAAAATATTAAAATTTCCCAAAAATAAGTTATTAACATTGTATATTTTATTAATGCATATAATTGAATATTATTTTTTTGTAAATTGTGTTTGTGATTTAGTTTTTGAATATTTGGCTTCAAAATGACCCAATTCTTTCCTTTTTTAGAATAGGAAAAAAATCGTTCAGCAATATCGTACATTGATGGTATGAAGTTTACTTCAACAAATTTTTGATGTGTAAATACAATATCTTCATTTTAGTGATAGTTTCATTACTTTTTACCATCAATGTGACTAACTTGACAATACCCTCATTTGTACCATGGTTTAGGGTATTGTTACAATATAGTGTGGGTTGTATTGCTTCTAGGTTTTGCTATGGTTATGTAATACCTTTCCAAGTTTCAAGGTGAATGCAAATATCTTAAAATGATGCAAATATTGCATTTAAACTCCATAATTTTGTTCAAATGGACTTTCTAACATCAATGTGAAGAACTTTGCAATACCCTCATTTTCTTGAATCAATATGTCTATCATATAGTGAGCATGGAATAAGTATTTTTAAAAATATTTTTTTATTTCATGGTTTACGATATTATCGCAAAATGATGCAGATATTTCTTACCTTCTAAGTTTTGTTAGGGCTATGTAATACCCTTCCAAATTCCAAAAGATATGTTATGGAGCCCAAAGGTTTTATGGGATACCTTAAAAGGGGTAATGCATGTGAATTGAATAGTTTTGGGTATGAGCAATACCCCTCCAATAACCCAAACCAAAATAATTAAACCCATGGTGTTTACAGATTACCCTAAGTAAGGTATTATTTTCCTTCTAAGATTTGGTATGGCTATGCAATACCCCTCGAAGAATCTTTAAATATGTTATGGAACCAAAAGGATTTTTAATATACCTTAAAAGGTGTATTGCATGTGCATTAAGTAATTATGGGCACAAACAATACCCCTCCAATAGCCTAGACCAAAATAATTCAATCCATGGTGTTTACAAAGTACCCTCATGAGCGTATAACTTTCATTTTAAGTTTGAATTTTATTATTTTTAGGGTTAAAGACAATTTTTTGGTTTGAGTGCAAGATTAAAATCAATTTTTTGATAATTTCATCAAACATTACATATAAGAATATGACACCCCCCCCAAGTTCCTTGATGGACTCAACTGCGAATCCAAAGGTGAAGACAACGGAAGAAGAAGGAGTTGGGGCGCACTCCCTAATTCAAAACACTTTGGGGGTAGAAGGGCGTGCCAGAGCTTTGGGATCTGGACTAGGAAGATTCACAAGCAACTCAATTACTCACATGGACCTACATAAACCTAACAACAAGTTGGTTAGTGCGTAGTTGGAACATTTTGGTGCATGGACGAGCCACGGGCAAACATAGACTCATAAAACTCACTACGGCTCGAACTTGAGGGAAGCCACCACCTTCCCCCTTATAGTATTCTCTGTGCCTAGCCATGGGGCCAACACCCAAATGTCATTTTGTCCCGGGGGTCCGAAGTGGGAGTCCCAAAATTCCCAAAATTGGGACTCCCGCAACTTTGGAGGCCCATAATTTTGTGTGCAAACCTCTGGTTGACGTGAGGTCTAAAGCAAAGTTGTAGCCCTTGTTGAGATTTTTTCAATGGTAGGTGGCACGCCACTTGCACGTAAGAAAATTGGGGTGATTCTCGACTTTTAACGATCAAAAGTCAAATTGCTAATTTGACTCATGGCCCTTCTTTTGGCCATAACTTATGTTTCAAGAACCCAAATGGGTCATGCAAGCCCATTTTTGACATCTACGTTCTAAAAGCTTTTCAGTAATATAAGGAATGTTTTAATCCAATGGGTTTTGACCCCTAAAATCGTTTTTTGAAGATTCAAGAGTCCATCGGGATTCCAACTCCCAAAGTGGGAACTCATTTGGGAGTGTGGGGGTTCATTCCCTCACACTCTCTCACACTCTCGGGAGCATGAAATGTGATTCCCAACTTCACTCTTGGCCCGCACCTTCGCAAACCCTTGCTTTGGTTGCAAGCCCAAGGCTAGGGTCGCAACAAAATATGTGAAAATGTATTTCACATATTAACACAAGGTGATGTAAAATGAAAGAAAAATGTTTTAAACAAAAAACCATGGATGACATGTGTTACAAAAATGTGCAAAAAATGACTAAGTCCAAAACAACCCCACCCTAAAATGGGGAACATGTCATAATGGTTGCTTCAAAGATAATTTGTGACCCTAAATCTTTAAGACCAAAATAAACCCTAATCAAAATTGGTATAAGCTATGGGCTATCTATATCACTACCGAAGGGGGATGGGATCCCATTGGTCTTCATGTATTGCATTAATGTAACCTCTGCATCATAGGTATGCCATTGCATAAATACCCCATGATTGGCCAATTGTGCATCCATAACATCAACCACAAACACGTCCCTAATGGTGCCTCGAACCCTAAAACAAATAACACAATACAATAAATATTGCATATGAAACTTAAAACCTAAAATTCAAATCAAATTAAGTATGGCATTGTTAAAAACTTACCGACCATGATTCATTTTTGAATCATGGTATTGCATAAGGAAGCCAATCTTTTTACGTAAAACTATTTTATTCGATGTAAACTTCTAGTCACATTCCATCCAAACGTTTTTGAACTCTTTTGTATACCATGTTCAAGTCGTTTGAATCATAAGTGTAAGTTCTGCATCACGTTCCAACTTGGCCTACATGTTGAAAGGGATGGCCCCCACAACCCATGAAATCATCTCAAAAAGCTAAAAAATGTAACTAAAAATTAATTTAACAAATGAGGGCTTCAAAACCTTAGGTGTATGACTTTAACCTTGGGCTTGTGCTTAAGGCAAGGGCATGGAAAGTTATGGGCCAATAGTGCAACCTAGGAATCACATTTACATTCCTGGAATGTGAAGGAATGAACCTACACACTCCCAAGTGGACTCCCATTTTGGGAATTAGGGTCCCTATGGAGTCCCCAATTTTTAGAAAGCAATTTCAAGGGGTAAAACACTTTATTTCGAAAAGTTCCTTATGTCATTGAAAAGTTCTTGAGACATAAATGTTTAAAATGGGTTCACATGACCCATTAAAATACTTATAACACAAGTTATGGCCAAAAGAAAGGCAAGGAATCAAAGTGCCAATTTGATTATTGACCACTAAAAGTTAGGAATCGCCCTGATTTACTTGCGTGCAGGTGTAGTGCCACATATCATTGAAAAGATCTTAGTAATGACTACAACTTTGCTTTAGACCTCACCTCAATAGGAGATTTGCACAAAAAATTATGAGCCTCCAAAATGCTAAAAGTCCCAATTTTGAAAATTTCGAAATCTCAACTTGAGAATCTTAAAACAAAATGACATTTGAGTGTAGCCCACATGACCATGCATAGAGAACACTATAAGGGGGAAGGTGTTGGCTTCCCCCAAGTTGGGGCCATGGTGAGTTTTGTTCGTCCATGTATGCCCATGGTTCATCCATGCACCAAAAGTGCTCCAACTACACATTAACTAACTTGTTGTTTGGTTTGTTAGGTCCATATGAATAATTGACTTGCTTATCACTCATTCTAATCCTCATCCTGAAGCTCTAGCACGCCGTTCTCACCCCTGAAATGCTGCGAACTAAATAATGTACCCCAACTCCTTATTTTGATGTTTACACTTTTAGACTCACATTTAAGTCTTTCAAGGAGTGTGGGGGTGCATCATGTGTATTGCAAATCAACCTAGAGCCTATCTCACTCCAAGTTTACATGCCTTCTAGCCCTAACAATTGCCTTCTACTCATTACGCCAAAACCATGCCAAAAGGTTGTTCAAGACCCGCTCATTCATAATCACATGATCTTGATGCCTTGAACCTTCTTTTTGAATAGATGGACATCCAGGCTTGCCCGATTCCATGGTCACATTATGGCATGCCCACAAATGTCGTATTAAGTTATATTTGGCCATATAAGATGCATCGCACCCATCAACCCTATAAACAAATTTAGTCCCATCCCTTGCCCAATGTACACCTTCCATGGTAATCAAGGGAGGGGCAACCACATCTAATTTTTTTTAAAAACAAAAAATTTAATGTGAGACTTAATATTTTGGATGAAGGTTATCCCTTAAATGATGAAGGTATTGTATAAATAGATAGAAAATTATAACACACGATGAAGGTATTGCATAAAAAATAAAAGAAGAAAAACACAAGATGAAGGTATTGTTAAACTTTAATGTTGAAATTTGCATAAAATTAAACAAACCCAAAAAATAACAATATCACTAACAAAGCCTAAAAGTATTGCCTACAAACTTAGATTTTTAAAAAAACTGCCCCACCCACCTTTTCACATGGAGATTGAAGGTGGGGCAGGCAAAGGTTTAAAGACCATAATTAAGGAAGGTATTGTAATCACAAATTTGACAAAAAAACCCCACCCGTCCTCTCCACTTGAAAGGATGGGTGGGGTAATAATTACAATAAATGAAGTTCAATGGCTATGCCACCTCCATCAATATGTGCATGAGGTTCAACACCTTCATTTGCATTTTTTTGCTTCAGCAATGGAACAACAAAAACTACATTTTTTTGGTCTTTTATCATCAAAAGAGTTCTCTCCAAATCCATCTCAATTTAATCAACATCTTCCTTACATGTTTCCCCAACCTCTTCACCCACTTCCACTTCCTCTTCTTCATCAGCAATCTCATTTCGAACCAATTGAACCACATCCTTAACACCTGCTTATTATCCCATCATCCTAGCCTCCAAATGTCTTTCATTCCTGACACCTCTTATGTCATCTATAGCTTCTATTGAAATTTGTTGATATGTTCCAACATTTTTTGCTTTCTTTTGAAGTTGCATTTAACAAAAACATAAATAACACAATATTTTACTGTTTGGTTCATTTTCCACTCTTTCATCTATAGCAAAAAACAAGAGGACTACCATCAATTATAACAGAAGACAAAACAAATACAATCATTAGTTATCATTGTCTTCTTCACTAGAGAACTATGTTGCAACAAAAAAATCCCGCATCCTCGTCCTTTTCATTACAAAGTTGCATTGCAAAAAATAAAATAAAATGATGACATGGGAAATCCCGTGTCATCATCCTCTTCATCATAGAGCTACATTCTAGTAGAAAAAAAAAGAATGACAACGCAAGAAATCTTACATCATTGTCCTTTTCACTATAAAAGTGCGCTGAAGCAAAAAAAAACAGAAGAAAGAATGATGATGTGAGAAATCTTCCATCCTCGTCCATTTCACCATAGAGTTGCATTGCAACAAAAAAATTGAAAAAAAAATGACAACATAGGAAATTCCACGTCATCATCCTTTTCATTGCAAAGTAGTATTATATCACAAAAAAAAAACGACAATGCGAGTTATCTCACATCGTCATCCCCTTTACTACAAAGTTGTTGTTAAGGGGGTAGGATGAGTACATGATTTTGGATGAACAAGGCATTTTGGATAGGGACTAATCAGGAGACTTTCTTAGTTTGAATTTTGAATTTTTATTAGTTTTGAATCATTATGAAGACTGGGGACTACCCAAAGGGGGAGGTTTTGGAAAAGAAAAGGCAATTATTTTAGACATAAAGTTTAGAGAAGAGTAAGAGGAGCTATAGGTACTTGTTGTAGGAAACCACAAACTTTGTTTTGATATACCACATATTTTAATTATTGTTTTGGATTTTTTTCAACAAAACATGGGATTCTATTATAATTTTGATCATGTTTTCAATAACACAAAGAAGCACAGTCTTCTATGGTGAATTTCATATTCATATTGTTGTGTGAATTGTTTTAGTATGAAAAATATGATGAAATGAAATGTAATCTTGTTTCTGGAGTATTTTTTACAATGTATTCTGAAATGTAAATTCTGGTTATATGAAATAACCATGAATTTAGTGTTTTGATGAATGGTAATGTTAAGTATGTTGAAAATTAAGGCAGGAATAGTGAATGTATGCATGTGAAATGCAAATCTATTGTTATAGTAATGTGAAATATTCTATATGAATTAAATTTCATTTCTATCAACTATGATGTACCTTCATTACAAAGTTGCGCTACAACACCAAAAAAAGAACAATGACACATGAAATCCCACGTCATCATCCTCTTCATTTCAAAGCTGCATTGCAAACCATAATAAAATGACAATGAGTAGATGTGTTGCTCATTGTTGTTCTGCTATGGTCTTGCAAAATTAGAGTAGTTCACAACGATGAGGAATCGTTGTTTGATGCTTGCAAGACCACATCACATTGCAAACCATCGCAACTACTTGTCATTGTTTTTTCATTCCTACAAAACCAAAACAAAATGACAACTATCCATTATCATTGTTTGATGTAACAGAAGAAGAAAATGATGGCACAAAAGAAAATGCCATTGTTGTCTTCTTGGCAACAGAAAAAAAAAAAAAAAAAACGGAAAAAAAGAAAAATTATTAGGAGAAAAAAAAAAAAAAGAGAAAAAAAAAAAGAAAAAATAAAAACGATGATGAGAAGCGTTTTTGTG
>Ga0116227_10010644_pt1 | contig 15930 bp, 10 predicted proteins | sample S1TSphgellanicum_FD_89693 | JGI IMG/M metagenome (GOLD analysis project Ga0116227, IMG submission 89693) | Host-associated microbial communities from peat moss isolated from Minnesota, USA - S1T2_Fb - Sphagnum magellanicum MG | ecosystem: Host-associated > Plants > Peat moss > Unclassified... | reverse complement strand
GCCGGGGTCGCTGGCGAGAAACGCCTGTCCCATCACCAGGAGGGGATCCTCGCCGAGCTTCTCTTTGAACAGTTTGCGCCATCTCGCGATGGTCTTCTTGGATTCCTCTATCAACCCCACCCGGTAAATCATCAGCAAGGGCCGGCCTTGGATGCGGATGTAACGAGGATCCTTGAAGTGGCGCGCCAGGTCCGCGATGAGATCCGCCTCATCATCGAGTCGATAGTCCTGAGAAATCAGCACTTCGGTGTCGGCGCCATCCCAGCGGCGGGTCCAATTTTCGTTGGCCCACATCAGACAAAACGGCATCTCAATCGACCCGTCGCCGAGGAATGCCTCCGTGGGCTTCTCCAACAGTCGCTTGCCGTTGAACCAGTAGTAATAAAACACGAATCCGAACACGCCGCCGGCCTGAGCGAGAGCGGCTTGGCGACGGATGGTTTCCGTATGATCGAGCGAGTAAAATCCCAGGTCACGCGGCAAACGCGGTTGGTAATGTCCCTTGAAGCGCGGCAGCCCTCGGGGAACATTGGTCCATTCGGTAAAACCCTTGCCCCACCACGCGTCGTTCTCCGGAAACGCATGAAATTGTGGCAAGTAGTACGCCAGCACTTTGGCGCGGCGCGGCGCGGATGACGGCAAGGGCGTGAATTCCTCGAACTCCGCGGCCGGCCGTGTGAAGCGTTTGACTTCGCGGGGGATGGTTGCCTCATCATCGAGTAATCGCCCGAACACCCCCGGCTCGTGCTTATGAGCCAGATAATGCAAAAAGGGGTTGACGCCGAGTTCTCCGCCCAAGTATCGAGCGCGATAATAGTTCGCGTTGAACTCCACGGATGGAATTCGCCCTTCTAGATATCCATAGGTGACGAAGTGTTCGAAAGGATCGATTCCCGCGGCGACGACGTCGGGATACGAGCGAGCATAGAACTCGATATCGAATTCTTGTACCGGCGAAAACCGGGACGACTTACAGTGTTGCAGATAGTGTAGAAGCGCATTGTCGGCGTCCGGCACGTTATTCTGTTTGCGGTACCAGGATGGATCGAAACACAGACTCGGTTTACGTCCCTCACGATCCCCGGCACTGATGTAGTGCACCAGAGGATGAATCCGCGCCTGCTGCACGTCCGGATTCGCGTTCAAATAGTACGTGGGATCGAAATAGAAATTGGGCTTTCTTCCCTCCAGATACCCAAATTCATAAAAATGCTCCAGAGCGGGCGTGCCCGCCGCTGCGATATCGGAATTCTGTGCAAGATAGTATTGATCGTCGAAGAGCGAGGATTGGCCGATCAAGTGGATTTCAAATAATTTTTTCGCGATATCCGCATCGGCGATGGCAAATACATGCCCATCATGTCGCGCGTCGGTGTACGCCTCGACGGCGTCCTCTGTGACGTGAGTGCTACCGAAAAGCGGGTCGACAAACATAGCCATTCGATCGGAGCGTTGGCCGATTCCGTCTAGGCTTTGCCCCGCGTATTCAGCCGCCGCTAGCGGCTGCGTGGACGGAGTAAACAATACCGGGATCGCCGGTAGAGCGCCTAGCGATAGCGCGGACGGGCTCATCAACACGGTGGGTGGCCCAGGCCCCAGAGCTCGCAGTTCCGGCATCTTGGCGCCGCTGAGCGGCGCTTCGAATTCCATGCGAAAGCCGTATTTGCCGGAGCCTCGTCCTGAAGACGCGATATCGGGACGCATCAGGTCCGCCATGGTGTGACCGATGACCTCGCCGTCGAGGACGGCTTCGACTCGTAGTGCACGGTCAGGCTCAGCCGGCATCCACACCCAGCCGGTCGCGCCCACGCTCGTCACCATGTCGATGTACCCGGTCACATTCGATAAATGACTACCGAATAGCTCGGTGACTCCCCCCGAGCCGACCGCCCGCAATAGCGGAACACCACCACCGTCAATGGCCTCCTCGAAGGCCACGGAAAAGCTGCAAAACCCGCTTCTCTTGCCGAGCGCGACCAGATCGAAACGCATGTGATCCGCCACGTCGCGCCCAATGATCCTGTCGTCCAGGACCGCCTCGATTCCGAGAGCCTCATCGGGTGCGCTCGGCACCCAGGCCCAGCCGGTGGCTCCCCAGGCCGTGAGGCTATCGACGCACCCCTCCACCCATTGCGAGCGACCGTTCTCAGGTACGGCAAATAACTCCGCGTCGCTTCCATCGTCCGCGCGTTCGCGCTGGGAGTCATCCTCATCGATGCGGGAGGCGCTACTGATCGCGCAATCGCTCAACGACCCATCGGCGAACCATTGAGTTGTCGACAACGCGTTGGATGGTGCTATTTTCTTGGATCGACGGGCGCCGCTCGCCCATCGCAAAGACTCGCGCCTTCGCCCATCATCCTTGAAATTACCCACTTCTGAAGATCCTTCTCGAATGTTATGGAGATTTACCGACTCATCGTTCCACCGGTCAATCCAGCAATTTCGATAAAGGCCTGAGACAGAAGTCTGCGACGCACATAACCGCTACCCGTAGCAGCGAGCGGGTTTACATAGTCCATCCTCGAGTCTTCCTTGACAAGGAGCAGACATGGCGCTGACCATCAGGCGATTAGATGCGCTGCGATCGTGTAACAACTACACGGGGACATCGACTCGAAACCGTTCCGGCCGCGGAATTCGAGACGCACTGTCTCGTGTTGCTCGAAGAGGTACGCGAGACACGTCACCCACTCCGGGTGACGCGTCACGGTACGCCGTTGAAACGATCTGGTGATCCGGCGGTCGACGCGCCTGCCTTGATGCATTCACGCATCAGTCGCGCCGGTAACCGCAACTTCCGAAGTGCTTGGTCCAGGCGCTACGAAACTCATTATTTCGCCGCACCGCGCTCTACCTCTGAAACGGAAATTATTCGCCTAGAATTTCGACGAGCCCATCGATGATTTTCTTCACATCCGGCGACGGTATCCGCCCGAGTCGCTTACCAATCCGCTCCACCGACAAGGTTCGGATCTGACTAATTTTCGCCCAGGTGGGTTTATGAAGTTCGGTCACTTTCAACTCCAGCGTCAATGGAAAACCGGCCTTCTGTGGCTGACTGGTCAATGCCACGGCAATGACGGTGCCGGATCTCGCATTGAAAACATCCTGGCTGAGGATTAATACCGGTCGCTGACCGGATTGCTCATGGCCGCGGACTGGGTTCAGGTCTGCCCAGCGAACTTCACCCCTTAGAATTCGGGCCATATCGCCGCGTCCACACCCAATCCTTCATCCGCCAGCGACTGCTCGAATTTCGGATCCAGTTTGGCGCATTCGGCGGCCAATCGATTGCCTTCCAGGCGTTCAATCTTCTCATGCAGCGCAATTTGAATCGCGCGGCTTCGATTCGAGAATACTCTCCTCGCTACCAGACTATCCACTTGGCGTAGAGTTTCTTGCTCGAGCGTTATCGCCACTTTGACGCTTGCCATGATGCATACTCCGGTATGATAATTTATCATACCATTATAGGAATTCACCGGCAAGGTCGGCCACCAACATTCTCAATTCGTTGGCCATTCAGCGCTCATTGTGACCGAGCCCACCGAGTGCTCAAGTTGGGTACCTATAGCCGCGTCGATTTTCGTCGCGACGCGAGCGGCGCTTTTTGGTGCCTCGAGGCCAATTCCTTACCCGGCATGACGGCCACCAGCCTGCTGCCGCAAGCGGCCAAGGCGGCAGGCATTGGCTTCCCGGAATTGCTGGACCGTATTTGCAGGGGAGCTATTCGCCGACGCTAGATTGAGAGACATGTTGGAGTCGGATCGTTTAGCGGCGGAAAACCACGGAAAGTCTGAGAACGGGACAAACAGCTCTTCCTGGCCTAGTAATAACCAAAAGCCGTGTCGGCTTACGTTGGTAACCTCAACTTCCGAAGTGCTTGGTCCAGGCGCTACGAAACTCATTTCTAGGTTTATTTGGCCCGCTATATGACCGATTTCACCACACCACCATCGGCGCGCAGCGCCGCGCCGGTGATGGCGGAGGCGGCCTCACTGCACAGAAAGGCGACGAATGCACCGATTTCCTCGGGGCGGATAAACCGCTTGAGGAGCGAGGTCGGGCGCACCGCCTCGAAAAACCATTTCTCGACTTGGCCCTCGGTGGAATGATCTTTCTCGGCGAATTGCTTCAGTATATTTCCCATGCCTTCCGACTTGGTGGGCCCGACCAGCACGGAATTCACGGTCACGTCGGTATGCACGGCGAGCTCCGCCATCCCTCGCGCCACCGCGAGTTGCGCGGTCTTCGACACCCCATAATGAATCACATCGTGCGGAATTTGCAGCGCCGATTCGCTGGAGATGAATATCACTCGCCCGTACTTTCGCGTGAGCATGCGCGGGAAGTAGTGCCGCGACAGACGCACGCCGGACATGACATTGGCGCCCCACATGCGATCCCAGTCTTCATCCGTGATGTCCGCGAAGTCCTTCGGCTGAAAGGTGCCGAAATTATTGACGAGTACATCCACGTCGGGGAATTTTTGTTGAATGAGCAGCGCCCCCAACGCCGTGGTCACGTCGGCAGCCACACCGTGTAATCGGGCAGGGATCGCCCCTCCCGCAATGAGTTGCGCGATGGCGCGATCCACCCGCGCTTGAGTGCGCCCATTGATGATGACATCGAGATCTTGATGGACGAGCTTTTCCGCAATCGCAAAACCGATACCGGCGGTGGATCCCGTGACGAGCGCGAGTCGGTTCTTGGGTTCAGACATATCCTTAACTCCTGGTCAGCAGCATGACCAACTCAGGCCAGGGCTCCGCCCCGTTCCCGCTCAGGCGAAGCGACCCGCTTCCTCGAAGCTCAGGCGCGGATTGCGCGGGAATATGGACGCAGGCTTGCCATGACCCAGGCAGACGATGAAATTCGATTGCACGCGCGTGCCCGCGAAGAACGCCTTGTCCACCGCCGCATTGTCGAAACCGGACATGGGACCGCAATCCAAACCCAAGGCGCGCGCCGCGAGGATGAGGTAGGCGCCCTGCAGAGTGGCGTTGCGCGAGGCCGTAATCTCGGCAACCCCGGGCTGCTTGAACCACTGCTGCATCATCTCGGCTCGGTCGGGAAACAATTTGGGCATGGCGTCGGCGAAATCCAAGTCGTTACCGATGATCACCGTGAGCGGCGCCGCCAGGATCTTCGGACGATTCGCCTCCATTGCGAGCGAGGCCAGAGTCGCCTTACCCGCGGCGCTCTGCACCCACACGAACCGTGCGGGGCAGGAATTCGCCGAGGTAGGACCCCACTTCAGTAAGTCGTACAGCGCATGCACGGTGGTCTCGTCGATCTTCTCGTCGACCCAATCGTTGGGGGTTCTTGCGCTGCGGAACAATTGGTCGAGCGACGCCGCCGGTAATGTCTTTTCCACGTCTTTCTCCTCATCATGCGAGTGGTATAAACTAGTAACCCAAGGCTATTTTATTACCTTGCGAGGTGCAAGACGGCACTTCTTTGATACCAGGGCACATTCAGGTAACCGCCGGTAGTATTCCGGCGACCCGCCGCGTGATTGGGAAGCATGCATGGTCATTCGCAAGCACACGGGTTAGCACCGATTCACACATAGATGAAGGCCACCAGATGAATGCAAACGTCAGCGCCAAACCCACCGCCTTCAAGCGGCACACCGGCGACTGTCAAAGCGTCGCCCGCGTGCTGGCCCGTATCGGCGACAAGTGGAGCGTACTCGTGATCATGATGCTCTCCGAGAAGCCGCTGCGCTTCAATGAATTGCGTAGGAGCATCGCGGACATTTCGCAGCGCATGCTGACGCTCACTCTGCGGGGCTTGGAACGCGATGGCCTGGTGACGCGTCACCTCACGCCGATGATCCCGCCGCGGGTCGATTATCAGTTGACCGACTTGGGTCGCTCGCTGCGAGTGCCCGTGGTCGCCTTGGGCGCGTGGGCGAAGGAACATGGCAGTGAAATCGAACGGGCGCGGCTCGTGTTCGATCGCCAAGCGGCGGACCTCGCGGGCGAGACCACTTCTGCGGCCGGTGCCAGCAGCGCGGATGTCGCCTGGCACGCGCCCTCGCCGTCAGGTCCCATACGCGGCTAAAAACACCTCCAGCGCGCGCGCCATCGATTGACGGATCTCGAGCCGAGAGGGCGCGGGTCGTGCGACACCGAACAGCACCGGCGGCACCCATTCCGACTCGATCAACGCTACCAGGTGCGTTGCCGCAATGTAAAAATCGCAGCGACGGATCGTGCCGTTCATGCTCGCGCGTTCGAGGAAGGCAGCGAAGTGCTCGAGGCCGCGTTGCCGACCGTTGGCGTAGAACTGACGGCCGATATCAGAGCGCCCCGCCTCGCTCATCACCATGCGGTGCGCAGCGATCGAGTCGGGCGATAGGAGGAACGCGATGAGTTTCTCCGCGACCGGCAACAGGGCATCGCGCAGGTCCGGCGACGTCGCGTCGAGTTCTTCGAGTGCCGGCACGAGTTCCTTCGCGGCCTCCGCAATCGCGACCGCCACGAACAACTCCTCCTTGGATCGAAAGTAGCCATACAGAGTCGCCTTCGAGCCACCCACCCGGGCGGCAATCTCGGACATGGAGGCGCGCTCGAACCCCTGTTCGAGGAACACGCTTGCGGCGGTGTCCAAGATATCGCTGCGTTTCGATTCGGTGCGGACCCGCATCGTGGCCCCTTTATTAGCGTACTAGTTGGTACATTTTTGCTTGACAGCGTGCACCTGTCAATCTTATATTGAACCGTACAGTACGGTTATATTGGAGCGTCATCATGATTTCCTCTCCGCGAAGCACCCTCAGCGGCATCGCACGCACTTGGGCAATAGGCGTGGGTGCGACCGTCACAGCGAGTCTGCTCGCCTGCGGCGCGCCACCCCAACACGGCCCGCCGCCGTCCGCGGGAACGCCGAGCGTCGGCTACATCGTCGTCAAGCCGGACACGGTCGCGCTCGCCACCGAATTGCCGGGACGCATCGCACCGGTGCTGGTGGCCGACGTGCGACCCCAGGTCACGGGTCTGATCCAAACGCGCAATTTCACCGAGGGTGGCGAGGTGCGCGCGGGCGCAGTGCTCTACCAGATCGATCCGGCACCGTACCGGGCCGCACTCGACAGCGCCGAAGCCGCACGCGCCAAGGCCGAGAGCGGTTTGCGCCTCGCGCGGCTGAAGGCGGCGCGCTACAAGGAGCTCGTCGCGATTCGCGCGGTCAGCCAGCAGGACTATGACGATGCCGACGCCTCGGTGCAGCAGGCCGAGGCCGACTTGGCCGCGGCCCGCGCGTCGTGCGAAACCCATCGCATCGATCTCGGCTACACTCGCATCATCGCGCCAGTGACGGGCCGCATCGGCCGCTCCGGTGTCACCCCCGGTGCGCTGGTCACGGCGAATCAACCAACCGCACTCGCCACCGTACAACAGCTCGACCCGGTATATGTCGATCTGACGCAGTCGAGCACGTCGATCCTGCGGCTGCGCCGCGCCATCGAGCAGGGCGGCCTGAACGCATCGCGCGACGTCGAGGTGCGACTGGTGCTCGAGGATGGCAGCCCCTACCCGCTCTCAGGCGCGCTGCAGTTCTCCGATGTGACCGTGGATCAGAGCACCGGGGCCGTGACGGTGCGCGCCGTGTTTCCGAATCCGCACGCGGAGCTGCTGCCCGGCATGTACGTGCGCGCGGTGGTCACCGAGGCCACCGACGATCAGGCGCTGCTCGCGCCCCAGCAGGCCGTGACCCGCGATGCGTCCGGGCAGGCAATCGCCTACGTCGTCGGGCGGGACGGCAAACTCGAGACCCGCGCCCTGACCTTGGGTCGCGCGATCGGCGATCGGTGGCTGGTCGCGCGCGGACTCGTTGCCGGCGAACGCCTGGTCGTCGACGGCGCGCAGAAGGCCACGCCCGGTGCGCCGGTGATCGCCGTCCCCTTGAGTACTGCGCCGGCCACGGTAGCACTCGCCGGTCCCACGCCCGCCACCGCCGTACTCGCGAAATAGGATTGCCATGTCACGCTTTTTCATCCATCGGCCAATTTTTGCCTGGGTGCTCGCGATCCTGGTCATGCTGTGCGGTCTGGTCTCGATCGCGAATCTGCCGATCGCCCAGTACCCGAGCATCGCGGCGCCACAAATTTCGGTGACCGCGACTTACCCCGGTGCCTCCGCGCAGACGCTCGACGATACGGTGACGCAGGTCATCGAACAGAAGATGAAGGGTCTGGACCACCTGAGCTACATCGCCTCGACCAGTGAGTCGGATGGTCAGGCCACGGTCACCCTCACGTTCGAGAACGGCACCGATCCCGATACCGCCCAGGTACAGGTACAGAACAAACTCGCGCTCGCCACGCCGTTGCTGCCGCAACCGGTTCAACAACAAGGTGTGCAAGTCGCCAAGTCGGTGAAGAATTTTCTGATCGTGCTCGCGTTCATCTCGACGGACGGACGCATGAGCGCAGGCGACCTTGCGGATTATCTGTCGAGCAATATCTTGGACCCGCTGAGCCGGGTCGAAGGCGTCGGCGACACCCAGATGTTCGGCTCCCAGTACTCCATGCGCATCTGGCTGAACCCGCACAAGCTCGATGAATACCAGCTCACGCCGCTTGACGTGCAAGCCGCGGTACAGGCCCAAAACACCCAGATCGGCGCGGGTCAGATCGGTGCGCTGCCGTCCGTCCCGGGGCAGGAACTCAACGCGACGATCCGCGCGCAGAGCCGGCTGCGCACCGCGGACCAGTTCGAGAACATCTTGTTGCGCACGCTCGCCACCGGCGCGCAGGTGCGGCTGCGCGATGTCGCGCGCATCGAACTCGGCAGCGAGACGTATGACACCAGCGCACGTTTCAACGGCAAGCCGGCGACCGCGCTCGCGATCCGGCTCGCCACCGGCGCGAACGCCCTCGACACCGTGCATCGCGTGAACGCACGCCTCGGCGAATTGCAGCGCTTCTTCCCGGCCGGGATGCAAACCGTGGTGCCCTACGACACCACGCCGTTCGTACGCATCTCGATCGAGGAGGTCGCGAAGACGCTCATCGAGGCAATCCTGCTGGTATTCGGCGTGATGTATCTGTTCCTGCAAAACTTTCGCGCGACGCTGATCCCGACCATCGCGGTGCCGGTGGTGCTGCTCGGTACCTTCGGGGTGCTCGCGGCGTTCGGCTTCTCCATCAATACACTCACGATGTTCGCCATGGTGCTGGCCATTGGGCTGTTGGTGGACGATGCCATCGTCGTGGTCGAAAACGTCGAACGGGTGATGCGCGAGGACGGCCTGGCCCCCAAGGAGGCCACCGCGAAGTCGATGGGACAGATCAGCGGTGCGCTCGTCGGGGTCGCCTTGGTGCTGGCCGCGGTGTTCGTGCCGATGGCCTTCATCGGCGGTTCGAGCGGCGTCATCTATCGCCAATTCTCGATCACCATCGTGTCGGCCATGGTGCTGTCGGTGCTGGTCGCGATCACCTTGACGCCGGCGCTGTGCGCGACGCTCCTCGAGCCGATGGCGGCGGGCGCAACGCATGCGCGTGGCGGACTGTTCGGCGCCTTCAACCGTGTGTTCGATCGCGGCACTTCCCGCTATGTGGGCGTGGTGCGCCATCTCCTGACCTCTCCCCGCCGCTATATGCTCGTGTACGCGGCGATCGTCGCCCTGGTTGCCGCCGCGTTCGTGAAAATCCCCGTGGGATTTCTGCCGGACGAGGATCAGGGGCTGTTGTTTTCGCTGATTCAACTACCGCCCGGTGCGACGCAGGCGCGCACGCTCGACGTGGTCGAGAAGGTCGAGCGCTACTTTCTCCAGAACGAGCAGAAGTCGGTCAGATCCATCTTCATCGTCAACGGTTTCAGCTTCGCCGGCAGCGGCCAGAACATGGCCATGGCCTTCATTTCACTGAAACCCTGGAGCGAGCGCTCGGCAGCCGCGCTGAAGGACTCCGCCGTGGCGGATCGCGCCATGGCGCATTTTGCGGGCCTGCGCGACGCCCAGGTATTCACTTTCTCGCCGCCGCCGGTGGCCGAACTCGGCAATGCCGCGGGCTTCGACCTCATGCTCGAGGATCGCGCGAACTTGGGCCATGCCGCACTGTTGAAGGCCCGCAACCAACTCGTGGCGGCAGCGATCAAAGAGGATGGCCTCGTCGCGGTGCGTGCGAACGGCGAGGATGACGCCCCCGAATTTCAGATCGATGTGGATCAGGCGAAGGCGGGTGCGCTCGGGCTCTCGCTCGCCGACATCAACCAGACGTTCGCGACCGCCTGGGGCAGCAACTACGTGAACGACTTCATCGACCGCGGCCGCGTAAAGAAGGTGTTCCTCCAGGCGGATGCGCCCTATCGCATGCTGCCCGGCGATATCGATGCCTGGTATGTGCGCAATGCCCGCGGCACCATGGTGCCCTTCGACTCGTTCGCGAGCGCGAGCTGGGCCACGGGCTCGCCGCGCCTCGAACGCTATAACGGCGTGCCCTCCATGGAGATCCTCGGCATGGCGAAGCCGGGCACGGCCTCGAGCGGCGAGGCGATGGCGACGATGGAGCGTCTGGCGGCACGACTGCCCGCCGGAATCGGCTACGAATGGACCGGCCTGTCGTTCCAGGAACGGCAGGCGGGCAGCCATACGCTGGTGTTGTATGCGGTCTCGATCCTCGTCGTGTTCTTGAGTCTGGCCGCCCTGTATGAGAGCTGGGTGATTCCGCTCGCGGTGATTCTGGTGGTGCCGTTGGGGGTGCTCGGTACCCTCATCGCCGCCATCCTCACCTGGAAAATGAACGACGTGTACTTCCAGGTGGGATTGCTCACCACCATCGGGCTGTCCGCCAAGAACGCCATTCTGATCGTGGAATTCGCGCGCGATCTCGCGCGTACCGGTAAGGGACTCATCGAGGCGACGCTCGAGGCCGCGCGGCTGCGGCTGCGACCCATTCTCATGACCTCGCTCGCCTTCATGCTCGGCGTCACGCCGCTGTTGCTCGCGAATGGCGCCGGCGCGGGCTCGGAGAACGCGCTCGGCTCGGCGGTGTTCGGCGGCATGGCCTCGGCCACCGTACTCGCCATCATGTTCGTACCGCTCTTCTTTTTCGTGGTGATGCGACTGTTTGGGGGCAGCAAGGAGCTATCGGTGTCGACCACTCGTGACGACGGGGTACCGGGTGGCGCGCCCGTTGGGGAAGCCCTAGCACTACCCTCCTTACCAACATCCCTCGGAGGTCAAACGACATGAAAGCCGTACACTCGTCACCGCCCTGTGCGAATCGAACCCGGATTGGCGTGACGTGCGCCCGCGTGACCGTGATCGCCCTCTGGGGTGCACTCGACGCCTGTACCCTCACGCCGCACTACGAGCGGCCGCCGCTACCCGTACCGGCGCAGTATCCACAAGCGCAGAGGGGCGCGATGCAGTCGGCCGCTGCCCCGCAGACCACCACCTCTGGGCTATCGATCGTCCCCGCGCCCGCCGCTGCGCCTGCGCCATCCCTCGCCACCGCGCCGACCGCCGCCGACATCGGCTGGCAGGAGTTCTACGCCGACGAACGGCTGCGGACACTCATCGCGCTCGCGCTGACCGACAACCGCGACTTGCGCGTGGCAGTGCTCGACATCGAGCGGTCGCGGCAGCAGTACCGCATCGTACGCAGCTCGCTGCTACCCGACATCGAGGCGACCGCGAGCAGCGACAACGCCCGCACGCCGGCCTCGGTGTCGGCGCCGGGGCTGCCGGCGGTGACGCGCGATGACAGCGTCGGCATCGGTGTCAGCGCCTATGAACTGGATCTGTTCGGCCGCCTGCGCAGCGTCGACGCCGAGGCCGAGGAGGCGCTGCTGGCGACCGAGGAGGCGCGTCGCAATGTTCAGATCAGCCTCATCGCCGAGGTGGCCGGCGATTATCTGAACCTCGCCGCCGATCGGCAGCGCCTCGCGCTCGCCGAACAGACCTTGCATAGCCAAAGCGAGTCCTATGAACTCACGCGGCGCGAGGCTGAGATCGGTTCGGCGTCCGATCTGTCGCTGCGCGAAGCGGCGACCACCGTGGAAAGCGCTCGGGTCGATGTAGCCCGCTATGCCGGGCAGGTAGCCCAGGACGTGAACGCGCTCAACCTCGTGGTCGGTACCCCCGTGCCCGCGGCCCTCGAGCCGCACGGACTCGACGATGCGCGCGTGGCGCTCGATCCCGGCAGCGAACTGCCCGGGGGTCTGCCCGCGGAACTGCTCGAACGTCGACCCGATGTGCTCGAGGCCGAACGCACGCTGCGCGCGGCCAATGCCGATATCGGCGCGGCGCGCGCCGCATTTTTTCCGCGCATCACCCTCACCGCCCAGATGGGAACCACCAGCAATGCGCTGTCCGGGCTGTTCGCCGCGGGCTCGCGCGCCTGGGTGTTCGCGCCGCAGGTGACGCTGCCGCTCTTTACCGGCGGCCGCAACCGAGCGACGCTAGCGAGCGCCCGGGCGACGCGCGACATCGACGTGGCGAAGTACGAGCGTACCGTGCAGACGGCGTTCCGCGAAGTCGCGGACGGACTTGCGCTGCGCGAGTCACTCCGGAATCAGCTCAGCGCGCAACGCGCGCTCGTCGCGGCATCGAGCGACGCGTACCGGCTCTCCGACGCTCGTTACCGGGAAGGCGTCGACAGCTATTTGAACGCGCTCGACGCGCAGCGCACGCTATACGCCGCGCAGCAAAGCCTCATCGGCACCGAGCTTGCGCGTATGGCGAACCTCGTCACGCTGTATCAGGCGCTCGGCGGTGGGTGGTTCGAGCAGACCGCGGGGGCGCGAGTCGCGAATAGAGCGGAGTGAGCCTCCGCGCCTGAGCGCCATGCGAAGAGCGATGCTCAGAGGCTCTTGCGCGGCGGCAGCGAGTTGAGCCAGGTGGCGATGGCCTGGATCGAATCGTCGTCGAGTGTCGCCGCCACTCCCTGCATGATGAAGGTGTTGCTGGTATCGGAGGGTTGACCTGCATGGTAGTGCGTCAGGCGCGCCACGACGTAGGGCGCGTATTGCCCGCGCAAGGACGGATACGCGGCATATTGACCCGTTACGCTGCTCGCGCCGTTGGCATCGGCGCCGTGACAGCCCTGGCACGGTGGAATCCCGCGTGCGGGATTGCCGTTGAGGAACAGCGCTGCGCCGTCCAGTGGGGCCGATGCGGGTGCAGAGGTGACGGCTGCGGCGGTGGCAGCGGTGTTGGTGGCTGCCGCGGTGGCGGTCGCAGCGGTCGCGGTCGACGGCTCAGGCGCGGCCAGCTCAGGCGCGACCGGCTGAGGCGCGGCCGGTGTCTGGGCCGCGAAGTACGCGGCTAGATCGCGCATATCGGTATCGCTCAACGGGGCCGCCATGGCGGTCATGGGCGATACGGAATAGTAGGGGTCCTTGGGGTCGGCGTGCTTGAACGAGAGCAGCCGGTGATACAGATAATCCACCCTTTGCCCCGCGAGACGCGGAAACGTCGGTGCGACCATGGCGCCGTCCACACCATGACAGCCCAGGCACACCGCCGCCTTCTGCGCGCCCGCCTGTGCATCGCCGTGGATGGGTTCGATGCGGCGCAGGTCCGTGTAGCGGGCACCCGCAACCGCTGGGCTTGCCACGACCCAAATACCCGCGGCCAGGACGACAAGGCGCTCGAGCGCCGAGCGCGCGCGCGACCGGTGGCGTGGGCCGTCCTTCGATCGCGCATGACCGGCGACCGAGCACATCGGATACGCGATCGTGCGCGACGTTATAGCCATACGAGCGCTTCGAGCTTGCGGCGTCAAGGCGCTCGTAGCCTGTGGCAGAGGCGCCCTCATAACTTGACGTTCAAGAACAGTCCGACGACGTTCGTGTTGTAGCCCTGCGGACCGCCGTCGGTGTAGACGTTGTTGCCGTAGACCAAGGAGTTGTTGAATCCCGCATAGTGCCAATCGTAGATCTGCCCGTGCTCCCAATAATCGTACAAGCGCACTGACGTGCGCTCGCCGAGCGGCACGGTGACATTCAAGGTCAGGGAATTCACGATGTAGGTCATGGCGGGAAACTGCGAGCCGATCTGGGCGTTGGTGTAGTCGTACGTCGTCGCGCTCGGGGATGCATCGCTGTAGCTGGTGATGCCACGGGTCGAGATGTAGTTCCAGCCGAGATCGACGCGCACGGGTCCGACATACTGATTCAGTGTCGCGCCCCCGGACCAGTTGCGCTGCTTGTCGTTCGCCCACCACTGGTTCGCATATGGGTAGGTCGGGCCGCCCAGCGCATCGTTCGGCGTATCGACGGCGGCATCGTTGACGTCGGCGAGATGCAGGCTCGATCGATCGAGACCCACCCACGCGTTCACGCTGGAGAGTTCGCGGAATCGCCATTCCCAGGTCACGGTGGCGGCGCTCGTGTTGTAACCCTGGCGGCCGATCTGCGTCGGATATTGATTCCAATCGGCGCGCAACGATGCCGTGATCGTCATGTCGGGCCGCAGCATCACGGTCGCCATCAGATCGATTTTGTTCTCGTTGCGATCGCCGAGATCGTACTTGCGCTGGGCGTTGACGGTCCAGGCGGCGGGTATGCCGTCCGCGGGCACGAAGCCCGGCAGATTTTGGAAGAACGCGAAGGCATACGGATCGGAGTTGTAGACGCTGCCGGTCTGCTTCAAGTAGGTGTAGTTGAAGCGGAACGTGAGCCACGAGAGACTCTTGTCGGTCCAATTGAGCTTGATGCTGTTATCGTCGGCGAAGCTCACTTCGCGGTGGGCCGGATCGTAGTGATCGAAGGTGTACGTGAGGCCGACGCTGTCGTGTTGGGAAAACCTCCAGTCGGCGCCGCCATACGCCTCGATGTTGCGCCAGCTATAGGGAATGCTCTCGACCTGGATGTCCGAACCATTGGGTGCCGTGAGCGGATTCCAGAAGCCGGAACCGGGCACGAAGCCGGCCTCGCCGCCGTTCGCGGCCACATAACCATAGTCGCCGTTTTCCGGATTGTATTCCACATACTGATTGCGATAGTCCTCGCGATAATACTTGGCCCCGGTGCGCACGCTCACGTCGCTCGTGGGTTGCAGCACGATCGATTCTTGAGCCAAGTTCGTGACGATGAGCATGTTCGCGGTTTTTTGTGACAGCGCAGCCGTCGTATTCCATTGATCGCACGGATAGAGGAGCGGATTGCCGGGACCTATCGTGAAATTACCGTCGGTGGCGATGCCGAATACGCCCTGACAGTTGGTGGGCGGAATCAGCGAGTCGTTCTGCCGCATCTCGCCCACCCCCGCCGTCAGGGACGCCTCGCCGTTCAACGGGATGCTGCGGGTCCCCGTGAGGTGCAGATTATGATAATCGTTGTCCGGTTCGAGCGACATCTGCCCTTGGGTGATCGGTGCCGTCATGCCGCCGGGCACAAAGGGCGGCCCCAAGGTGAAGGGCTGCTCGAAGTTGTATGACTGGTAACGATTGCGATAGAACGAGCCGGAGTAACCCACGTCGAAGCGCCACTCGGACCCCACGTAGCGCGCGCCCGAGGTCAGGTTCACGGTGTGATCGTCGATTGGCTTCACGGTCTCGACGGCGGCACCACCGATCCCTGAGAAGGTGAAGAAGAACGGTCCGCCGTAGGGCCGATCGCCGCTGCGTTCCTCGTCGCTGACATTGAAATACACCGACCACCCCGGCGTCACGAACGCCGACAGCGAGATACCCTGCTTCTTGCGTTCGGTGCCGAGTGAGGTGACCGGCGAAGCCGCCGAGACGGCCGCCACCTGGGCAGACGTACTGCCCCCCGGGACGAGACCCCCGGCAAGGGTGAGATTATTGCTGCCGACGCCGTTGAAAATGGGTTTGGCATCGGTGGACAACAGGTTCGGCATGTCACGGAAGAACACCTCCGCCTTGTACGCCCCCGCCTTGCCGTAGACCGCCTGATAGTATTGATCCTCCGCGCTGATGAAGCTGCCGCGCAGGTTCGCGTAGCTGCCGTC
>Ga0116227_10010642_pt1 | contig 15935 bp, 12 predicted proteins | sample S1TSphgellanicum_FD_89693 | JGI IMG/M metagenome (GOLD analysis project Ga0116227, IMG submission 89693) | Host-associated microbial communities from peat moss isolated from Minnesota, USA - S1T2_Fb - Sphagnum magellanicum MG | ecosystem: Host-associated > Plants > Peat moss > Unclassified... | reverse complement strand
GTGTTGAAATTTATACTTATTTTTTTGAGGGTTTTTTTAAAATATGAAAAAAAAAAATATTTAATTAATTTTTTTTTAAAAAACAAAAAATTTTTTTTTTTTTTTTTTTTTTTTTTTTTTTTTTGGCCCTTTCAATTGTAACAAAACAAGTTTACTTATTGTTACAAATGTTTCAACAAAATTTGATGATGCCATTGATTCATGCTAATGATGTAATGAGTGCAAGATAAAAGGGTTGATGAATACCTTATGATCTTTTGGAGATGTGGAGGTCAAAAGATCAATTTATGCCATAGCTTGGTCAATCAATTTTAACATATAATGGCGACAATGATGGGGTTAATTATGTGTTTCCATTGACTTTTCTTTTGCAATGTCATGCAAACAAATCATTCTTGCATTTATGGAAATAATATTAGAGGTTGTATTTCACCCAAGAAATGCAAAGTCTGAACTTGGAGACCCTGATTTAATCTTAGTTGGATTAATTGTATATTTGTAACGTTTGAAAGAAAAACAAACCCATAAAACATTAAGGATTATATGATGGTACTAATATAGATTCACCCATAGGATGACAAGACATTCATAATATTTGAGTTCCATGTTGCTATGCACTATTAATGACAATCAAAAAATAAATAAATTCTTATGTTTTCATATGGTTTTCAGCAATTCATCATTATTTATGTCAACATCAATTTTCATTTAAATTAATATACATTTCATTGACATGAAAAAACACATGTTAATTTGTTTTTTCATATCTATGTTGGTGGATAAAGAAAAAGAGTGAGTAGTTACAAAATGGGGGTAATTATTAGGAAGGTGGGATATAATTATTAAAAAAGTTAGCAGGAAAATGAAACAATCTATTTTTTAAATGAAATAGTTAGGCTTGAAAATGAGGTAGTTATTTTTGAAATTGTGTTTGGAATGGTCCATGGATGACCATACAAAGGATTCCAAAAAATCCCCCATATACCAATTTCAATTATTCATCATTGGAATTAAGGAAATTTGTAAAGGTCACCAAATGAGCAAAAAGACCACCTTAGTAAATATTGTACATATTGTGAAATTTATGTAGGTAAAATGATGAATGATCCCATCAATTGTAATTGCGATATTAAAACTTTGGTGCACACTTTCTTGAACAACTTTCAATTTTTTAACTATGTTTGTTACATATGAATAAGGGTTATAAGATTTATATATATATATATATACAAAAACATATTAAAAAGTTCAAATAAATTTAGGTGTAGGTCTGCTCAAAATGTTGTTGACTAATAACGTTTTCAAGAATGGTCATTTGAATTTTTTTCGTAGTTTTTTTTAATCAACTAATAGTCAAATGTGGTAATGGGTTTTCATAGGTTTTTACAAATTTGAAAAAACCAACTAAAATGATTGAATAGATGCATTTTTTTTCAGTTTCTAGAAAAATAGGTTTGCACATAGTCATTAAAGGGAAATTTCTCAAACCAATGGGATTGTCAAAATTTGAAGCTAAACAACTTTTCATGTTCAATAATTTCAAGCTTATTCTTGGTTGCCTCCAAATTGATTTATGCTCAAACTTCTTCCTTTTTTGTGAAACAATTACATCTTTTTGTGTGTTTCGCATCTAAAGACGTTATTTGAACCTTTGATTATTTAATAAGTTTTTATTCTTTTCGTGTTTTGAATGAAGTGACTTTAAGGTCTAAAACTTAATGCAATTTTTTAAATTTTAGATGTTTGAAACTTCACAAATGTTTTGATAAATTGAGTTTTTTATTTCATGTCTTTTGAAAAAGATATCACATTGGAACAAAGACTCACACAAGATTGGAGTTTAATAAATTATGTAACTCTAAAAATGAAAGGAAATTATACATAGTGTTGGAAATCAAATGATGTGTTTGATCTATTGAAAGGTTAGTCATGTGGATGGTTTGAGTCATGAGGTGAAGTTGCATGTGAAATTAGGCCTTGAGTTATATAAGCTAACAAACCTTAAGTCATGGATTGTGGATTTTGACAATTGAATTGAATCATATAAGCCACAATTAAGAGATAGCAAATTAGCATTAGTTTCATCATTGTGTGATGGGGACACCAACTCACTTGTGTTGATACATGAGTCAAAGTTTGCAAATGTACTAGAATAGCAAACATAATAATAGCTAGGACATGTAGACCATAACATTTTCTATCATGAAATTAATAAGTTACTTCATTATTATTATTATTATTATTGTCTATGTGCAAATATGAAAGTTAAAACTAATTCTAAAAGATGTTTCATGCATCCAATAAATGTGAAATGTAGGGCATATTTTAAATGCAAATTTGCATGACATCCATTTCATCTTTTATACAAACTTTCTAAGGACAACTTTTTCATAAACATTGAAGTAGTGGAGCTACAAAGACTATGAATGGCCCTTTTGAAGTTTGTAAATTTTTGCAAAACCAAGATTTTAAATTGTGTCAACCATTAAAGGGTTGGTATTTTGTGACATGATCAACAACAACATGGATTAGGCTCCAACATTTTACAATAAACACCAAAATAACTTCAAAACCTACACCAATGTTAGAATGAGCTAAAACATGGACAAAAGATGTTCAAAGGAACCATTGATGTTATATTAAACAAGGATTACATAAGTCTTCTTGTCAAAAAATAACTTTTCCATGCAAATGATTTTTTGAATGATTTTTTTGCAACTTGTTATAGAAAATATTTAGAACTTCATTTATTTTTTTGTTAATCATTGTTGAATAAATATGAATTTTAAAAAGTGTAAAAATTTGTTGCATATTCAATTTTTATTTGAGAATGATCATAATTCAAATCATAACCAAAGATTTTTTTAATTTTTTTTTTCTTGTATTATAACCTACAATTTTTTTTAATACACCATGTTGATTATACCCATTTACATTTGATAATTTTTTTTAAAAATTTTGAAAATTGAATTTTTTTTTTTAAGTTTTAAATTTTCATATTTTAAATTTATGAATTTTTTTAGTGTGGCTAATAGGTTCTTATCATCTATTTTTTTCATCAAAATTGTCTTATTATGTGAGTCAATTTGATAAGTTTTACAACTTTTTCTCCTTTTGACATTATAGGTCTTCATTTTCAAATGTTCTAAATTACAACTTAAACTTAAAGTTGGATCAAATGGATTTTATTTTGAATTTCTTTACATTCATATGAGTGAAAAAGGAACAACTTACCATATTGCCATGGTTTCAAATGGAAAAAACATAAATACATATATGATTTCCAATGCTCCTCTAAATGTGTTTTGATTTAACAACAAGCTAGGGCATTCTATCAAAGCAAATGAAGATTATCCATTTTCAGTAAAATGTTTCTTTCTTTAGAATAAGAAAAACCATGAAAGTAAGAATATTGAGTAAGTTGTGTACCTTTCAATCTACAAATTATTAAAACATTGAAATTGCAAAATATTAATTTCAATGGAAAAAAAATTATCACCACATTACACCTTGCTTTAATAATACTATTTATGAACATCAATCAATTTTCAACATTCAACTACTTTGCACATCAAAGTAGTGATGGCTTTGAAATGAGCTCGGTTGTAGCAATCAGCTAATGCTATTCAACTTTTAAAATGAGCTCCTCACATGGAATGCACAAATATTCTTTTGTTTCTAGTTTTCATTTGATTTTTTTTATTGTTTTAGAATATTTTCCATCATAATGATGTACCATCCATGAGGAATGAGGTTGGTTCTTTGCATTACACTAAACAATTTCACCTCAAAACACACACACACACACACACACACAAAACTAAACGTGTAATAAACAACGAATAAACAAGAATTAAACATAAACAAGGAATGAACAAGAACTATTGAATATAAACAAAGATTTAAAAAAAAAACACAAACAATTTTATTAAGCTCGCAAGGATCTTGAATCAACTAACCCCAAGGTATCAAACATTGTTGTTCAATTTTCCTATTTTTTATTAAGAAACTTTTTGCATCATGTTTCATTTCATTTTTCATGTCTATAGCAATTTCCTCAAACCTTTATCAAACATGTTTCATATCCTTTCTCGTTTGTGCAACAACCTTCTCATCAAACTATCATCAAAAACTATTCATGACGTGTGGATCCATCATTGTAACTTTGCAATAAAAAACTTCCACACAAAGAAGTGGGAATATATTGCATAATATCTAAGTATTTGGACCAAACTAACACAAATATCAAATGATGAATCCTTTCCTAATTTTTTTCAATGCATACTCAATGTAAACACATTCCAATTCTTTCTTAAATTGCTTCAACACTTCAAGGTAGACACATTTAAAAACTTGAGTTCCCAAAACTAGATTTGTGGCATTGACAATGAAACAATTTGTGTGCAACATTAATGAGGATTTAGGACATTAGCATTTAGGGTGTCAATGAAGTTTCTTTTAGAATGTTGGTGGAGTTTTTTTCAAGGTCTTAAAGAGAAATTTTCCTAAGGTTTGGGGGAAATCTATTTTAAGGTTGTAACTTGTCAAACAAAGTTTTTTTTAGGATTTTTGGAGACATTCTTGTAAGGTTTTGGTAAAGTGTCTTCTTCTTTGCACAAAATGTTGACAATGTTTGAGAGTGGAATTATTGGGGAAGGGATTATGGAAGCAATTATCTTCTCTTTTTTGGTTTATGTTTTCAAAGGTTGAGAGAAGTTGTGGTTGTTGGTGGAAAAATGAACATGAATTTTTTTTTAAAAATTAGGAAGAAAGTTTTGGTAAGATTGCTTGAAGGAAAAAAAGGAAGGACAAGAATGTGGGGCTTGAAGAGAGAATGAAAACTATAATTGAATGTTTTATGTAACCTCACATGGGTTTGCTATTTTGAAACTAGATGTTTTACATATTTCACATGTGAATGTGATGGTGTACAAGTGGTTGTAATGTTTGGATTTGGGTGATCATGAACAAGTGGTTAAATCATAAGACAATTGAACAATCATTGTAGGTGAACATATGTCATTTTTCCTTTTAATTATCAAGGCTTGTTTCAATATTGTCATGCAATGTTTATCTATTACAAGTACAACCTAGATGAATGGTTAATGGAAATCTAAATTGAATATTTGGATTTGTTACATGCGTGCACAAGTCAACCCATGAATGTAGATCATGAAGATCCAAGAATCTTCTACTGGTGAAAATGTGTGAGATCAAAGACTTTTGGGAATGAATTTAGAAACATTTTGTCAAAAATGCTAGAAGGTATCTATGACTTTTTTTGTTGTTTTGGACATTAGACAATATGTAGGCAATATATGCATTTTATTAATTTGATGTGATATATATTCTTACTATTGATCATGGAGGAAACAATTAATAGGAACCCATTCAATTAAATGATCTAAATTGTGGTTTGTCAAATTGACAAGAATTGGATGTGTGTGGTTTTTATACCTTATGGTGTGACATCATGAATTTCTCAAGAAGGTTCAAGGACATGGGAAACACTTTCATTAAGGGATTGTCCATGATGCTTGCAATTTGCAATTAATCAAGTGCAATGAAAAGTGGAAAAGGGGAATGAAATACAAATTCAATTTCTTTCCTATTTTTGTGTGTGTATATTTTCTTTTCTTTTCCTTGTACTTTTTGTTGTTTTTGGACTTTTATGTTTCCCTCACTAAAGGTATCATTCCTCAACCATGTTGAGAAGTAGCTTCAATGGAGACATGAGTTTTTGTGTTAAACTTCTACAATTTTATTCTTAAGACATAAATACCTCAATGGTTGAGGATAATTTGTAAACCCCAAGTTATATTTTGAAAAAATTGCAAAATTTGGTATAATTCAAGGTTGTCAAACTTTTAGTTTGATTTCATGAAAAAAAACTAAAAGCTTTGTGATTTTTTATATGAGTTGATAATGATCTTTGATTGTGAACAACTTGATGTCATGTTTTTTGTAATGAATTTTAAAAATTGGAACTTTTTTGGCTTTCAATATTTATTTGTGTTTGTTACATACAAATTTTGATCCCAACTAATGAACTAGTTTGTACAATCTTGAATTGACAATTGGTGGTGAAAAAGGAATAAGTTGTACCTATGGGTTATAAACAACTTGCTAGTAAAAAATGTTTGCCAATTTTGTTTTACCACAACCAATATTTATTGTGATTTTAATCATTGCACAATGAATTATTGTTGGTGTCTATTTATTCAATTTAAATGTTGTCATGACAAATTGTCCAACACATATGAAATTCCATGCTTGTGCATCAACTACAACTCTAGTTGTTGAACTGTTTAAATTGGTCACCTTGTAAATGATAATAACATATGGCTATTATAAGTTTTTCTTCATTTGGTTTGGATGAATTTTGAATTTGAAACAATTTTGTGTGGCATTTAGGGGATTAAAAGACGTTGAGGAAGATGCTTATGATCATCTTGGTACATCTTCTAATTTAATGTTTACCAATGTTTATTAAAGTTATTTCAATTTCTTTTTGTTTTGTGTAGGAAACATCATGGCAAGTGAAAGGTGTAAGCAAACATTTTCAAAATGTTGAATGCCAAATATGTCACATTTTATATGTAATCTATATGTCAAACAACATGGGGGTTCTTTTGAGGGCCCAATATTGAACATATATGACATCTTTGAAAACCTTCATAAAAAACTTCCAATATCACAAAATTTCAATAAAATCCATGTGAAAATTGTAAAAAATATTTCCATGCATAATCCATGGGCTTTCAAAGTGTAAAAATAATACAAAGAAAAATAAAATGATTTCTATATAAATAATGTGTTTTTTACTTATGATGTCTTGATGTGAAGTATGTATGATTTACATTTTAATTAAATATGTGTAATTATTGTGTTGTCATTTTGCATATAATTACACAATTTTTTGTGTAATAAACATGAACATTCATGTATGTCATTCAAAAACAATTTCTTGTCCATTTGAATACTTAAGATATTCAAAACCTACAAATATCGTTCATATTAACCATAACATAAAATTCATGTGGTTTTTGTATGAGCAACATGTGAAAATTGAATTTTACACAAAATTTATTTGAATTTGTGAAGCTTGGTAAGTTTGTGATGTTGAGCTTGGGGTCAAAGCACACTATAGTGACTCCCTTTGGGGCATTTTTGGATCTAGTATTATAGTACATACAATATAATTGTTCAAAAAGCACAATACATTTAATTTTAGGTATCAAATTTGGTTTTTGGGTCCTACAATAATTATTTTTATAGAATTCATATTATGTAATATTATTTTAAAATAATAATAAACTTCATTATTTATATTGAAAAATCCATGAATATATTTATAATATACATTGGTATAAAAGGCCATAGTCTCATTTTGATTGCATTATTTTAAGATTTCATTAGTCATTAAAATAATCAATTTTAATGAAATTTAAACAATGGCCCATCTAGCTATCCTTGTCATCTTCTATGTGAATGTGATTACTTGTCAAAATTTCAATTTACCACACATTTATTGCATCTTTGCTGAAAAACTCATTTTTTGAAATGAATTTTAAAAAATTAGTTGCATGGTATGCAAACATAGTTCATATTAACTAAAATGACATGGTGAAATATACCTTCAACTTTCATAAAGATTAAAAATCATTTAAATTATTTTTGGAATATATTTATGTTTTTGAGTACACATATACACTACATTCATTTCCACAAATATATTCCAATCTCCCACTTTATAAAATGAAATGAATATATATTTTTTCTAATTTCTTGTTTAGGTTATATTCTAACATAATATGCAAAAATGTTGTGAAAATCTTTTGAAAGTTTGAGGTGGGATACACTCAAACATGCACATCCTTGGAAAGTAATATAATGTGACACCCCAAAAGGGATCACCATAGTGTGTTTTCACCCTTTGTTGTGAAATTCTTTCGTGCAAATTTGACATGTAATGCAAAATATGACAATGAATGAACCCCCAAAAGTAAGCAAATAAGCTTGGCATTTTGCAAAATTTATATAGTCTTTGGATAATACATAAGATGGTACCAAAGACAAGGTTTGTAAAAGGAGATTATGATTAATTTCATCATCAAATAGGCTTTGCATCAATTATGTATTTTTTAAAAATCAAAAGCCTATTGCAATAAATTTCTTTGAACATGAAAAGATATGGAGTTCATCAACCATTCTTTGTAGCAAACCAATGCACACAAATTTGGTTAGACAACATTTTGTAGTTATGGTTGTTCATGTGATTAGATTTATGGAGTTTGGATCTAAACTATGTGTGGTAGATGGAAAGCAAAAAAACTTTACACAAATGTTCTTTGTTTTGTAGTTTTAAATTAACATATTGATTTTTTCAAAATTAATTACTAATTAGTTTAATATATTGACCTATTTATGTTATGTTAACAAACTTCATCATTGCTTCAATTAACATACAAATCTTTTTTGAGTATCCTAGTTAGATTTATTATTGATAATTGATGATAATTTAAGTATGTAAAACCATCCAAAATTTTTTGTCGTGATTATGTTGTTATTGAAAGTGAACATATCCATAGACTATAATTTGTTATTTTATGCTATAATATGAAAATTTGGAAGGTTTTAAGGGGTGTAATTTTGTAAACATCTACCAAATTAATCATTGAAACCATTGCTTATTTTTTTGTATCTAACATTTTAGAAAAAACAAAAAAATTACAAATGTAGTTGCTTTTCTACAATGTTAATTTCAATATATTGATATATATATCTTTAAAAATTGAAATTAAACTAATGAATAAAAAGACCCAAAAGGACTTTAAAAACAATCATAACCATTACTTTTACAATGTAAAAAAAATCATATTCAACTATTTTGAGCAAATTTATATATATATATATATATATGGGATTTTTTAAGCATAAAATTTAGCATAATAATATTTAAAAGCTAATATTTAAAAAAGGATTTAAATAAAAAGATTAAAAAAAAAGATGTCAAAAATATTCTTTAAAAAAATAGTGGTTTAAGGAGGTAGGTGTAGTTCATCATTATTAGTTTCACTTGTACTCCATTTGGGTTTTTAATTGCAACTATTGTGGTTTCTTTTGTAAAATTTACAGTGAACTAATGAATGCATGACAAATGAAACCACATGAAAAATTAACTTATGGTGAATATTGGAATAAATTTGAAGAGTATCAAAAAACTCTAGGTCTATTAAAGAATTTGTTAATTGTTTTGTTTTAATTTGTTTTACAAATTGTTAAATTTTTTTCATTTCATTAATTAGCACTATCTAAAAATAAATACTCAAATTTGGTCACATAAAGTTTTGGTGACTTTTAATTTGATACAATATTTTGTTTCTCAATTGTCCTTGTCTTGATTTTGAGAACTTTTGAAGATGGCATGTGCTATCTTGCATTGTGGCTACTTGCTCCAATCAATTGTTGTGGTGTGAGGGATGATGTAAATAGACTAATGTTGTAGTTTGACAACAAATAGTAATTGTTTTAATCCATTGAATAAGAAGCAAAAATTCAAAACATGTATGTGTATGAAATGTTGCAACAACTACCCTTATTGAAAGATTTAGATTTAGAAGTGTTTAATGCATGAAGACTATATATTAGTAAAATAAAATCAACTAGTTTCATTATGTGTAGTTGATTCTATAGTTGGAATTGTTACAATTCAATTTTAAAAAGTTCCATTTTGTATATTCCATTCCAATTTTGAAAGCTCATGTTCAATTTTGTGTAAAAAGGAAAAGGGTAACTATTTTACGATTTGGTGTGGTTTTGCAAATCTTTTTTCATATCAATCATGAAAGAAAATACCATCAATTATGTGATATGCTTGAAACTAGTGTTGCCCTACGGTGTTGTTAAAAAAATGTTGAGATTTAACATTCAAAGTGATTAAGTTGTTGATGAGTGCATCAAATATCTTTGTGATTCCGATTCTTAACCCAGAAGCATGTTGGGTGTTCTTTCATATTTACTTGAAGCACATAACAAAGCACAAATTTTAGCACATCAAAATGATTTCAATTGAAAATGTTGATTTTAGCATTTGAAAATGATTTCAATTGAAAATGTTGTGATGTGGAATTAAGGCTATGGCAGTTTGTGGAATGTCCACTTCTACAATGCCATTTTGTGCTTGGCCAACATCACTCAAAATTGAAGGAATCTGCACCTATGGATGGACACTATGGATTATGATGATCTAGGGTGCTTTTGTTTCTTTTTTTTCTTTGGTGTGATTTTGTTTGCTGATGTTTATGCAAAGGAACAACATTATTGATGTCTTCAATGCTTGGTGTTGGTATTTGGACAAGCATTCTTCAATTCTTGGCAAAAATGGGAACCATGCAATTGGTTTCAAAAGTGCACTACAAAGAGGTCGACAATATATGGAGGGATTGCAAATGGTGTGTGAAACAAAGTTAAGTACCATAGTTTTGCTTGTTGGGCTAGGGATAATGTTTATGTTTGTGTGAAATTGACTGTCTTACATTGTTTGGAGTGGAGGAGAAATGCTTCAACTTGTGAATCCTTAATTAGAAGTATTAGAAATCCATTATGCATAGTGCTTCTAGATAGGGTGTATGCATTTTAAGGTGGTTCATTTTCTACAAATGCTCCACTCCCTAAAAGTCCATACAATAGTATTCAAATTGTAATCTATTTTCATATCATTAATTTAGTGTAAAATTACATGGTGGTTAATGAATTAAAAAATCCATATGAAGAATAATCATCCTAAACAATTATTTAATGTACATGTTAAGAAAATAAAAACTGAAATCCACCAAAAAATGATTATGATATGGACTCATGAAAATATGGCTCATTTTAAGCCATTCAAAAGTCCATTACTATATATTTGGTGTATATATGTTGCAATCTTTTTATAAATGTCTTTTTCTTCAAGTTGACAATTTAAATCTAGTCATAAATTTGGAAAATTATTGTTTTTATGTCATGTTAATAGTATGTAAATGCACACCACTCTACAAAAAATTGGATTGCGACATAAAAAATGAGTCACCCTACCTTGCAACCACCCAATAGGAAATGCAGGACTTGAAATTAGAACAAAGGTTGGAACAAATTAAGGTTGGAACAAGGAGATGCTGATAGGCTCAAGGGGCATTGTGAGTAGTTTCTATGTCCAAGTTTGTTGTGTATGGATGTCTTATTGTTTTAGTTCAATGAGTGGTTGTCATGTAATTGGGAGCTTCAGGGTTGGAATTGTTCTGAGGTTTTGCTTTGGGATAGGATTTGCGAATCCCATGTATTGTTTCACCTTGTTGCATTCATCACAAAATTGTTAGGAGGGATTTTGTGTGAATGTTTGTGAAATTATTGTGTTTAGACAAGCAAGAATACTAAGTCAGAAGCATGTTCTGTGTGGGTCTATGTTATGTGATGGGCCTTAGTTATGTTTCTCTTTGTGGTGATGGGGTGTTGGTATCTATTTGCAATGGACTTGGCCTTGAAGGGAACAATTGTGCACAAAAAAGTAATGTCAAAATTCACTAATCCTTGACAACCCTTAGTTTTAGTTGATTAATGGCGATGTAGTTTGATCAGGGTATTATTCGATGAGCATAATATATGTGGATGAAATCCTTTGCTGTCCATTTATCTGAATGTGTGTGAATTTCTTCTATGGTTTATTTTTGTTACAATGTCACCTTCTAAATTGTGAAAAAAATTTCTTTTTGGGTTGGATTGATACAAATAAATTTTTTATGCTTGGTATTGTAGACCAAGGGTACCCTCACTATTAAGAATCCAAGAACCCATTCCTAAGCATGTTATTGTGCCTTGGTTGTAAGCTTAACAACATGGGACATTACAAAGATGGTTCCAAATATTGCAAAACAAGTAGTAAAGTGGTGAAATCTAACCAAGAACTAGTTTCTTTGGCATGCAAAGTGCAAATTCAAAAAGGTGAGGTTGCCCACATGCTTTCTGAAAGTTGAAACCTTTGTATTTAAATTGTTGAACTTGCCATTGCTAGATGCTAACACCCTAGATCTACATGTTGAACATATCTTCCAATGTGCAAAATTTAAATTCCTGGATGTTCAAATTTAGGATGAAGACCATGATGAAATTCTCTCTCTCCTTTGTAAAGTTTTAATCTAGTAGTATAAACTATATGAATCATACTTCTAGGTAGACTCCACATTTTATTTTATTTTATTTTATTTTGTTAATTTGCACAATTTTTTTTTTTTTTTTTTTTTTTTTTTTTTTTTTTTTTATTTTTTTTTTTTTTTTTTTTGTTTTTGGTTTTGAGTCTCAAATTCTCAGGTCGCAATTGTGATTACTGTTGTCTCATGCCAATTCTTCTTAGGTTTAAACCAGTTGTGGCCGGTTATCAGCCTGGTTATTGATAACCTACTAGCTGGTTATTGATTTTTTTCATAACTAATTAAATTGATAACCACTTGGTATAAAAATTTCAAATTTCAATAACCTACCCAGATGACCCAATTATCATCTAGGTAGGTTATCAATATTTAAACACTAATACCAAAAAAAAGAAAGATAATAATAATAATAATAATAATAATAATAATATTATTATTATTATTTAAAAACCCTATAACTGGTGTAAAACCAGCAGGTTAATTGGCGGTTCTCAACCAGTAATTTGAAAGCCTACTGTTATACATAACTGAGAGTGATTATCCAATGTTTTTTCTAACCTACCCACCAACCAAATTTTAATATTGATATTGATAACCTGTGTGGTCCCCAAAAAAAATTCAAGAAAGAAAACCTACCTAGTGGTTATTAAGAAAAACCAGTAACCAGCCAACACTGTTTTGAACCCAACACAAAACCTATAATTGAAAATCTATGTAGTATAGAATAAAATAGCATTTTTCAATCTATTATATACAATAGTATTGAAAAATTCTATTAAAAACCCAGCAGTAAACTGTAAACCCATTGATTGGAAAAAAAAAATCCTCTGGATTCAAAGAACAATTTTGGACCAAAATTCACCCTTTTTGGTGTTTTGGTTGAGAGTCTTGCCATTGTCTATCAACTATTTTAATAGGCCTATTCATAGATGTCACATTTTAGGGTGCTTGGCACGGTGGCTGCACAAAATGGGAAAAAAAAAGACCACTTATGGAAGCATAAAAGTGCAAGCTATCAAGCAAAAACCTCAATGAATGAAAGGGTTGAAAGCACATGAAAGTCCTTTCAAATGGAGCCTGATCCTCTTTGTCCCATCTTTGGACATTTAATTTGGACGTTTCGGATGTGTAAATGAGAATTTGACATTGGGATAAACTTGAACAACATACATTCCATATGCCAATTTTCCAAACATGCTATGCCTTTTTCTCATTCATTAGAACTTACATATCCAAAGTATTATAAATCATTTATCATCTTATCATTTTATCATACGTTGGATTGAGAATTTGACATTGGGATAAACTTGAGCAACATACATTCCATATGCCAATTTTCCAAACATGCTATGCCTTTTTCTCATTCATTAGAACTTACATATCCAAAGTATTATAAATCATTTATCATCTTATCATTTTATCATACGTCTAACAAAAAAAGTAAAATAAAGTTCAATTTTGGACATTGAATGGTTACCAATACCTTGAAAATTGTACCGTCAAGTAATATGCATGGAATTATAGGAATTGTGAAATATCATTTTATTTATTTATTTATTTATAAACATGCTACACCACAAAATTGGGTCATATTAAGTTCCCATTAGCTATTTACTAGACTAGTAACATGTTTTAAACTCTAGCCTATACTACAAGTATTTGCTGAAAAGTTGTTTCAAAAACTAGCATGTTTGTTTTGTTTATCATTTTGAGATCTTCCAAAAACCACATCTCCTCTTGTCACTCTAGCTTGATACCATTGGAAAGTCCTCAATGAATACGAGTGCACCAAGGTTATTTCATTATGTTTTGACCTACAATGGAGAAGTTATTGAATATTGAACAATTTTTCATCAAAATTTCATTTAAATCAAAACTACAGATTATAGAGGAATTTGGGCACAACCTTAGTATTGTTCCAAAACTCTTAAAGAGTAAGATTTAAAGAAGGTGATTTGGAGATGTTTAGACTGAAGATGCAGGAGAGATATTGAATTTTGAGTAGTTTTTTTTTTATCATTGGACATTCAACTAAATTACCAAAAAATGGTTTTGAATGGAAAAATTTAGTTGGGTGACTTGTTCACACTTGAGCCAACAACACAAGGTACACTAGTGTTGTTTGAAATAAGAGTTAATTAAAATGTGGTGGGTGGTGGGTGCTTCAAGTGCCATCTAGGGAGCAACCAACCAATCCAATCTACTCTTTCATCATCTGTCAATCAAAGCCCTTCACCACTCCTAATTAGCATTTGACACCCCTGAAGCCTCAGTTTTAATGTGGCCTTGGACACCAGGCCACATATTATTACACATGAGGTGCATTTGAATTCGCCATGCTTTGCAAATTGAGCCTTCTTTTTAAGATCTCCAGTTATCATCAGAGCAGAAGAGAACTATATCACTTAGTCTTTTTGTTCTGAGTTTGAGCCAGTCCTAATACATAGGTTTATGAGTATCTTGTAATTTTATTTTTTCCATTTCTGAAATTTGGTATCTAGAAAACTTGAAAACCTCCTTCCTTTGCCATTTATTTTTAAAACTGTGAGTGGGAAATTTTTTTCCTAAAATAACCATTGGTCACACTCTGTATTGTTTTTCCAATTTTGTGATGTTGCTTAAGTGGTAATCATCCACAAGTACATTTAGCCAATTTTTGGCAATATTCAAAATGTGAAACTAAAAAAATAAAAGCACCCTTTCATATTTTAGGCAATTGTAGTGATTTTTGGCAATGTTTTTTCAAAAAACAGTGAGCTTTTGACAAAATATTCATTTACCAATTTTTTTTTTTCTCAAAATGGCTAAAGTTCTTTACAAAAGAAGGCCACTGCTCACACTTAACAACTGCTAAAAAAAGGAAATGATGAAAACACTCCAAAAAAGAGGAGACTACGAAATGCTGTTCCAAAACGTTTATGTGGTAGACATCAAACCCTAAGTCCTGTCTAATCAAGGTTAATGACAGCCGGCACAATTTTAAACCAGGTACTTATTTGACAACCACCCTGGGTGAAAACGTAGACTGTCTCTATAATGCATAAGCGTTCCCCTCCGTCATGCCAGTTACGAACAGTACTCACCTGTTGCAGTAGATTGTAACGGGAAAATATGAAGCAGCTTCTTCACATCCATTTGAAACACATCTTCTACATCATCGTTGCGCATGAGGCATCACTAGTCATGGAGCTTCTTGACATCCCATCCAAACACATCTTCGTCGTCATCATCTCCGAGCTACAGTCTCAAGGCGAGAGCGAGCTTCTTTCATATCCATTCCAACAGATCTTCTTCATCTTTCCGCATGAGGCATCACACCCAGGAGCGTCTTCACATCCCAACCAAACACATCTTCGTCGTCATCATCTGCGGGCATGAGTCTTCCTTTATGGAGCTAGCTTCTTTCACATCCATTCCAACACATCTTGTTCTTCATCTTTGCGCATGAGCCGTCTTCATTGGGAGCGAGCTTCTTCATATCCATTTCAACACATCTTGTTCTCCATCGTTGAGCACGAGTCTTCACGCAACAGCGAGGAGGAACACCGTGCAGTGGATGCGAGGAGCCCCACGCGAGCAGACAGCTAAAGCTTCAGAACGTGTAAGTACGTGCATTCTTTTGTTCTTCATCTTTGTGCTGCATGCGACGTTGTTGTTCACAGAGGAGCTTGGAAGAAGCAAAGCAGAATGAGAGCTTCATCAGATTGCATGCGCTATCTTCTTCCTCATCTTTGCCCATGACTTTGT
>Ga0116227_10010639_pt1 | contig 15937 bp, 15 predicted proteins | sample S1TSphgellanicum_FD_89693 | JGI IMG/M metagenome (GOLD analysis project Ga0116227, IMG submission 89693) | Host-associated microbial communities from peat moss isolated from Minnesota, USA - S1T2_Fb - Sphagnum magellanicum MG | ecosystem: Host-associated > Plants > Peat moss > Unclassified... | reverse complement strand
GCGTATGCCGAACTCGTGCGCAGCCGCGACGAGGCCGCCAACGCCGTGCTCGACGAGGCCCTGGCCGAGGCCGCGCAGGGCGCCGCCCGCGACGAGGCGCTGCTGCGCGCCTTCGAGGCCAGCGGCCAGCCCCTGGAGGCCTTTGCCGACATGTACGGCATGGACCCGCGCCAGGCCGCCCGCACCCTGGAGCGCGCCCGCCGCCGCCAGGGCGGCGGGGCCTGAGGCTCCCCGCCGCTTCCGCTTCCCCCGATCTCCCGAGCTATCGCCGGCCCCCGCCGGAGGACCGGGCTCGCTCGTGCGCGCGAGCTGGCACAGCCTTTGCATCTCATCTTGTGTACAAGTTTGGATGCTTCAAAGTGGTGCAACTCATGTCATACGCAGCTTCCTCGCCGGATGGCGCCGCCGGCCGCGCGCCGGGCCTGGCGCCGCAGGCCTGGATCACCCGCGTGGATGTGCCGCTGGCCGGCAGCGGCAGCGGCCCGCTGGCCGGGCTGCGCTTCGCGGTCAAGGACAACATCGACGTGGCCGGCCTGCCGACCACCGCCGCCTGCCCGGCGTTCGCCCGCACGCCGGTGGTGGACGCGGTGGCGGTGCGCCGCTTGCGCGATGCTGGTGCATCGGTGCTGGGCAAGACCAACCTGGACCAGTTCGCCTGCGGCCTGAACGGCACGCGCTCCCCCTACGGCGCGGTGCCCAATGCCTTCGACCCGGCCTATGTCTCGGGCGGCTCCAGCTCGGGCTCGGCCTATGTGGTGGCCACGGGCCAGGCGGATTTCGCGCTCGGCACCGACACGGCCGGCTCCGGCCGGGTGCCGGCGGGCCTGAACAACATCGTGGGCCTCAAGCCCAGCCGCGGCCTGATCAGCACGCGCGGCGTGCTGCCCGCGGCGCAGAGCGTGGACTGCGTCTCCATCTTCGCCGCCAGCGTGGGCATGGCGGCGCGGGTGCTGGAGGTGGCCATGGGCTTTGACCCGCTGGAGCCGTATTCCCGCCAGCTGGCGCTGGCCAGCCAGCCCTGGCGCGGCGGCTTGCGATTCGGCGTGCCGGCGCCGCTGGCCTTCTTCGGCGACACGCTGGCCGAGGCGGCGTTCACCCAGGCGGTGCAGCGGCTGTGCGCGCTGGGCGGCACGCCGGTGGAGATCGACTACGCGCCGCTGGCGCAGGCCGCCACCCTGCTGTATGAAAGCGCGCTGGTGGCCGAGCGCTATGCCGCGATCCGCGGCTTCTTCGATGCGCACGAGGCCGAGGTGCTGGAGCCGGTGCGCGGCATCATCGCCAGCGGCCGGCGCTACGACGCGGCCGATCTGTACCTGGCCCAGACCCAGCTGCGCGCGCTGGGCCAGCAGGCCGCCGCGATGTGGGACCGCATCGACGTGCTGCTGGTGCCGACCGCGCCCACCCACTACACCATCGCGCAGATGCAGGCCGACCCGGTGGGGCTGAACCGCAACCTGGGCGCCTACACCAACTTCGTCAACCTGCTGGACTACGCGGCACTGTCGGTGCCCAGCAGCATCCGCCCCGACGGCCTGCCGTTCGGCATCACCCTGATCGGCCCCTGCGGCAGCGACTGGCAGCTCGCCGAGCTGGGCCAGCGCTACCACCAGGACAGCGGCCTGCGGCAGGGCGCGACCGGCCTGCCGCTGGGCGCGGCGATGCCGATCGCCGGCATCCGGCCCGAGGCCACCGTGCGGGTGGCGGTGGTGGGCGCGCACCTCTCGGGCATGCCGCTGAACGGCCAGCTCACCGAGCGCGGCGCCACGCTGCTCGCCCGCACCGAAACCGCGCCGCACTACCGCCTCTATGCCCTGCCGGGCACCGTGCCGCCCAAGCCGGGGCTGCTGCGGGTGGCGCCAGGCGAGGGCGCGGGCATCGAGGTCGAGGTCTGGGAGATGCCGCTGGCGCAGTACGGCTCCTTCGTGGCCCTGGTTCCGGCGCCGCTGGGCATCGGCACGCTCACGCTGGCCGACGGCGGCACGGTGCAGGGCTTCCTGTGCGAGCCGCTGGCGCTGGCCGGCGCGCAGGACATCACCGCGCTGGGCGGCTGGCGCGCCTACATCGCCTCGCGCCAGGCCGCCGCATGAAGTTTTGTTTTCTTCCATCACGTTGCAGGAGAGTTGCATGAGTACCGTTGACATCCCATCCGCCGCCGCGCCCGGCCATCTGTCGCGCCGCCCCTCGCGCCGCCAGGTGCTGCAGACATCCACCGCCGCGGCCGCGCTGGCCGCGCTGGGCGCGCCCGCCCTGGTGCGGGCGCAGGGGGTGAAGATCCGCATCGGCTTCTGGCCGGTGGCCGCGGGCCTGCCGTTCTTCGCGGCGGTGGAGAAAGGCTATTTCAAGGAAGCCGGCCTCGACGTGGAGCCGCTGAAGTTCGCCGGCGCCCAGCAGGTGATGGAGGCCATGCTCGCGGGCCGCTCCGACGGCAGCGCCAACGGCACCGGCTCGGCCAACCTGGCCATCGGCGAGATTGCGCAGCCGGGCCTGTTCAAGATCTTCTGCACCAACCCGAGCAACGCCAAGTACGTGCTCGACGAGTTCCTGGTGGCCAAGGACAGCCCGATCAAGACCCTGGCCGAGCTCAAGGGCAAGCGCGTGGCCTCCGGCCCCGGCATCCAGAACGTGACGCTGGCCAAGGTGATGCTGGAGCGCGCCGGCGCCGGCCCGATGAGCGTGACCGAGCTGCCGATCGGCCAGCATGTGGCGGCCATCGCGGCCGGCCAGGTCGACGCGGTCTACACCCTGGAGCCCACCGGCACCGTGGGCCGCATGAACGGCACCACCCGGGTGCTGGAGGCCGGCGTGGTGGCGCGCTACGTGCTGGGCGACCCGATGGCGCCCTGGCATGGCGGCGCGGCCAGCCTGACCACCGAATTCATCAAGAAGAACCCGGAGCTCACCCGCAAGTACATCGCGGCCTACCTGCGCGGCGTCGAGCTGGTGCGCACCAGGCCGGACGAGGCGCGCCAGTTCATGAAGGGCTACACCGCGATCGAAGGCGCGCTCACCAACGAGGTGCCGCTGGCCTCCTACATGGGCTACCACGAGTTCAAGCCGAGCGATGTGGCCTACTTCCAGAAGTTCTACGACCTGTTCACCGAGAAAGGCATCTTCGACAAGAAGGTCGCCGTGGACAGCCTGCTGTACAAGGGCTGACCATGGCCGACACCGTCCTCTCCACCGAGCCGCCGGCCGCCGCCGCCCAGCCCTGGTCGCCCCCGGCGGCGACCGCCACCGCCGCGCCGCGCAAGAAGGACCTGACCCGGCTGCTGCCCTTCATCGGCCCGATCGTGCTGTTCATCATCTGGGACCTGGTCGTGCGCCTGGGCTTCATCAAGCCCATCCTGCTGCCCAGCCCGGCCGCCACCGTGGCCACCCTGGTCAGCGGGCTGGCCGGCGGCCCGCTGCTGACGGACTTCGCGGTCACCGTGCTGCGCACGCTGGAGGCGTTCCTGATCGCGGCCGTGGTCGGCGTGCCCCTGGGCGTGCTGCTCGGCAGCAACGAGCGCGCCTACCGCAGCGTGGAATTCCTGATCGACTTCTTCCGCTCCACGCCGTCCTCGGCGCTGATCCCGCTGTTCCTGCTGATCTTCGGCGTGTCCGACATCAACAAGGTGGCCATCGCGGCCTTCGGCGCCTTCCTCATCGTGATCTTCAACAGCGCCTACGGCGTCATCAACGCGCGCAAGCAGCGGGTCATGGCGGCCAAGGTGATGGGCGCCTCGCGCTGGCAGGTGTTCAAGGACGTGCTGATCTGGGAGAGTTTGCAGCCGTCCTTCGTGGGCCTGCGCTCCGCGGTCTCCATGGCGCTGGTCATCGTGATCGTGGCCGAGATGTTCATCGGCTCCGACACCGGCCTGGGCCACCGCATCATCGACGCGCAGCAGGTGCTCAACGTCAAGAGCATGTACGCGGCCATCCTCGCCGCCGGGGCGCTGGGCTACGCGCTGAACATCCTGTTCCTCGTTGCCGAACGCAAGATCGTCCACTGGTCCGGGAGGTAAACATGTCCGTCGTCCTGAATGCGCCCGTCGTCGCCGACGTGCCCGTGCGCCCCTACCAGCCCGGCCCCGCCGGGACCCACATCACCATCCGCGGCCTGACCAAGTACTTCGCGGGCTGGCCGCTGTACGAGAACTTCGACCTGGACATCCCCAAGCACAAGATCGTCTCGGTGTTCGGCCCCAACGGCTGCGGCAAGAGCACGCTGATCAACATGATCGCCGGGCTCATCCCCATCGACAGCGGCGAGATCCTGTTCGATGGCAAGTCGCTCAAGGACACCAAGATCGGCTACGTGTTCCAGAACTACCGCGAGGCCATGTTCCCGTGGATGCGCACCATCGACAACATCGCCTATCCGCTCAAGCTCGAGGGCAAGAGCAAGGCCGAGGTGGATCGTCGCATGGCCGAGCTGGTGGCCTCCTTCGACGTGAAGTTCGACCTCAAGCGCTACCCGTACGAGCTCTCGGGCGGCCAGCAGCAGACCGCGTCCATCATGCGCGCGCTGGCGCCCAGGCCCGAGGTGCTGTTCCTGGACGAGCCGTTCTCGGCGCTGGACTTCGAGATGACGCTGTTCATCCGCGAGAAGCTGCAGGAGGTGTTCATGCAGACCGGCACCACCATGCTGCTGGTCTCGCACGACCTGGAGGAGGCGGTCTACCTGGCCGACCAGGTGCTGCTGCTGACCAAGCGGCCCACGCGCGTGGCCGAGATCCTGCCCTACGGCGATGCGCGTCCGCGCACCGTGCAGACGCTGTCGGAGCCCGGCTTCATCCAGACCAAGAAGCTGAGCCTGGAGATCTTCCAGCGCGAGGTGCGCCGCTGAGCCGGGGTTGCCGATGAACGACGACCAAGACGTGCTGAACTACGTGAACGCCGCCGCCGCGCTGCTGGCGCTGCCGCTGGACGAGGCGCGCGCCCGGCGCGTGGCCGGCCATCTGCGGCGCACCGCCGGCCTGGCCCGGCTGCTGGAGGACGCGCCGCTGGCACCGCAGGACGAGCCCGCCGAAATCTACTGCCCGGCACCCTTCCCGCTCAATGACGACGGGCAGGAGACGCTATGAAAACAGTAGCGATGAAAGTGCCCGAGCTGGTCCGCGCCATCGCCACCGGTCAGGTCAGCGCGGCCGAGGTGCTGCAGCAGCACATCGCCCGCATCGAGGCCACCGACGGCCGCATCAACGCCTTCACCGGCCACAGCCATGCCCGGGCCCGGGCCGAGGCCGCCGCGGTGGATGCGCGGCGCGCCCGCGGCGAGGTGCTGCCCTTGCTGGCCGGCGTGCCCTACGCGGTGAAGAACCTGTTCGACATCGAGGGCGAGGTCACGCTGGCCGGCTCGCGCATCAACCGCGACCACGCGCCGGCCCGCGCCGATGCCTTCCTGGTGCAGCGCATGCAGGCCGCCGGCGCGGTGCTGGTGGGCTCGCTCAACATGGACGAGTACGCCTACGGCTTCACCACCGAGAACAGCCACGACGGCCCCTGCCGCAACCCGCATGACACGACGCGCATCGCCGGCGGCTCCTCGGGCGGCAGCGGCGCGGCGGTGGCCGCCGGGCAGGTGCCGCTGGCGCTGGGCTCGGACACCAATGGCTCGATCCGCGTGCCGTCCTCGCTGTGCGGCGTCTGGGGCCTGAAGCCCACCTTCGGGCGGCTGTCGCGCCGCGGCAGCTATCCCTTCGTGCACAGCATCGACCACCTGGGCCCGTTCGCCGATTCGGTGCAGGGCCTGGCCCTGGCCTATGACGCGCTGCAGGGCCCCGACCCGCTCGACCCCGGCTGCCACGCGCTGCAGGTGCAGCCGGTGGAGGGCCACTACCTGCAGGGCGCCGCCGGCTTGCGCGTGGGCGTGCTCGGCGGCTACTTCCACGACAACGCCACCGCCCCGGCGCGCGAGGCCCTGCGGCTTGCCGCGGCCGCGCTGGGCGCCAGCGCGGAGGTGGCCTGGCCCGAGCCGGCGCGTGCTCGCGCCGCGGCCTTCATCGTCTCGGCCAGCGAGGGCGGCAGCCTGCACCTGGAGGACCTGCGCCGGCGCGCGGACGACTTCGAGCCGCTGTCGGTGGACCGCTTCATCGCCGGCGCGCTGCAGCCGGCGGCCTGGTACCTGCGCGCGCAGCGCTTTCGCCGCGTCTACCGAGATCAGGTGAACGCGCTGTTCCGCGACTGGGATGTGCTGCTGGCGCCGGCCACGCCGGTGGCGGCGCCGCCGGTCGGCACCGAGTGGCTGGACATCAACGGCCAGCTATTGCCCTGCCGCCCTTCGCTGGGCCTGCTGACGCAACCGATCTCCTTCGCCGGCTGCCCGGTGGTGGCCGCGCCGCTGTGGCCCGAGGGCAGCGGCGGCCTGCCGCTGGGCGTCCAGCTGATCGCCGCGCCCTGGCGCGAAGACCTGGCGCTGCGCGCCGCCTGGACGCTGCAGGCCGCCGGCCTGGCGCGGCTCGAACCCGTGGAGTGAGGCCAAGAGCATGGACATCAATCTGCCCGATGTGGTGGCCGAAGTCACCGCGCAGTTCGAGCGCTACGAGGCCGCGCTGACCGGCAACGACGTGGCGGTGCTCGACGAGCTGTTCTGGGACAGCCCGCACACCCTGCGCTACGGCGCCACCGAGAACCTGTACGGCTATGCCGAGATCCAGGCCTTCCGCGCCGCCCGGCCGGCGCAGGGGCTGGCGCGCGAGCTGCTGAAGACCGTCATCACCACCTATGGCCGCGACGTCGCCACCGCCAACGTCGAGTTCCGCCGCGAAGGCAGCACCCGCACCGGCCGCCAGAGCCAGACCTGGCTGCGCACCCCCGAGGGCTGGCGCGTGGTGGCCGCCCATGTGAGCCTGCTGTGAACGGGCCGGCTGCCTCTTTCCCGCCGAGTAGGCCAGCAACCCCCTGTCTTTCGCCAGCCGGGCAGGCCAAGCATTTCCCGGAGCACCAGGATGGACAAGAACCTGGGCATGTTTTTTGCACACTTTCTTGTATCCAAGAAAGAACACGATTTTTGACCGATCCCGCACCGTTTTGATTCATCCCCAACCGCTGGAGCACGCACCATGAACGTCAAGAACCTCAACCGCCGCGATTCCCTCAAGTCACTGGCCGCCCTGAGCGCCGCCGGCACCCTGGGTGCCTGGAGCGGGCGGGCGCGGGCGCAGAAGCCCTTGACCGTGGGCGTGATCTACGTCGGCCCGCGCGACGACTATGGCTACAACCAGGCCCATGCGCAAACCGCCGCCGAGATCAAGAAGCTGCCCGGCATCAAGGTGGTGGAAGAGGAGAACGTGCCCGAGACCGCGGCCGTGCAGAAGACCATGACCGGCATGATCGCGCAGGATGGCGCCAAGCTGCTGTTTCCCACGTCCTTCGGCTACTTCGACCCCCACATCCTGGCGCTGGCGCCCAAGAACCCCGACGTGCGCTTCTCGCACTGCGGCGGCCTGTGGAGCGAGGGCATGCCCAAGAACGTGGGCAGCTTCTTCGGCTACATCGACGAGTGCCAGTTCCTCAACGGTGTGATCGCCGGCCACATGACCAAGAGCAACAAGATCGCCTTCGTCGCGGCCAAGCCGATCCCGCAGGTCCTGCGCAACATCAACGCCTTCACCCTGGGCGCGCGCTCGGTCAAGCCCGGCATCACCTGCAGCGTGATCTTCACCGGCGACTGGTCCATGGCCGTGAAGGAAGCCGAGGCCACCAACAGCCTCGCCGACCAGGGCTGCGACGTGTTCACCATGCACGTGGACGGCCCCAAGGTGGTGGTGGAGACCGCGGCCAAGCGCGGCAAGATGGTCTGCGGCTACCACGCCAGCCAGGCCAAGCTGGCGCCCCAGGCCTACCTGACGGGCGCCGAGTGGAACTGGCTCACCGCCTACAAGACCATCATCGACGCCGCCCAGGCCGGCAAGCCGCACCCCAACTTCCTGCGCGGCGGCCTCAAGGAGGGCTACGTCAAGATGTCGGCCTACGGCCCGGCGGTCACCGACCCGGCCAGGAAGATGGCCGATGACACCAAGGCCAAGATGATCGCGGGCAGCTTCGACATCTTCAAGGGCCCGCTCAAGGACAACAAGGGCGCCACCGTGATCGCCGCCGGCAAGACGCTCAAGCAGACCGACCTGGAACTGGAGAAGATGAACTACCTGGTCGAAGGCGTCAACGGAAGCATCTGATGGCATCGCCCAGGCTCCGCTGGCGCCGCGCCTCCCCTCGTTGCGAGGGGGCGCCGCCAGCGGCCCGGCCCTTCGGCAGCGGACCCGGGACAGGCCGGGGCCGGTGCCGCGGCGGCCCTGGCCTGGAACGTGCAAGCATCCTCTTTCACCATGCGTGACTCGGTCAACGACATCGCACTGCCGGTGCTGGCCATCGCGGCGGCGCTGCTGCTGTTCGGCGTGCTGGTCTGGTTCGCCGGGGTCAGCCCGCTGGACGTTTGGGTCATCCTGTTCAAGGGCGCGTTCGGCGACTGGTTCTCCTGGCAGAACACGCTGCAGCGCGCGGCGCCGCTGATGCTCACCGCGCTGTGCGTGGCGGTGCCCGCGCGCGCCGGCCTGGTCATCATCGGCGGCGAGGGCGCGCTGGTGCTGGGCGGGCTGGCCTGCGCCGCGCTGCCCTATGCGCTGCCGCTGCCCGACAACCTGCTGGGCACCGTGCTGGTGTGCGGCGCCGGCGCGCTGGCCGGCGCGGCCTGGATCATGCTGGCAGGCTGGCTGCGCCAGTACCGCGGCATCAACGAGACCATCAGCAGCCTGCTGCTGGCCTACGTGGCGATCGGCCTGTTCAAGCACTGGGTGGAGGGCGCGCTGCGCGACCCCGCCAGCCTGAACAAGCCCTCCACCCATGCGCTGAGCGAGGGCATCCGCATCGGCGGCATCGCCGGCTCGGACGTGCACTGGGGCCTGGTGCTGGGGGTGCTGGCCTGTCTCGGCCTGGGGCTGTGGATGCGCTGGACCGTCTCGGGCTTCGCGGTGCGGGTGGTCGGCGGCAACCCGCGCGCCGCGCAGCTGGTGGGCCTGCCGGCCTCGCGCCTGATCCTGCTGGCCTGCGCCCTGGGCGGCGCCTGCGCCGGGCTGGCCGGCGCGGTCGAGGTGGCGGCGGTGCACACCAACGCCAATGCCTCGCTGATCGCGGGCTACGGCTACGCCGGCATCCTGGTGGCCTTCATCGCGCGCCAGCAGCCCTTTGCCATCATCCCGGTGGCCGTCCTGTTCGGCGGCTTCGGCGCGGCCGGCAGCCTGCTGCAGCGCCGCCTCGGCCTGCCCGACGCCTCGGTGCTGGTGCTGCAGGGCATCGCCTTCGTGCTGATCCTGGCCAGCGAGGCCCTGCGCGATCTGGACTGGAAGGCCTGGGCCCTGCGCATGCGCGGCCCGTTCGGCGGCCGGTCCACCCCGGCCCTGGAGGAGAAGCGCCCATGACCGCCGACGCCTGGATCGCCCTGCTCGCCGGCATCGTCGGCGGCGCCCTGCGCGTGGGCGCGCCCTTTCTGTTCGTGAGCCTGGGCGAGTGCCTGACCGAGAAGTCCGGGCGCATCAACCTCGGCCTGGAGGGCGTGCTGGTGCTGTCGGCCATGTCGGCCTTCGGCGGCGCCTACCTCAGCGGCTCGGCTTGGGTCGGCGTGCTGGCCGGCGCCTGCGCCGGCGCGCTGCTGGCCGCGCTGCATGGCCTGCTGTGCTCGCTGCCGCGCGTGAACGACGTGGCCACCGGCATCGCGCTGATGCTGCTGGGCATGGGGCTGGCGTTCTATTTCGGCAAACCGCTGATCCAGCCACAGGCGCCGCAGATTCCGGCGATCCCGCTGGGCCTGTGGAGCGACAACGCCGCGGTGCGCGCGGCCCTGCAGGTCAACGCGCTGGTGCCGATCGGCCTGCTGCTGGCGGGAGCGCTGTGGTGGGCCTTCGCGCACACCCGCGCCGGCCTGCTGGTGCGCATGGCCGGCGACTCCGCCGACGCCGCGCGCGCGCTGGGCTACTCGGTCCCGGGCATCCGCATCGCGGCCACCACGGCCGGCGGCTTCATCGCCGGGCTGGGCGGCGCCTCGCTGACGCTGTTCTACCCGGGCAGCTGGAACGAGGGTATCTCCAGCGGCCAGGGCCTGATCGCGGTGGCGCTGGTGATCTTCGCGCGCTGGAGCCCGCTGCGCTGCGTCGGCGCGGCGCTGCTGTTCGGCGGCGCCGGCGCGATCGGCCCGGCGCTGCAGTCGATCGGCGTGAGCTGGGGCTACCACCTGTTCAACACCGTGCCCTATGTGCTGACCCTGCTGATCCTGGTGGTGACCTGCAGGCCCGGCAGCGTGGCGCGGGGCAGTCCGGGCGAGCTGTCGTCCACGCGCTGAAGGAGACACCCGCCATGAACGCATCCTTGTCCATTCCCGCGCTGCACGTGCCGGCCAAGCCCTACGCCTGGCCCTGGAACGGCGCGCTGCGCCCCGACAACACCGCGATCATCGTGATCGACATGCAGACCGACTTCTGCGGCCCGGGCGGCTATGTCGATGTGATGGGCTACGACATCTCGCTCACGCGCGCGCCCATCGCGCCCATCGCCCGCACGCTGGCGCGGCTGCGCGCGCTGGGCTTTCACATCCTGCACACCCGCGAAGGCCACCGGCCCGACCTGTCGGACCTGCCGGCCAACAAGCGCTGGCGCTCGCGCCAGATCGGCCGCGACGGCCTGGGCATCGGCGACGCGGGGCCGTGCGGGCGGATCCTGGTGCGCGGCGAGCCGGGCTGGGAGATCATTCCCGAGCTGGCGCCGCTGCCCGGCGAGGTGGTGATCGACAAGCCCGGCAAGGGTTCGTTCTACGCCACCGACCTGGAGATGGTGCTGCACCAGCGCGGCATCCAGAACCTGATGCTGGCCGGCATCACCACCGATGTCTGCGTGCACACCACGATGCGCGACGCCAACGACCGCGGCTTCGAGTGCCTGCTGCTGTCGGACTGCACCGCCGCCACCGACCCGGCCAACCACCAGGCGGCGCTGAACATGATCACCATGCAGGGCGGCGTGTTCGGCGCGCACGCCAACTCCGCCGCGCTGCTCGACGCGCTGGCGGCGTTCTGAACGCGAGAGGCCCCGCACCATGACCGACGCCCCGGCTCCCGCGACCCACCCCATCGGGGCGCTGCCTCCCGGCACCGGCGCGCTGGCGCTGGACACCTACCTGCTGACCAAGCGCTTCGGCGGCTTCACCGCGCTGGACCAGGTGAGCCTGCGGGTCGAGCCCGGCACCGTGCACGCGCTGCTGGGCGAGAACGGCGCCGGCAAGAGCACGCTGGTCAAATGCGTGGCGGGCTTCCAGCGCGCCGAGGAGGGCAGCATCCTGCTGGACGGGCGCGAACAGGACATCGCCAACCCGATCATCGCGCGCGCGCTGGGCATCGGCATGGTCTACCAGCACTTCACGCTGGCCCCCGGCATGACGGTGGCCGAGAACCTGCTGCTGGCCGGCGGCAAGACCCCGGCGCTGATCGACTGGCGCGCCAAGCGCGCCGAGCTGCGGGACTTCCTGGCCACCACGCCGTTCAGCCTGGACCTGGACCGCCGCCCGGCCGAGCTGGCCGCCGGCGAGAAGCAGAAGCTGGAGCTGCTCAAGCAGCTGTACCTGCGGCCGCGCCTGCTGATCCTGGACGAGCCGACCTCGGTGCTGACGCCGCAGGAGGCCGACGAGGTGCTGGGCCATGTGCGCGAGTTCGCGCGCAGCGGGCAGTGCACCGTGCTCATCATCACCCACAAGTTCCGCGAGGTCATGGCCTATGCCGACGCGGTCACGGTGCTGCGCCGGGGCAGGGCGGTGCACCACGGCCGGGTGGCCGACACCGATCCTGCGCGCCTGGCCCAGGCGATGATGGGCGAGGCCGCCGCCGACCTGCCCGCGCGCGAAGCCGCCGCCGTCCGGGCGCCGGTGGATCCGTCGGCCGCCGTTGCGCTGCAGGTCGAGGGCCTGACCGCTTTCGGCGACCGCGGCACGCTGGCGCTGCACCGCGTGAGCCTGCGCGTGAAGGTCGGCGAGATCCTCGGCGTGGCCGGCGTCTCGGGCAATGGCCAGCGCGAACTGGTCGAGGCCCTGGTGGGCCAGCGCCCGCGGCTGGCCGGCACGGTGCGGGTGACCGGCCAGCCCTATGCCGCGCGGCGCGAGGAGAACCGCCGTCTCAAGGTGCGCAGCCTGCCGGAGGAGCCGCTGCGCAATGCCTGCGTGGGCGAGCTCAGCGTGGCCGAGAACATGGCGCTGCGCGACTTCGACCAGCCGCCGCTGTCGCGCGGCGGCATCCTGAACTTCCCGGCCTGGCGCAGCCGCGCGCGCGAGTGGATCGCCGCCTACGGCGTCAAGACCCGCAGCGAGAACGCGCCGATCCGCAGCCTCTCGGGCGGCAATGTGCAGCGCGCGGTGCTGGCGCGTGAGCTGGGCGGCGAGATCGACGTGCTGATCGCGGCCAACCCGGTGTTCGGCCTGGACTTCGCCGCCGTCAGGGAGATCCACGGGCGCATCGTGCAGGTGCGCGCCAGGGGCGGCGGCGTGCTGCTCATCAGCGAGGACCTGGACGAACTGATGGCCCTGGCCGATCGCATCGTGGTGATGAGCGAGGGCCGCATCGTGTTCGAGACGCCCGCGGCCGGCGCCGAGCGCCATGTGCTCGGCGCCCACATGGGCGGGCATGACGCACCCCCGCTGCAGCCGCAGGCCGGTGCGGCCGGATCCGCGGTGGTTCACGGCTAGCCCTTCGCACGAGGCCCTCCCCATGCTGACCATTCACGCCCATCCCTTTGAGTTCCGCTTCGAGCTCGCAACGACCGCGCTGGTGATCATCGACATGCAGCGCGACTTCATCGAACCGGGCGGCTTCGGGGAGTCGCTGGGCAACAATGTGGCGCTGCTGTCGGCGATCGTGCCGGCGTGCCAGTCGGTGCTGGCGGCCTGGCGCCGCGCCGGCGGCCTGGTGGTGCACACCCGCGAGGCGCACCAGGGCGACCTCTCCGATTGCCCGCCGGCCAAGCGTGACCGCGGCCACCCGCGCCTGCGCATCGGAGACCCGGGGCCGATGGGCCGCATCCTGATCGCGGGCGAGCCCGGCAACCAGATCATCGACGCGCTGGCCCCGGTGGACGGCGAGATCGTGATCGACAAGCCCGGCAAGGGCGCGTTCTACGCCACGCCGCTGCAGGCGCTGCTGCAGGCGCGCGGCATCGGGCATCTGCTGTTCATGGGCGTGACCACCGAGGTCTGCGTGCAGACCAGCATGCGCGAGGCCAACGACCGCGGCTACGAATGCCTGCTGCTGGAGGACTGCACCGAGAGCTACTTCCCGCGCTTCAAGGCGGCCGCCGTCGAGATGATCCAGGCCCAGGGCGCCATCGTCGGCTGGGTGGCGCCCAGCGCCGCGCTGCTGGCCGCGCTGGCCGGGGCCGCGCGGCAACCGGGCTAACATCGCGCTGTGCAAACCATCGTCCGCCGCCCCTCTCCCGCCGCCGACGGCACCGTGTTCCGCTCGCGCGCCGACGAGGTCTATGCCCAGCTCAAGCGCGACGTGGCCGAGTTCAAGCTCGTGCCGGGCGACCGCTTCACCGAGAACGAGATCAGCGAGCGCCTGGGCGTGTCGCGCACGCCGGTGCGCCAGGCGCTGTTCCGGCTGCAGCAGGAGGGCTTCGTCGAGGTGCTGTTCCGCAGCGGCTGGCGCGTGCTGCCGTTCGACTTCGACCAGTTCGAGCAACTCTACGACCTGCGCATGGTGCTGGAGACCACGGCCGTGCACCGGCTCTGCGCCGAGGCCGTGCACGGCCACCAGCAGGTCGATCGCGCCATGCTGGACGAGCTGGCCGCCATCTGGCTGGTGCCGGCGGCGCAGCGCAGCGCCGACACGGTGCAGGTGGCGCAGTGGGACGAGGCCTTCCACTGCGCGCTGGTGGCCGCGGCCGGCAACGCCGAGATGGCGCGCGTGCACCGCGACGTGACCGACCGCATCCGCATCATCCGCCGGCTGGACTTCACCAAGCAGCCGCGCATTGACGCCACGTATGAGGAGCACGCCAAGATCCTCAAGGCCGTCAAGGCCAAGCGCGGCGAGCAGGCCGCGCTGCTGCTGCGCGCCCACATCGAGACCAGCCAGTCCGAGGTGCGCAAGATCACGCTGCACCAGGTGCATCTGGCGCGCCAGGGCGGGAGCAAGCCGGGCCGCTGATTTTGGAGAAAAGTGCCCGCAGCGTAAGCAGGGTGCGCGATGGCGGCTATTGAATCGATAGCGGTCAGAGGGTCATTTCATAGTCCACCGTGATCGGCGCGTGGTCCGAGAACTTCTCGGTCTTGTAGATGTGCTCGCTGCGCGCCAGCGCTGCCAGCGCCGGCGTGGCCAGGTGGTAGTCCAGCCGGCAAAACACCCACGATCACCGACCCACGCGGGCAATGCGGTATACACAGCGTGTGGCACCCGCCAGCAGATGCTGTTGACGGATGACGGTGGCATCCGCGCCGACAACCTCCTGGAACAGCTGAAGTTCAGAGCGACAGAAGCCCTGGCAGGTTCGCGCGGCAATGCAGATCGGGCAGTGATCCTCGATCAATAGCCAGCCCTCGCCGTCGCGTTCGAGCCGGGCCATGTAGCCCTCTTCGGTGCGCACTGCTGCGAGCTGCTCGAGCCGCTTCTGCAGGCTCGGCCCCTGACAGACCCGGAGATAGATCGCCCGCGCGTCGGCCTCGCGTTGTGCGATCAGCCGCTCCATGCCTTCTTCGCCGAACAGCTTGCGTACCGACCCGATCATCTGCACGGTCAGCTGTGCATGCGTGTCCGGAAAACGGGCATTGCCCGCCTCGGTCAGCACCCAGTTCTGGCGCGGGCGCCCGACGCCCGGCAGCGTCTCCTGCCGACCTGAAATCAGCCCGGACGTCAACAGCTTGTGCACCTGCTGGCGTGCTGCTTCGGGGGTCATTTCCAGCGCCTTTGCCAGCGCGGCCGTCGACGCAGGGCCCTTGGTCTTGATGAAGAACAAGATGCGGTCGGCCGTGGGTGCACCCATTTCATTTTCCAAGTTAATACTTGCGTAATTCATCGCGCCAGTCTATTATCCAAGTAATTGCTTTGATTTTAAGCCGGTCACACATTCTTGTCTGCAAACGCCATGAGCATCCATACCCATCCACCTGTTGCCGCCGCGTGGATCGACCTGGCCAAAGGCCGCAATGGGTGGCTTGCCCTCGCCCTCACGGGTGGCGTGGCCCTGCACGCAATCAATGTGCACATTGTCACCACGGTCCTGCCATCAGTGGTCCAGGACATCGGCGGCCTGGACTGGTATGCCTGGAACACCACGCTCTTCGTGGTGGCCTCCATCATGGGGGCCGTGCTGTCGGTCCGGCTGCTTGCGGTGGCGGGACCTCGCAATGCCTGCCAGGCCGCTCTGGCGGTCTTCGCGCTGGGTTCAGCCGCCTGTGCAGGCGCACAGTCGATGCCCTGGATGCTGGTCGGGCGCAGTGTGCAGGGACTGGGCGGCGGCACGTTGGCCGCCCTGAGCTATGCGTTGATACGGATCGTCTTTGAGCCCGCGCTGTGGCCGCGTGCCGTGGCACTGGTGTCTGGCATGTGGGGTGTGGCGACCCTGTGCGGACCGGCGGTGGGTGGTCTTTTTGCGCAGGCCGGACATTGGCGATGGGCCTTCTGGACCCTGGTGCCAGTGGCGTTCGCACAGGCTTTGGTGGTGGCCATGAAACTGCGCCCGGCCCGTGGCCAGGACTCTGCAGTCCGTCGGCAGGCTGGCATTCCGCTGGTGCAGGTCGCGTTGCTGATGGCCTCGGTGCTGGCGGTGGCGGCCGGTGGCCTGTCGTCGGTACTGATGCTGCAGGGCGCAGGAGTTGTGGCAGGGTTGATGCTGGGTGCAGCGGCCGTTGCATGGGATCGCCGCGCGCCCGCTCGCCTGCTCCCGTCCGGCGCAACGCGCCTGCAGTCGCCCCTGGGTGCCGTCTACG
>Ga0116227_10010638_pt1 | contig 15937 bp, 14 predicted proteins | sample S1TSphgellanicum_FD_89693 | JGI IMG/M metagenome (GOLD analysis project Ga0116227, IMG submission 89693) | Host-associated microbial communities from peat moss isolated from Minnesota, USA - S1T2_Fb - Sphagnum magellanicum MG | ecosystem: Host-associated > Plants > Peat moss > Unclassified... | reverse complement strand
AATTTTTTCCCCCCTCCCTTTCCTTTCCCTTTTTTTTTTTTTTTTTTGAAAAAAATCCTTTGAGTTTTTGAATACCACTCGGCTTTTGTTGCTTTTGTCGTCGCTCTTGTATACGTCCCGGGCCTTTCGAAGTTCGCTGCTTTGCCGTTGCCATCGTCGGTAGTCGTGCTCATCGTCGCAGAGAATTCCATACAAACCGATTCTTGTATTTTGTCAGCAAGAATTTGTTGTCGTCGTCGTAGACGTCCTCTTTTCTATTTAATTTTTTATTCCCTCTTCTTCTTCTTCTTCTTCTTCTCTGCGCCGTCGTCGTCGTCGTTTTCAATTTGCTCCGGTGTCGAAGAAGATATCTTCTTTTTTTTTTGGTTTCTGCTCTCGTAGTTGAAGAAAAAAAATCTGTAGCAGCAAGCTATTTTGTAGCTTGGCGTCGGGGATAGTGTTGTGTGTTTGAGAGCTCTTTTGAAACTTCAAGAAAAGGAAAGAAAAAAAATCAACAGCAACAACACTCTCCTTCATTCAGTCAATCAATCTTCGTGTCTGTCTCTGTTTGTGGTTTTGGATCTGACTGTGAGTGAGTTCTGTGCGTGTTTTTTGGCTCATGATTTGCGGAATTGTCGTCATTGTCTACTCTGTCTTCTCTGTGTCTCTTAGGGTTCCAACTTCCTTCTTTCTTTCTTCTTTGAGCATCTTTGATTTGTAGTTGCTTCTTCCTTCCTCAAGGATTCTCAGGGATTGCGCCTTTTGTTGTCAGACAGAAATCGTATGTTTCGCATGCCGCATGCATCTTTCTGTTGTCGCTGCTGCAAAGTATAAAAACCGCGACGACGAGATTCTGCTGCTGGACTACTGTGTCTGCGTTTTGTTGTAAGCTCCCCTTCTTCTTCACTCCACATTGCCGCCTCCTTTTCTTCTTCTTGATGTTAGATCATCCATTTCTTCCCTCTCTTCCAAACCCTGCTTCTTCTTCTTCTTCTTCTTCTTCGTTTCTCCTTTTGTTGTTCTTCTGCTTCTTCCGTGTTCATCATCCCCTGTAGACGGCTAGCCAGCCAGCCAGCGTCCTTTGGTCTGGGAGCAGCATTTCCTTGAAGTCGGAAATCATTCGAATCTTGTCGAGGACTTCTGTGCTGCCAGGTTTGATTTCACATACTCTGGTTCTCCGAATTCTTCCAAGCTCATCAAGTACGTAATTGTTTTGCACTTGTGGATCGTGCTTGTTCTTTCTTCTTCTTCTTCTTCTTCAGCCGGGCGATCTCCGTTTACTGAAGCTCTCTCTGTCTCTCTCTCTGTCAGGGGGCGGGTTTCTCTGCATGCATTTCGGGATCATGTCAAAGTCGCCATTCGGAGCCTCCTTCCTACTACTACTCTCGTCATCTGCGGTGATGTCGAAGATGATGCTTTGATTTCCTTTGATCACATGATCCGGATCCGCTATCTATCGCAACTTCGCGGCTTGCGTTGTTGTTGCGGTGCAGCAACACCTGGCTTTCTGCGGGGCTTTTGAAGAAGCTCCTCCTTCAATTCCACCATTCCACTATGGTGATGGATGATGGCTGGTCAGCTCCCAGGAATGTGTACCAGAGAGGACCGTTTGGAGCAGAGGTTGCTGGCGGCCCCAAGAAGGTGGTAGAAGAGCAGCTGCAGCCACAGCGTCTAGTAACCAAGAAACTGGTAGAGACTGTCATCCTGAGTGTATTGGTTTTCACAGTTGCCATGCTCCCCATGGTTCTGAGCTATGTGCAGCCCCCGGAATCTGTTTTGCAAATGAAGGAATTGATAGCAGAGTGGTGCACTCCATCCATTTGCTTCGTGTTTCTGGTGGTGGGAATCATGGTGGCAACATCTGGAGTTCTAAATAATGGAGGGGCAGCACCATCTGGAAGCTTGCACGAGAGAGGAGATGCTGCTGCTTACCAGAGGCACATGACTACTGTGGTTCAACAAGAAGCTCTGCGGATGCCTGACATTTTCTCAGTGGGCGAAGGCATCAGGCCTCTCTCTATTCCCATTCCAGCTCCTGTGCCATTCCCTGGTGTTGACTTCCCTGCTGTCAGACCACTTCCTTTCTATCTGAAGCGTGAGATGTCATCTAGGTTTGAGAGTGATGATGTGCGTGGACTTGGCAAGAGCAGTGCTTCTGCTCCTTCCCTGCAGTTTGAACATCTTACTGCTGCAAAGATCTCCACTACACAGAGTTTGGATCATGAATCTGACTACCCTCGGTCTCGTGAACCAGTGATGAGCAACGGCAACAGCAGCTTCCAAGATTCATTCATGAGCAACAGTAATAGCTTCCGTGAACGTCTTGCAGCAAGAGGGACCTCTGTCTCTACTCCTGGTTTTGAGCATGATTATCCTACTGTTCCTGCCTCTGCCTCTGTGACCACTTCTGTTCAGCATGGGGTTCCTGCATCTCATGCTCCTGCTCGCACCTCCAGCCGCTCTTTCAAAGGTACTCAATCTCCAGTCCTCACCTCTACCCATGTAATTGATCACAACCCCCCTGCATCATCTCCCACCATGTCCCATGGTGATGCAGCTGCAGCAACTTCTCCTGGTCCAACACCGGCACCAATTTTTGTTCAGGAGATCTCCTCAACAAGCGACACCTATACCCCTACTCCCATTCAACCATCAACACCTGCTCCTCACACTCATCCCCCTGCCTCCCCTGTGACTGTCCGTGAAGTTGTGGTGTCCCCGCCACCACATCAGGCACTGCCCAGTGTCACAGATTCGACTGTGGATGATGGTGCTGGATCAGCAATTCCTGAATTCCTTGCAGATTCTCCCACTGCAACTCGTACAGCAGCTCCCCCACCCCCAGCTTCTCCTCATGCCACATCTATTGCTTCTGTACCTTCCCCTACCCCTCTTCCCTCCCGATCTCCTCGAACTTCACTGGATGCCACTGTAATTACTCCTGTTGAAGTGCATCTATCTCCCATTGTGACTCGGAAACCAAGGAGGTCAATGAGTAGCAAAACAGGTAGCAGTAGTGGTGCCTTCAAGGAGAGTTCTGGGAGGAAACCTCCATCTCACCCTGTCTTGCATCACACTGGAGGCACTATGTCAGTGCCTGCCAAGGGATCCACATCTGCAGCTCAGAAACATGAAGGCGAGTTGTATTTAGCTATGAAGGCTGCAGTCCCTCAATCTCAGAAACGCACATTTGGGGCACCACCACAAGAGGCAACCAAAGAAAGGCCATCTGCAATGGGCTCCAAGAGTGTTGCTGGGAGTGCAGTTGAGGATACCAATCTGAAGCCAGCTGATGATGATGTTGATCAGAGAGTGGAGGCTTTTCTTGCAAATTTCCGGCAACAGATGAGATTGCAGAGACAGGAGTCTCTTCTGCGCCAGCAAAGGGGAGAAGAATAGATTTTTCTTGCATGCAGTGATTATTTGTCCTCTTTGAAGTATTCTCTTTGTTGCATGCTGGATCTTTTTGTGCTCTGCCCAACAAGCAAGAGATGTTGCTTGTTCACACTGGCATTCTTCAAATTCTTGGAGACAGCTTCATGACGTATGGAACAAAGGCCTGCAGCTGCTCTTACAAGCACAACACAAGTTCACCACTTGAAAACATCAGGTCAATGCACTGCAGATTCATCTCCTTCTCTGATCATCTCTGGCCAGCAGGGACCTGCACAAGACATATGCATTAATTTTTCCATGCATCTACATGTGATGGAGTAGCAAATGTGGTGCAAGGAGAAACACAACAATTCCAGACGTCAACACTGCCCTGTTTTGACTCACCCTTTCAGGTCCCGTTATGAACCTGCTTGAGTAGGGCTGAATTTCATTTTCTTCTTAGAGTCGAGGTGCCACCATCTGTATGCACCACTGTATAGTTTGGAGGCATAAATTGTACATTGTTGAATAAATCTGGGATAAAGTGAACTCCCTTCATTTCTATGTTAAAACATCATGTGTCATTGAAGTCTGGAAGGGGCAATGTTACATGGAGTTTTCACCAAGGTGTTCTGACTCAGTTACAAACTTTGTTGGAGAGTATGTCTAAGGTCTTTAAGCAAAGTGAGAGGAGAAATTGTGTCTCCTTGTGTGTGGAGTTAGTGTCAACTCATGGGTTGACGGTTTTGCATATGATCTAATCTTGGTATAGATGGAAACAGCCGAATGTTGAACTGTTCTCAATCCAGGTGGATTTTTATGAAGTACATTACTGCAACAAAAAGATCCTTCTTTCTCTCTCTTCCTGAGGTATGGTGCGCAGGTTGGCAGCAATATATAGAAGACTCTGAGAGGCTCAAATGCCAGGAGGCAAACAGCCAGAGTTTTGTGCAAACTCAACAAGCATGCCCAAAATTGTGTCTTGGTTAGAGGCAAAAAAGTTCAAACCTCGTCACCGATGTTGCTTATGGTGCGATGTTGCTTATGGTGTCATTCCAATTTTTATCTTCCATACCCTATTCCATGATATCATCTATTGAATGCTAGAGGATGTGGAAGACATAATGCTTAAGGTCAATGATATACCCATTCCTGATTTTATTTTCACAGGATTAAACTGACTATTTTTGATTGGTTGGTGATAATTATTGGTTCGAGTGGTAGCATTCAAGTAGTCTCTCACTTTATACTGTTCAATTTTGCATGTTTATGGGCCCCAGCATTATATGTGCACATGACATACTTGTCGTTGCAGGTAGTGAGTACCAGTGTAGGGTGGTTATTAACTTTTTTTTTCTAACCGCCTGTTTTGGGTCTCAATTTCTTTTAATTTAAGAACCAAACCAGTTCTCACTTTTTTTAAACAAAAAATCATACCTTCTCCAGTTCTTTAGTTTTATTTTTCCTTATGTCTGGTTCTTAAATCATTTAGATTAGTCAATTAAATTAAGCCAATTCTTTAACTTTGCTTTCAGGTTTTAGGATTAAGATATTTAAATATTTTTTTCAAATTTTCATAGGCCAAAAACAATTCAGCAATCATTACAAAACTCTAATATCTAAACAAAAATATGTGATTGCATTTCAAAGATATTCAAAACAAACAAATTAGATTACTCCTCCTTCAATTTATCTTGCTCAAATGAGCTTTCAAAATCATCTAAATCATGTTCTAAGCTTAATTCAAAATTTTATCAAATCTACTAGATTATTAGGAGCCTTGCAACTCACTCATGCATCATTTGGCTAATTTTTACTCATTGAGATTAATTTCTCAAACTTATCTAATTATAACCAACATCTCTTCAAATTGTTGAGAATTCCAACAAGGGAAAAACATTTTTCAACTTCAATTTGAAAACCTACAACTTTTAATAATGTTTAGTTTAAAACCAATAGTTGGGAACATGGTTTCATGTTTCCTCCACCACTCTAAAAAGCGTTTGATACCTTTTGCATCCATCTCATATATATGAAATATTAACAAGCTCTTTTCTAAGTTCACTAGTGTCAAATACCATCTCCAAAATGTATGGAACATCATCAATTTTGTAAGCAATGGAACTTTCAACCTCAGACAATGGATGCAAATGATAATAAGACTTCAAAAACATAGGAAACAAGGATTTCCTATCACGCTCTTTAGTTATGGCCACCTTGATAAAAAAGAAGTTCAATTTCAAACTCTTGAATCTAAGATCTAACATCAATGCTATCATGTTATGAACTCCTCTTTCATCATATCACATCAAAAAAGGAAAAAGTCAATCACCCTAATGACCTCCTTCTTAATGTTTTTTGCAAAAGTCTTTGATTCAATAATTAAGTCAAAATCATCATTATCAGTCAAAGCATTTGATAAAAAAAGTTCATTTCTACATATGCCATGTGACTGGAGGAGGTACATAACCACATCACAAACTTCCCATCCCATGATTTGATAACATAAATCGTGCAAAAATCATTTTTTCATGAGTTCATGTTTTTTGCACACAAATGTCGTGTGTTTAAAACACATATGATGCATGTATAAATAGGATGAAATAATGGTTTAAAATATTTCATCCTACTTACACATGCATCATACATGTTTTAAATACATGACATTCATGTGCAAAAAACACAAACCCATAAAATAACAAATTTCATGCGAATTTCAAATGCGCCGATGAAGCTAATAAGTTTGTGATATATTGACCTTAAAACTAGTATGTTTGTTGTAATAGAAGGCAATGGTTTCTTGAAATTGAAAGGCTTTCTAAAACATGATCCCTTTGCTTACAAACCTACACAATTCACATTACTAATCAAACAACAACATTTTAAAGTACAAAGATTCAAAACAATAAAAGAGTCAAAACATCACCTAAAGTTTCACAACTTACTATTGACTTCAAGGCAATCAATCATAAATTTGGCATGTGACAAATTAATTTACACCTTCATATTTACCATAAGCAAGGATTTTTTTTATCAAACTATATTATAATTTAAGCTTGATAAGTGCACATTTTTTAAAGGGATAAAATGATGTAAGCATATAAAGAACTTGGGCATGGACTTTTTCCCTAGTAAATTGTTCTTTTAAGTGGATAAACCTATTCGCTTATTGCACAAATAGATACTGAAAATCTAGCCTTTTGTTCACTTATCTCATGATGATTCATCTTTTCATTGGAAAAATAACATTTGGTGCAAAGAATGTTGATCCATAAGGGATAAGTGGGGGAAAAAAAACACATTGTGAATAACAATCAATTTTAAAGTCATTGTTAGCTTAGATTAGGTTGATTAAGGTGATCTTATAGTAACCATGGAGGATGGGGAAAGGTAGAAGGGAAATCAAGTTACATTGACTAGAGCATAGAAACACAAGCTTTGTGAGTTCAAGGAATTAGACTCCAAGCATTAAACATAAAAGAAGTTGATAGAGTTTGCCCAAAAGCATTGGGAGATAGCTCCTAGTAATATGTAAGTCCGCAAGATCTTCAAGGAAAAGGAAAAGTGGTTAGGTTTGGAGGATAGTACTCTAGACAAGAAGAAGTAGAAAGGAGCAAAGTGGCCTAAGCTTGAGGAAGTATTCTTCAAGTGGTTTTCCTAGTAAACTTCTTTGTTTTCTAACAAGCTTGTGTAAAAGTGTTAAAATTTCTATGACTACAAACAAGGTTAAATCCCTAACTTGTATGATGCACACACTTATTCTATAGCAAGCACATAATAGTATGCCTTCCTAATTTTTTATTTTTTCTGCAAAAGCGCCACCAGAAGGCTTCCTTGAATGACCTCGCAATCTCCATGCAAGCCAAGGTTTTGGTTGAGAAGCTAGGAGTTGAAGGGGATTTCAATAACTTAGATGGGTGGTTGGCCAACTTTAAGAAGTGCCATGGCATCAAGTTCTTCAAGATGAGCATGAAGAGGCCAATGTGGCTAATGTTAAGGGTGTTACACACACTCGTGAAAAGCTCCCAAGCTTCATTGAAGGACATGTACACATTTCATAACTAACAATTCTCCTTTATGACTCTCTATGCCTGTAAAAAAAATCTTAAACAAAAATCGTATGCGTTTGATTAAGACTTGGAAGGTTATTTTGAAAACATAGAGCATGAAACCTTGGTTTCTATGTTATAGGGATTTCTACCGAACAATGTCTACAACGTGGATGAGACGGGCATGTTCTACCACATAGAGCCCAACAAGACCTTGTCAATGGAAGCTATGTAAGGAGCAAAAGTCTAGAAAAGAATGCATCACCTTAGGTTTCATCATCAACTGCACAAGGATGGACAAGCTAAAGCCCATCATCATTTAATCACTACTTTGGTAAGAGCTTCTAGCCATCAAAGCTTGTGGAATACTATACCAACAACAAGTCCTAAATGACTGGATCAATATGTTTCAATCCTAGCTAAGTTCATGCTGACTTATTTTGTTTCAATTTCAATCCTGAAGAAAATCAAGATAACGTATTTGCAACAATATGCCTTGGGAGGTAAGGCTTTCTAAGAGGATATAATTTTACAAATCTTTGTGGATTAGGTGGAGAAGCTCAACAACCAAATGCATCGCACAAAATGGCACATCTTGCTCATCATGGACAATGTGCTATGACACATCCTTTCGGGCAATGACCACAAAGAGTTGGAAGGCTTTGACACCATCCAACTATCCAACATGTTTATCTTGTTCCTAACTAAAAACATAACATTAGCTATGCAACCCTTGGACATTGGCATCATCTGCCTTCAAGTAGCTCTACAAATGCAAACTATGTGTTTGGATCCTAAGCAATTATGATAAGGTGGTAGACAATTTGGTGGATCTATCCAACATCAAGCCAACTGTCCTGAATGTGAGCACCATGATCAATGTGATATCTTCTTCTTTTGATGACTTTGATCATTTAAAAAACAAATCTGAAAAAACAAGTAATCAAGTTGTTAATGAAGTTCAAACACCATGAAGAGTGGCTTGTGTGCATGCCTCCTTAATGATTTTCCTTTTTATCCGTATTTTAGGCCATCCATTGGAATTGCTCGGTTTCGGAAAACACGAGCCCTTCCATTATCCATAATTGTTGGTGCAAAATCAAAACCTTCCCAAAGTCTTAGCATAACAACTTGGGCCACCCAAAGGTGTTCCTAGAGGTGTAGGTTTGGGAACAATAGGTTGAACTGAACATGTTAATTAGTAGGATTGGGTATGACGATGCCCTCATTGTTGAGCAATATCTAAAGTTGCTTGGGGAGGCGCAGGCCATGGTTGAATTCATCGGTGATGAGCTCATGTGGCTAATGTAGTAAAAAAAATTCTAGAGTTAGTGTCATGTCATTTTGATGATCAATGTTGCCTTAGAATGTTTTCAAAATTAAACATGAAATATTCAAATTTAAATATTTAATTATCAAAATTCATATGTGAAATTATTAATATGCAAGGAAAGGATGCTAGAAACCTTGAGGAGGCTTATGAGGACAACTCTAACCCAAACAAGCAACTGCCAAGGATTGTGACATTGTAGTAGGTTGTGGCACATGTTGAAGCATTGACAACTTTTGTCACAGATCAGCCCACCATTTTTTATGGTGTTGTTCAAATGTAGTTGGAGTGTGTTGTTAGCAAGCTCAACAACATGGTGGTCAACAACTTGGGTCGCCAACAACATATTAACATTAGATGGTTCTTCAATGGAAGTGCCACCAATCCTTAGCTACTTTAGTAGCATTTTGCATGCAATTGAACACAAAACATGCTTGTAATGCATCATAGGATAAGAATGCACAAATTTCAAATCTTTGAAATAGAATACATGGGTCTTAAGTCTTGGGCTTGTTAGGAAGAAAGGTGGGTGCTAGGGGGGTTGGGGGGATGAGTCATACAAGCTAGTTATAAATTGAAGATGCACTATCCGCTCATTAATGGGATAATTATCCACTTACAACCTAAAAGAATAATTGTCCCCTCAACAATAAGAGGACAAATCTTGTAAGTGGATAATTTTTCTAGGGACCAAGGTCTATCTACTTATTGAGTTTAAACTGTATTTGAAAAGGTTTTACAAACTTATTATCAATATTTTCCCTACTGTCTCAAATGCTTCAAATAACCTAATTATAATGTGTTTAGGCATCCAATCTTTTCTAAAAAAATTTACAATCAATGCAAAAGCATCATGTGCCATTTTGGACACCCACAAATCAAAATTTGCAAGAGTAAAAACACATTTTGCCAATATTAGTAAGACATATGTCTATTTTGTCTTTTTAACCAAATTTAATAACACTTATTGACTAAAAACATTTCTAGGAAGGAAAATAACACGAAGGCATAATTACTTTACCAAACATTTCAACCAAATACTCTCAACAAATGAAGTGGGCAAATGGTTTTTGATAATTTATAAACCCATTTTTTCCACAAAATCTTTATAGTGTAGATTATCCTTCTTGTAACGATTTATATCCCCAAAAAATTGAAAATTGCATTTGCATTCATTGCACACACCAAAGGATGAGCACCAACATTAACCACCAACATGATGAGCACCAGCAACAATGTCAATAACTCAACTATTCATTAATGAACATGATGAGAACCAACAACATGATGAGCACTAGCAATATTGTTAATACTTCAACTATTTGTCAATGGACAAAATGAGAAGCAACAACAACATGATGAACACTTGCAACTAGTAATAACATGTTGACCTTTAACAACACAGTGAACAACAACAATTAGCAACATACATGATGAACACTTGTAGCTAACAACAATAAAATGATTTCACCAACACAATGAACACATGTTCAAAAACATGATGAACACCAAAATAATGTACTTTGGTTATAATCTTGCTTCCCACACAAGAAAAACAATGCTTCCAACCTACACCTTAAACACAACCTCCACCTTAAACCTTAACTAAGCCTATACTCCTTACTCTTAAACCCTAAGAAGCAGACCTAGGGGTTATATCATCTTGGGTATCATTGAAGTATCACCCTAAATGATACCTAGCTAATTTTTTGTGTGAGAACTAGTTAAGAACCAAGTTAGTTTTGGACCACAATTTGGTACTTATCCAACATTAGTAAGTATACTTCATTTTTTTCATTGTTTATCCTTGGCCCAATCTATTTTTCTCAAAAAAAAGATGATGCCCAAATGTATTTTGGACTTTTGCTATGCATGTTTTAGGCTTATAATGGACATTAGGTGCACATTACAAGTTCAAAATGTACATAATATTATCAAAGTGCGTATGGTAGCACCAAGATGTGTTTGAGCACTACTAGATATATCTTGGATGGGCACAACAACAATTAGGGGAAAAATGGAGACAATAATTTTGTATTACTTGGAATAATAATTATTGTATACATGTTGGGGGTTTAAGGTGGACCTATTTTTAAGACAAGTTTATGTGCATGTATAAATTCATACATATTTTGTAAGGAGTGTCAATAACATGTGATTGTTTCATGATTTGTTCAAAATGTTAAAATATGCACAATATGAGTATATTCGACATGACATAAAAAAACAAAAATCTACTAGACTATTTTTTGTAGGATTCATAGCAAACCCTAGGGCAATAATAAATAATGGTTTCTGGTTGGTTAAATGGGTTTTTTGCTTAGTTACTTGCCCAACCACACCCCAAACTCCACCCCCAATTACCCCACAACTTTATAACTTGTTAAGATAAGAATCATATTTTAAGATCTTGTAAAAAAAATCACTAAATATGCATATTGAAAAGTCACATTTGAGATGGATATACATATGCATAAAAATATTTGCACATAAACTGGTCTATCAATTACTTCCAATGTTAGATATGAGAAAATGAATGAGATTCAAACATGCATGTATGTATATCCAATTATTGTTGATAAATGGTACTCACCAATATATCTAGCCAACATTGGTATATATTAATGTTGGGTGATTCTCACTTTTAAAAATAAATTGCCAATTCTAGTTAATGTGGATGTTATATGAAAATTGCCTTGATTCTTATTATTATTTAATAACAAGGGGTCTAAGAGAACCAACTTAGGTATCAAGAATTTTTTCAAAAAAACTTAACCGATTTTTAGAGGTAACAATTTTCACAAATATCATAATAATCAGTTTTCTTAATTGGTTTTCACAACTTGGATGTCAAAATTGCAAGTTACAAATTTTTTAAATAAAAATACACATAATTGGGAAATAGAAAAAAAATTATTTGAAAAATAATAATGCAAATGTTTATATATCCACAATTTCATCTCTTTCTAAAGTTCTTTCAAATTGTTTTAAATCTTCTTACAAATTTGCATTTATCCCAATGATTTCTATCAAGTTAAAAGGGGATTTACAACCACTTTTAGGGTCATTGGGCCAATTTATGTTCACAAAAATTGATTTTTTTGAATTTTTTGATTGTAAACGACATCTTTTTAAATTAGTAAGTATCCCAACTAAGGAAAATATTCTCTTAGTCTCAATTTGTGAACCTATAATGCTTAAAAGTTCTCTTTTGACGATTTCTTTTGATGGTTCATTTGTTCTTGCTATCATTTCAAATATATCCAGATCGTAATCTGCATCCATTACTTGTTCAATAAATTCATTTTCAGATCCAACCATGGGTTACAAATGTTGATAACATCTCAAGAGCATAAGATATAAAGACCTTTCATCATATTCCTCAATAATGACTATTCTTTGTTCACTACCAATAAAAAAAAAACTAAATGAAGGTTTTCAAATCTTGGATCCAACATCAAGGATAACATATTATGAATTATTATTTTTTCATATTTTTTCAAGAATGATAGAAAAGAATTTAACACCATAAAAACCTTTTTTCTGATGTTGGAAGTCAAACAAATCAACTCAAGAGCCATACTAGAATCCTCTTCCACTAGGGTTTGAAAAGAAAATGCATTTTTATGATTTACTTTTAATTTCAAACTAATGAACATGGCAAAATTAAATGCATCATTTAGCAACCAATGACCTCTAGATTGATTGAAGACACAAACATTTACAAATGGGGAGAGATAATTAACAATAGTTTGGCAAATGTGCCAGGTCAAAGGAGGTGGCATTCAAGTAGTCATCTTCATTGAACTTTGTTTGTTGTAACAAAACATCCTTGAATTATAAAGCTTCCTAGAAAAGAATGACCTTACTAGCAAATCTACAAAATCAAAACAAATGTTAGAACTTTTTTCATAACATTTATAAAAAAAATTGAAGTACAATGTTTCCTAAAAAATTACAAGTGAAATAATGTATTACCTTGTTTTTATTAAAGTATCAAAATTGTTTTGGAAGGTTTGACTCAACACAAGCTTTGTTCCACTTTTGTTTACCTTTTCTTGATTTTTAGGCTAGGTTATACATTTCTACAAATCAAATTGTGCAATTTTGATAGATACATACTTTAATTCGTTACAAACTTTTTCATCTATTGTTGCAAACTAATAGGCCTTAGAAAATGCATGACCAAAATAAGACCTTTGAAAACTTTTTTGCAAACCTAAATATTACAATTTACGATAGATTTAAAAGCTCTAGTCATAATGTTTAGGTTGGAGCCTTCATCTTTTACATAGGCAATAATTTTCTCTTTCAAATTATATTTTCTTAACAACTCAATTAAATCCTTGGCCAAAGCTTGGCTAGAAGAGTTCATGGCCTCAAATAATCCAATTGTGATATTTTTTAGCTACTAATCTGTGCCCAAAAAGTTAATCACAAGTGCAAAAAATGTCATAAGCTCCTTTGGACATCCAAAGATTAAAACTTGTTGCAAAAAAACATTTTGCCAAACATGGTAAAACATATAATTGCTTAGTTTTTTCCACAAATTCAAGAAAAAATCTCTTGTGAAAATTGTTTTTTGGAATGCAAAAGAAGTCTTGGGCATAAATGCAAACTAAAATGCTTCAACCATGAACTTTCAACCAAATGCATAAATAAATAATTTTTGACAATTAATAAGACTAAATATTTCACAAACTACTTTTGTTGCACGTCATCCTTTTTGAAAGGATCTTTTGTAGCAAAAAAACTAGAAATTGTAACTCTAAACAAATTAGGTCTTTTTTTAATAGGTTGTTTTTCCAATTCTTTTTTTAATGGGGTATTCATTTCCTTTTAAAAAAATTTTAATTTCTAAATGATCTGAAAGCACATGTTTTCTTAAAACAGATATCCATTTGCAATGTAGTATAAAATTAATCTTTTCTTGCTTGAGTTTTTATATAAGACACCAACACTAGACTAGTGTAACAAGAAATGCATTTCTTAATTTGAGGGAATTTTACATCAATTTCTTTGTTATCATTTACATAATAAAAAGCCTAACATGTTGCATTTCTATTGTGACTTTTCCACTTATTTCTTTGAACATGCATTTTTTGAAATTATCTTTCATTATTATTATTATTTTTTTTTGAATTTACATTTGTTTCTATTTGTAAACTATCATGGTTTTTAGATTGTTCTCTTGTTTTTTTTCTTCCATTCCATCATCCATGATTATTTCACATCCATTTGCATTATTTATTTTATTTTCATTTTGAAATGATTGCTCCATGTTTAGTTTCACAACATAATTTTGTTTGACTTGAAGGAAAAGAATTAGACAATTTATGTTGTACCTGTATGAGAGGTATTAAAAATCAATCATAGATTATGTCTTATCCACAATGCAAAATATACAAGTAAAAAAAAGAGTGAAATTTGAGTATTTTCACTTTTTATGAATGAAATTTTTATTAAAAAACCTTGCATTAAAAAACAAAAACACACTAGTTTAAGAAGCAAAAAAACACACCTAAATAAAAAATATTAGAAAAAAAGGAATGAAAGATTAAAAAAAAAATCAACATTGAAAAAAAATACTTATCTAGGTGAATGTGGTTGAAGGTCGAAATTGAAGTTAATGTGCGCTTCGCATTCAACGTCCCACAACTACACAAAATAGGAAAGGGGGAAGTACTTTGCTTAAACAAAAGTAGTAGCAATAGCAATGGCATTAGGTGAACACAACCACGAAGGAAGCAACGATGGTGAACACAAAGATGAAGGAAACAATGATGGTGAAATTAGTTTAGATAGAGGAGTAGATGGCACTAAACGACCACCATGAAAAAAACAACAACAATAGTGATGGCACCAGGTGACCATGACCATGAGTGATGCAATAACAACAACAATGGCATTGGGAAATCACAACTACAAAGAAAATAATAACAATAGCAATAGCAATGACATTAAGCGACCATAACCATGAAGGAAACGGTGTGCCAAGCAACCACGATTAGGAAAGAAGTTGTAGCAGCGATGGTGCTAGTCATGATCATGAAGGAAGCTATTACAATAATGATGCTAAGTGACCATGACCATGAAAAAAAAAGCAACAGCAACGATGACACTAAACGACCATAACCCCGAAGGAAGTAGCAATGATGGCACCCTGAAATCATGACCCCAAAGGAAGTAGCAATGATGGCACCACAAAATCATGACCATGAAGGAAGAAGCAACAATAGCGATGGCACTAAGTGATCGCAACCATGAAAGAAATAACAACAATGGTGTCAAGCAATCATGACCATGAAAGAAGAAGCAATAATGATCGTGCCATATGACCACAAAGGAAACACCAACAACATCAATAAAAAAACTAAACCTTAAAGCAAAACTCTAAACACATTCAATAAACTGCGAGTTTTACAAAGCAAAAAATAACAATCTGGAAGCATTAAAAAGCTTTGAAGCTCTTTATACTCCTCTGGTGGGAGGTGCCATGCCCATGCTCAAATCTAACCACTAACCTAATCACTAACCTAAATATAATGACCTAACCTATACCAAACTAATGGATACATCAGGAACCCTAAGAACTGGATCTAGAAACCCAACCGATTTAAAAAAAAAGACATAGAGTCTAGTTCTTGGTATCAATTCTCACCCTAGACTCTCAGTATCGATTCTCACATGGGTGAGAACTGGAAGGTCAGTTTTCAAGCTGGTTACCAATAAATTAGATATTTGTCGGTTCTCACTCTGAGAACCGAACTGAGAACGGATTCGAGAACCATGTCCCCATTTGGGAACCGCCCAACACTAGTATATACCTGCCTAATACCATTAAAAAAACAGTCTTGGACCCAATACCAAGAGCAGGTAGAGATGAAAGATTTAAAGGGGACCTGGTACTAGGACCAGGCTGGTCTGTTGAAACGTTGATACTAGACCAACACTGGTTGTGACTTGTGACCTACCTTTTAAGGTTTTGATGTTTGGGAACACACACATTGACATCCCCATGTTTCATCTAAACCTTGCTATTTTTTCTTTTGGGCGAATTTTCGCCACTTGGCAACCCCAACCCCCCACCCCCCCCCCCCCCCCCCCCCCCCCCCCCTCCCCCCTCTTCTAATAATCAAAAATATTAATATCATTTTATTATCTTTTTCATTTTTTCATTCCTACCCCTATTTTCTTTTTTTTT
>Ga0116227_10010637_pt1 | contig 15940 bp, 10 predicted proteins | sample S1TSphgellanicum_FD_89693 | JGI IMG/M metagenome (GOLD analysis project Ga0116227, IMG submission 89693) | Host-associated microbial communities from peat moss isolated from Minnesota, USA - S1T2_Fb - Sphagnum magellanicum MG | ecosystem: Host-associated > Plants > Peat moss > Unclassified... | reverse complement strand
CGGACTTTCTGCCCGGATGGTGCGGTCCTATTGCCGATCGATAAAGCGCACATCGCCGACCTGCTGACCGGCGTGTCGGTCGCCGGACTGCTCTTGCCGGAGGCGGTGGCCTATTCGGGTCTCGCCAATTTGCCGCCCCAGGCGGGCGTGATCGGCTTGTTCGCCGGGCTCACGTGCTACGCCCTCATCGGCCGCAGTCGCTACGCCATCGTCGCCGCCACATCCTCATCGGCGGCCGTGCTGGCGGCCGCAACACTCGCGCTCGGCGCCAACGGCGCGGCTCAGCGCGTCGCGTTCGCCTCCATCCTGGTGTGCGGGACTGGGATCGCATTTGTGCTCGCCGGCTGCGCCAAGCTGGGCGCCATGTCGAATCTGATCGCACGGCCGGTGCTGCGCGGATTCTCGTTCGGACTGGCAGTCGTCATCGTGGTCAAGCAATGGCCGCAACTCGTCGGCCTGCATGTACACAGCACCGATTTCTTTGCGCTGCTGGTCGAGATTTTTGGCGCCGTCCGCGTCTGGGAGCCCGCTAGTCTCGGCGTCGGGCTGTGTGCCCTTGCCGGCCTGTTCCTGCTCGAGCGGGCGCGCCGCATTCCCGGTGTGCTGATGGTCATCATCGCGGGAATTGCTGCCGCGCCGTGGCTTGCCCCTCGCGGAGTCGCGCTGACGGGGCCGATCCATCTGGCCCTGGAGTTTCCCTCCCTCTCGATGCCGGTCGGCGGGCATTGGTTGGCGCTGGTCGAATTCGCGCTGGCGCTGATGTTCATCCTTTATGCCGAATCCTACAGTTCGATCAGAACCTACGCCCTCAAGCACGATGACGTCGTGCAGCCCAACCGCGACTTGATTGCGCTCGGGGCGGCCAACATCGTATCGGCGGCGTTGCATGGAACGCCGGTCGGTGCCGGCTATTCGGGTACCTCGGCGAACGAGGCGGCGGGCGCGCAGTCGAGGCTCGCCGGCCTGTGCGCGGCGGCGACGGTGCTCGTCCTGGTATTGTTGTTTCTGCCCTGGATCGAGCGCATCCCCGATCCGATCCTTGCGGCGATCGTCATTCACGCCGTGTCCAAATCGCTGCGGCTGGCCGTGTTCCGGCCGTACTTCATCTGGCGGCGCGATCGGCTCGTGACCGTCACCGCGGTGGCCGCCGTCATGGCGTTCGGCATGCTGAACGGATTGCTCGCGGCGATCGCCTTCAGCCTGGCGATGCTGCTGCACTCGCTGGCCAGCCCGCGCCTGTCCGTGCTCGGCCGTGTGGGCGCGCACGATTTCGTCAGCGTCGCGCGTTTTCCTCACGCTGCCTGTACGCCGGGAGTACTGGTGCTGCGTCCCGAGGAGCCGCTGTTCTTCGCAAACGCCGAGCCGCTCCTCGCGCTGGCGCGCCAGCGGGTCTTGCAGCAGACGGACGTGCGGCTGTTGATCTTGAGCCTGGAGGAGTCGCCGGACCTCGACGGTACCGCGCTCGAAGGTCTGGGAGAGTTCGCGGCCTGGCTTACGCTGCGCAAGATCGACTTGCGGGTGGCGCGATTGAAGGAGGCGAGCCGTGATGCGCTGGTGCGCGCCCATTTTCCGCAGCTGCCGGAGGCCGGACTCGACTATTCGAGTGTCGATGACGCGGTGAGCGACAGTTCCTCGACCATGGTCGGTGCTTTGCCGCCGCGGTCGGCGTGCAAGATCGGATAGGCAAAACTCGCCAGGTGCGAATGGATTCTGCGCAGATCGCGCACCGAACGCAGAAAAATTCCGCTCTCCTCGGCTTCGCGTTCGGCGCTATCGCCGGCCGTGCGCAGCAGCCGCGCGCTCAGCGACATCGCCGCGGATTCGAACTCTCTGAAGCGCGCCTTGCTCGCGACCAGACGCTCGGCGTCGCGCACGTCCGCCCGCAGGAAAACGGCCAGCGCGAGGCGCAGGCTGTCGATGAGTTCATGATGCATGGCCGCGACCACGGACATTTCTTCGGGTGCGAGCTTCTTGCCGCGCTTGAGCCCGCGGATCGAACACTCGACCAAACTGTTGGCGATGATGTCAGCCACGTGTTCGAGGTTGATGACGGCGGATAGAATGTCCTGTCCGCGCGCCCCCTCGCGCTGATTGTCCAGAGACTGCTCATCGCCGATGTCGGCCAGGTAGCGGCGAATGGCTTCGCCCAGTTGATCGACGCAGCGCGCAGCGGCGCTCACGGCGCCGGCGCGCACGCGGTCGTCGCGGCAGAGGAGCTCGAGGGTGTCCCGCAGCATCCCGTCGACCATATCAGCCATGCGCAGCGTCTCTCGGGCGGCATTGGCGAGTGCGACCGTGGCCGAATCCAATGCCGCCACATCCAGATGAACGGGGCGGCCCGGGTCGGCGGACGGGGGCGCATCCGGCAGCCACCGCGTCAACAGGCGCGCCAGCGCATCGACGGGACCCAGGAAAAGTACGGCCAGGAGCACATTGAACAGCAGGTGAAAATTGACGACCAGGCGCCCGGCAACAGGGTCCGCATGCGCCAGCGCGCCCGCGATCGGCGCCAGAAAGGGCAGCACCAGAATCACGCCGGCGCTCCTCACCAGCAGGTTGCCGAGCGGCAGGCGGCGGCCGGCAAGGGTCGAGGCGTTGAGCAGCGCCGGCAACGCGCCGCCGAGATTGGCGCCCAGCACCAGCGCGAGCGCGCCGGTGGGTTCGACCACGTGGCTTGCGGCAAACGTGCCGATCAGCAGCACGATGGCGATGCTCGAATGGCAGGCCCAGGTGAGCGCCGCGGCAACGATCACGGCCAGCACGGGATCCGCGGATAACGAGCCAAGAACGGGCCGCAGCAGCGGCGCATTCTCGAGCGGCGAGAGCGTGTGCACGAGCCCGGCCAGCGCCATGAGCATGAGTCCGAGGCCAATGCCAATGCGGCCCAGGTTCTTCGCCCGGCCGTCCGTTGCCCAGCGAAACGAGAGCGTGCCGGCGAGCACCAAAGGCGGCCCCACCAGAGCCATGTTGAACGAGAGGAGCTGCGTCAACAAGGCGGTGCCGACGTTCGCGCCCAGCATCACGGCCAGTGCCGGCGCCAGAGCAATCACGCCCGTGGCCGTGAACGAGGTCGCCAGTAAACCGGTGGCCGTGCTGCTTTGGAGCAGCGTCGTGATGCCCAATCCGGTGAAGAAGGCGCGCGCGCGGCTGTCGAGGTTCCGTCCCAGCCCGCGCCGCAGCGCATTGCCAAAGCCGCGCTGCACGCCGGTACCGACCATGTGGGTGCCCCACAGCAGCAGACCGACATGGCCGGCAAGTTCGACGAGTATGAGGGTACCGTTCACCGATGTTCCATATTCCAGCTCCCGAGAATGAGCCGTGCGACACGCGATTTGCGTTGATGTTGCGCACAGTTTGACCGGCTTTTGCCGGGTGATGCCGGTCCGATCAGTGACGCGCCGCTCATACAACGACGCAAGGCCATGCAATAGTGAACCCGGTCCGCACCGTCTGCAGCGAATCACCCCAACAGTCATCCCGGATCTTCGTCGTCGGACGAAGCGGCGTGTGCAAGGAAGTACTTCAATGAATGTTCGAACAGAGTCCCTCGTGCCGGATGCCGCACCGGATGGCGTGCTCAAGACCAGCGCGTTGCAAGACGCGATCTTCAACAGCGCGTACTTCTCCAGCATCGCCACGGATGAAAAGGGAGTCATTCAGATCTTCAATGTCGGCGCCGAGCGCATGCTGGGTTACACCGCCGCCGAAGTGATGAACAAGATCACGCCGGCCGACATCTCCGATCCGCTGGAGGTCATCGCGCGCGCCGCGGCGCTGAGCGAGGAATTGCATACGCTGATCACCCCGGGATTCGAGGCGCTGGTGTTCAAGGCGTCACGCGGCATCGAAGACATCTACGAGCTGACCTACATCCGCAAGGATGGGAGCCGCTTTCCCGCCATCGTATCGGTCACGGCGTTGAGTGACGGCCGGGACAAGATCATCGGCTACCTGCTGATCGGCACCGACAATACCGCACGGAAGGAGGTTGAGGCCGAGCGCAAGCGCTTCGAGCTCACCCTGGAAGAGAAGAACATCGAACTGGAGCATGCCAGCCGCATGAAGTCGGAGTTCCTGGCAACCATGTCGCACGAGCTGCGCACGCCGCTGAACGCCATCATCGGATTTTCCGAGGCCCTCAAGGATGGTCTGATGGGCCGCATGAGCGACACGCAGCTGGAGTACATCACGGACATTTTCAGCAGCGGACAGCACCTGCTTTCGTTGATCAACGACATTCTCGACTTGTCGAAGGTCGAAGCGGGAATGATGACGCTGAATCTCGAGTCCGTCGATATCAAGAGCTTGTTGTCGAACAGCCTGTCGATCGTCAAGGAGAAGGCGATGGCGCAGCGCATTCGCCTTGAACTCGAGGTGGACGAAGGCCTGGGCGTGTGCCAGCTCGACGCACGGAAAACCAAGCAAATCATCTACAACCTGCTCTCCAACGCCGTCAAATTCAGCGCGCACGGCGGGCGGGTGAAATTGCACGCCCGCAGCGTCCCCCGCGCAGCGGTCGGCACGCTGACGGGCGGCTGGCCGGTGCATGCATTCCCGTTGCCCGAGAACGAACACGAGCGGTTTCTGGAGATATGCGTCGACGACCAGGGGATCGGCATCGCCCGGGAAAACATGCCGCGCTTGTTCCAGGCGTTCAGTCAAATCGACAGTGGACTCGCCCGCAAGTTCGAGGGTACCGGCCTCGGGCTGGCAATGGTCAGGCAAATGGCCGAACTGCAGGGCGGCGTCGTCGCGGTGGCGAGCGCGGAGGGCGAAGGCGCACGTTTTACCGCGTGGCTGCCGCTCTGCAAACCCAAGCGCGCGGATCTTGCCCCCCAGCAAAGCGATATCGCCGTGGCCGTGGCCGTCGCCCTGTCCGCGCCCGAATCCGCGCAGCGCACGGCGCTCGTCGTCGAAGACGACGACCAGGCCGCCGACCTGGTCCGGCTGTTGCTCGAAGCCGAGGGCTTCAACGTGTTGCGGGCAAACAGCGGTGAGATCGCCCTCGAGATGGCGCATGAGCACACCTTGAGCGTGATCACGCTCGACATTCAATTGCCGGGCATCGATGGCTGGGAGTTTCTGATGAGAATCGGCCAGGACAGCGCGCTCGCCCAAGTTCCTGTCGTGATCATCTCCGGACTCGCCGATGGCAGTCTGGCGCTGCAGAGAGGCGCCGCCGCGGTCCTGCAGAAACCGATCAGCCGGGTCCAGTTGAAAGCCTCGCTCGCCAATCTGGGATTGCACCCCGCCGCCGATCGAACCCATACGGTATTGGTGGTGGACGATGATCCCAAGGCGGTGGAACTGATCACCCGCTTTCTGCCAGCCCCGGACTACGCGGTGGTGCGCGCCTATTCGGGCAGCGAGGCGATTGCGCTGGCGCGCCATGTCAGGCCCGATCTGATCCTGCTCGATCTGATGATGCCCGAAATGAGCGGCTTCGATGTCGTCAAGGTGCTGCAGGCGAATGCCGATACGGCCGCAATTCCGGTCGTGGTGGTGACCGCGAAATTGATCACGACTTCGGATCGCGCCGAGCTCAACAGCGCTGCGGGCAAGGTGATTGAAATCGTCGATAAAGCGGCATTCAGCAGCGAACGCTTCATGGACGAGGTGAGGCGATCGTTGCCGCAAACCGAGCTCAGGAAACACCGTGGCCAAAATACTAATCATTGAGGACAATCCGGCGAACATGAAGCTGGCCGTTCTCCTGGTGCGCAACGCCGGGCACACGGCGTTATGTGCCGTCGACGCCGAGACGGGTCTTACGCTGGCGCGCGCAGACCAGCCGCAGTTGATCCTCATGGACATCCAGCTGCCCGGCATGGACGGCCTGGCTGCGACGCGCCTGCTGAAGAAGGACTCCGCAACGGCCGCCATTCCCATCATCGCGCTCACGTCGATGGCGATGAAAGACGATCAGGAGAAGACCAAGGTCGCCGGTTGCGACGCCTACATCGCCAAGCCGCTGCGCTACCAAGAGTTGTACGCCGCGATTGACGCGCTGCTGGACCAAGCAAATTCGTGCGCCACGTGAGCGGCCGCAACGCCCAGATACTGATCGTCGACGACGAAATCCAGAATCGCAAGCTGCTCGAACTGCTGCTGCGCAGCGACGGCTACCAGACGCGCAGCGCGAGCAGCGGCGAAGACGCCCTGGCCTCGATCGAGCAGAGCGCCCCCGACCTGATTCTGCTCGACATCATGATGCCCGGCGTGGATGGTTTCCAGGTGGCGAGCATCCTCAAGGCCGAGGCCGCGACGGCGGCCATTCCGATCATCATGGTGACCGCGCTGATAGACCAGCCCTCGCGGCTGGCCGGATTGAACGCGGGCGTGGAGGAGTTTCTGACCAAGCCGGTCGACCGCGCCGAACTCTCGATCCGGGTGCGGAATCTGCTGCGGCTGAAGACATTGTCGGACCTGCTACGGGACCAGAATTCGATTCTCGAACAGCAGGTGCGGATACGAACGGCGGAGCTGCAGCGCTTTCGAACCGCGATGGACGCGAGCAGCGATGCCATTCTGCTGGTGAATTGCACGACGCTGCGCTTCGAGGAGTTCAACGCCACGGCCTGCCGCATGCTCGGCTACACCCGCGCGGAATTATTCGAACTGGGTCCCGCACACATTGCGCAGCTGACGCACGAGCAACTGCAGGGCGAGTATCGTGCGCTGATCGCCGGCAACGGCGCGCCGGAGGCATCTGAAATCGAACTGCTGCGCGCCGACGGCTTCACCCTGCCGGGCGACGTGCATCGGCATCCCCAGCTGCACGGGGCGGACTGGATCATGGTCGAGACCGTGCGCGACATCACCGAGCGCAAAGCGGCCCAGAGGGAGCAGGAGAAGCTCAGCCAGCAGTTGCGCGATCAGCACTTCTATACGCGCTCGCTGATCGAATCGAACATCGACGCGCTGATGACCACGGACCCGTTCGGAATCATCACCGACGTCAACCGGCAAATGGAAGCGCTCACCGGGCTTACCCGCGACGAGTTGATCGGCACGCCGTCGAAGAGCTATTTCACCAATCCTGCGAAGGCGGAGGGCGCCATCAAGCGCGTGCTGGCCGAGGGCGCAATCCATAACTACGAACTGACCATACGTGCCCGCGACGGCAGGCTCACCGTGGTGTCCTACAACGCAACGACATTCAACGACCGGCAGCGAAAGCTGTGCGGCGTGGTCGCCGCCGCGCGTGACATCACGGAGCGCAAGCAATACGAGGAGTCGCTGCGCAACGCCATGCACCAAGCCGAGCAGGCGAGCCGCGCCAAGACGGAGTTTCTGGCCAATATGAGCCACGAGATCCGCACGCCAATGAGCGCAGTGGTAGGGCTCGCCGATCTGCTCGGACAAACAGTGCTGAACGAGGAGCAGGCCGAGACCCTGGGGAAAGTCAAAACCGCCAGCAACGCGTTGCTCGGGCTGTTGAACAACGTTCTCGACCTGTCCAAGCTCGAAGCCGGCGAACTGCTCGTCGAGAGCGCCCCATTCGATCTGCACGCTCTGCTGCGGCAGCAGAGCGGCGTCTATGCCGCTCAAGCCCGGGCGAAGGGCATCGCATTCACGTTCGACGCCGCGGACGACCTGCTGGCGCGTCTGGAGGGGGACGCAAACCGCCTCGCGCAGATTTTGGGCATCTTGCTGTCGAACGCGGTGAAGTTCACCGACCACGGCGCCGTCACGCTATGCGTCCGCTGCTCTGCCGCCACGGCGAAGCGCGTGACGCTGTGCTTCGAGGTCACGGACTCAGGGGTCGGCATTGCCGCCGACGTGCAGGCCGGATTATTCCAGCCGTTCGTGCAGGGCGACGGTTCCACGACCCGCCGCCATGGCGGTACGGGGCTGGGGTTGTCGATCGTCCGAGGGCTGGCAAGCCTGATGGGCGGCGGCGTGAGCCTGCGCAGCACGCCGGGCGCCGGGAGCCAATTCACGGTGACACTCGACTTTGCGCTGGCCGCCCAGGCTGCAGCGGTTTCACGGGAAGAAATCGACCGCGAGACGGGCGCCGACGCGCTGCGGGATCTGAACGCGCTGGTGGTCGACGATAGCGACATCAATCTGGTGCTGATGAAGCGCCTGCTGGAAATGCACGGTGCAACCGCGGAATTCGCCGGCAACGGCCTCGAAGCGGTCGAACGACTGCAGGCGCGGCCCGAGGATTTCAATGTGGTGTTGATGGATGTGCAGATGCCGGTGCTCGACGGGTACGCCGCCACGCAGCGAATTCGCAAGGAACTGAAGCTCCACGACCTGCCGATCATCGCGGTCACGGCGGGCGCGCTCAGCAGTCACCGGCGGCGCGCCGACGAGGCCGGCATGAATGACTACGTCGTCAAACCGTTCGATTCGAGCACGTTGGTGCGCACCATACTGCGCCACGTGGAGCCTGCGCGGGTGCCGGGGCCGATCCGCGCGGCGCCCCCGGCGCGGCCGCAGACGGCGGCGTCGTGGCCCGAGATCGAGGGCATCGTTTCGGGCGACGTGCGCACGCGATTGGGCGGTGATTTTGCTCTTTTTCAATTGCTGCTCACCCGTCTCATGGATGAATTCTCCGATGTCGCCATCTGCGCGACCCCGCAAGACCCCGAGGCGCTCGCCGCCTGCCGGGCGCGCCTGCACAAACTCAAGGGCAGCGCGGGCATGCTGGGCGCCAATGCGATCGAGGAACTGGCCGGCGAAGGCGAAGCGGCCTTTGCAAGCGGAGATATCGCACGCGCCGCGCCCACGACGACGCGGATTGCCATTCATCTGCAACGGCTGCGTGAAAACGCCCTGCCGGTATTCCTCGCGGGGCCGATCTGACCGAGCACGCGCCAACGGTCCTCATCGTCGATGACGAGGAATTCAACCGCAAGCTGCTCGAATTGCTGCTGCGGGCGGAAGGCTATCGCACGCAGAGCGCGGCCGGCGCCGCGCAGGCTCTGGCCGCGATCGCCAGCTCACCTCCCGATCTGATCTTGCTCGACGTCATGATGCCTGAAATGGACGGCTACCAGCTCGCGACGATGCTCAAGGCCGATCCGGTCACCCTGAATATTCCGATCATCATGCTGACCGCGCAGCTGGATCGCGACTCACGTCTGGCGGGCCTGAAGGCCGGCGCCGAAGAGTTCCTGACGAAACCCTTCGAATCCGCGGAATTGCGGCTGCGGGTGCGCAATCTGCTGCGGTTGAAGGCATTCAGCGATTTTGCCCAAAACCACAGCATCATCCTCGAACGGCAGGTGCAGGAACGGGCCGCGGATCTGCATCGATTCCGGGCCGCGATGGACGCCACCGCCGATGCGATCACTCTGGTGAATCGCACGACGATGCGATTCGTGGAGGTGAACGCGACGGCTTGCCGGATGTTCGGCTACACACGCGAGGAATTGCTGCAAATCGGGCCGGCGCAACTGGACGACGGCACGACCCTGCAGCTGGAGCAGCGCTACGATGCCATCGTCGCCGGCAACGTCGCCCAAGATTCGAAGGAAACGCGCTTGCGGCGCCGCGACGGATCACGCCTGTTCGTGGAGATGCGCCAGCATGCGCAGCGCTCCGGCGCGGACTGGATCATCGTCGGTGTGCTGCGCGATGTCACCGAGCGCAAGGAAGCGGAGAAGCGCTTGATTCAGATGGCGCATTTCGATGCGCTCACGGGGCTGCCGAATCGCACGCTGTTCTATAGGAATCTCGCCCGGACATTGGACCGTGCGCTGTCGCGCGGCTGGTGCGTCGCGCTGCTGTGCATCGACATCGATCACTTCAAGGATATCAACGACACGCGCGGGCACGCGCTCGGTGATGAGCTGCTTTGCCAGGTCAGCAGCCGCCTGCTCCAATGCGTGCGCAACCGGGATACCGTCGCCCGGCTCGGCGGAGATGAGTTTGGCGTCATTCTGGCGGCGCGGGACGGCGAGCAGCGGGCGAATCTCGTGGCCGACCGGATACGCGAAGCATTGCGCGTTCCGTTCGCCTTGAAGGACCACGTGGTCGGCGTGACCGCGAGCGTCGGGATCGCCCTGTCACCCGACGACGCCGGCGACGCCGAGACGTTGATCCAGTACGCGGACACGGCCATGTATCAATCCAAGGGCGCGGGCCGCAACACGTCGCGGTTTTTCAAGGCGCGCATGAACACGGACGCCGTGGCGCGACTGGACATCGAGACGGCGCTGCGCAAGGCCGTCGAAAACGAGGAATTCGTCCTCCACTACCAGCCGAAGGTGGAGGTCAGGAGCGGGCGCATCTGCGGGCTCGAGGCATTGCTGCGCTGGGAGCGTCCCGGATTCGGGCTGGTGCCCCCCGGGGAATTCATCGCGGTGCTCGAGGATACCGGGCTGATCGTGCCCGTGGGACGATGGGTCACCGCGGCGGCCTGCAAACAAATCGGCTCATGGCTGGCGTCATCGACGGGGCCGATCGCCGTATCGGTGAACGTCGCGGGACGCCAATTCATCGAAGGCGACGTGCAGCGCGACGTGATTTGCGCGCTGGAAGAACACCGCGTACCCGGCAGTCTGCTCGAGTTGGAGATGACCGAGAGCTCGCTGATGATGAACACCGAGCGCACCGTCACCACCCTGCAGAACCTGCGCAACCTGGGCGTCGGCGTTTCGATCGATGACTTCGGAACAGGTTATTCCAGCCTGGCTTATCTGCGCCGCTTCCCCCTCGACAAATTGAAGATCGACCGGGTCTTCATCGGCGGGATAACCACGAATGCCGATGACGCCGCCATCGTGCTCGCCATCCTCCGTATGGCGCACACGTTGAAACTCGAGGTGATCGCCGAAGGGGTGGAGACCGCGGCGCAGCTGAGCTGGCTGCGAAACCACGACTGCGACCAGGTCCAGGGCTACCTATTCTCGCGTCCGTTGCCCGCCGCGCAAATCGAAGAGATGCTGAATCAACAGAAAGTCGACCAAGAGACCCTGGTGTCCGTCGCCTGATCCGACGGCCGCGCCCGGCCGATACCTCGAGTCACGCGGACGTGCGCGCGCCGGCGAGCGGCAGCGGCGCGTGCGCGCGCTTGAGATCGGGCAGCAGCGCCGTCACGATGCCCAGCAACGGCAGGTACGCGCACAGGTGGTAGACGTACTCGATCCCATAGCGATCGGTCAGAAGGCCCAAGATCGCGGCGCCGATGCCGCCGAAGCCGAACGCCAAACCAAAGAAAAGCCCCGAGATCATTCCGACCCGATTCGGAACGAGTTCCTGCGCAAACACCAGGATCGCGGAAAAGGCGGACGAGATGACCAAACCGATCACAAATGTCAGCGCCCCGGTCCAAGCCAGATCCGCGAATGGCAACAGCAGAGTAAACGGCGCGACGCCCAAGATCGATACCCAGATCACGCGCTTGCGGCCCACGCGGTCGCCGATCGGCCCGCCGAGCATGGTTCCCGCGGCAACCGCGAACAGAAATGCAAACAGATAAATCTGCGCGACCTGCGCAGTGACGTGAAACTTTGCCATCAGATAGAACGTGTAATAGCTGCTCAGACTCGCGAGATAAAAGTATTTCGAGAACACCAGGAGGACCAGGATCAGCAGGGAGCCGACGATCCGGCGCCGCGGCAGCGCGTAACCTGTCGCGACGGCGGCACGGCGGCGCGCGGTTCCCACCGCGTGTTGCCGTCGATACCAGAGAGCCACCCGGAACATCAGGCCAATGGCGATGAGCGTCACGAGCGCGACCCAACCGATGCTCGCTTGCCCATAAGGCAGGATGATGAACGCCGCGATCAAGGGTCCCACGGCGCTGCCGCCGTTGCCGCCGATCTGAAAGATCGATTGCGCCAAGCCGTGCTGGCCGCCCGACGCAAAGCGCGCAATTCGGGAGGATTCCGGATGAAACACCGAGGAGCCGGTGCCGATCAATGCCGCCGCGACGAGCACCGCCTCATACCGATGGGCGAAGGCCAGCGTCAATAGTCCCAGCATCGTGCAACCCATGCCCACCGAGACGGCGAAGGGCTTGGGATGACGGTCGGTGTAAAGGCCGATCAATGGCTGCAGCAGGGACGCGGTCACCTGGTAGGTCAGGGTGATGAGCCCCAGCTGTCCAAAGCTCAAGCTGAACTCGCCCTTCAAAAGCGGGTAAATCGACAGCAGCATCGACTGCATCATGTCGTTCACGAAGTGCGAGGCGCTCAAGGCCCCGAGAATCGCGAATTGCGTTGCCTCCGACGGGTTCGACCTGACGACTGCCGTTTCGCTCGATGCCATAGGGCAAAAGGTAACCGATGGGCGGTTGTCTGTCCTACGGAGATCTGGCACGATACTTCGCGAAACCGACAGCGGGGACCTCCCCATGCGCGCGCCCAGTCCCAACTTGCCCTTCACCACACCCGGCGGCCGCGACATGCCGGTCACCGGGCTGTCCGTGGACTACGCCCCCAACGAAGAGATCCGACCCCACCAGCATGCGGTGTGCCAGCTCATCTATGGGGTACGCGGCGTCGTCGTGGTGAGCACCCAGGCGGCTCAATGGGTCGTGCCCGCGACGCGGGCCGTTTGGATGCCCGCCGGCGTGGAACACTCGGTGCGCGCCGTGGGACATGTGGCGATGCGCACGCTCTACATTCGTCCGACCGCGGCCAAAGGATTGCCGGCGCAGTGCGCCGTGGTTGCCGTCGGGCCCTTGTTGCGCGAGCTCATCTTGGCAGCCGTTCAGGTCGTACCGCCCTACAACGCGGCTTCGCGCGACGGGCGCTTGATGCGGTTGCTGCTCGATGAGATCGTGCAAATGCAATCCCTGCCCTTGAGTCTGCCGTCGACCAGCGATGCACGGCTGCGGCTCATCGAAGAGGCGATCAAGCGCCGTCCCGACGATCAATCCACGGAAGTGCAATGGGCGCGCAAGCTTGGGGTCGATCCGAAGACGATTCATCGCTTATTCCTGCGCGAGACCGGCCTGTCGTTTGGGCGCTGGCGGCAACAGGCCCGCTTGTTGCGGGCGCTCGAATTGCTGGCGCAGGGCGAGCGCATTCTCGATATCGCGTTGGAGGTCGGCTACAGCAGTCCTACGGCTTTCTCGACCATGTTCCAGCGTCAGTTCGGCTGTGCTCCGAGCGCGTTCTTCGCGCAGCAGGATGCCGGGCCTGCTTAAGAATTGATGCGCCGTTCGCGGCGCATGAGCATCAAGAACAGCGGTACGCCGATGAGCGCGGTCAACGCACCCACCGGCAGTTGCCGGGGCGCGGCGACGGTGCGCGCGGCCAGGTCCGCCACGGTGAGCAGCGTGCCGCCCAACAGGATCGATGCCGGCACCACGATGCGGTGGTTGCTGCCCACGGCAAGCCGCACCAGGTGCGGAGTGACCAGCCCAATGAAGCCGATCCCGCCCGCCGTGGTCACCGCCGTGGCAGTCAGCGCCGCGGTGGCGCCGAACAGCGCGATTCGCGCCGGCGCCAGCGCCAGCCCTAACGATTGGGTTTCGATTTCGCCGCGCGCCAGAACATTCAAGTCGCGCGCGCCCGCGGTGGCCAGTCCGCCGATGATGAGCAGCATGCCGAGCGCCGGCGCCGAGAACGGGGCGAACGACAAATCGCCCATCAGCCAGAACAGCATGCCGCGCAACCGGGATTCATCTCCCAGCGCGAGCATCAGACCGACGAGCGCCGTGCAGCCGGAAGCGACGACCACACCGTTCAGCAAGAGTCTCTGCGGGGTCCAGCCTCCGCGCGCATGCGCGAGGGCGAACACCAACAGCGTGGCTCCGAGCGCGCCGCCTGCGGCGGCCGAGTCGATGACGAATCCGCCGAGGCCCAATAGCATGGCGCCCAGGGCGGCAACGGCGGCTCCCCCGGAGATGCCGAGTACGTAGGGATCGGCGAGCGGATTGCGCAGCAGAACCTGCATGAGCACGCCGGCGAGTGCGAGCAGCCCCCCGATGCAAAAGGCGTTGAGGGCGCGCGGCAGGCGCAGCTCCACGATCACCTCACGCGCCACCGAATCGTGGCCGCCCCACAGCGCGTCGAACACGGCGCCGGGGCGCAGCGAGGAGCTGCCGACCGAGATGCTCAAACACACGCTCAATACCGCGATCAGCGACAAAACCAGCAGCAATCCGGCGGCTCTCATGGTGACGCGTACCATACGGACCGAGCGAGGCGACCACAAGCAGGCGGCGATATGGAACAATTGCTCCGATGCCCCCCAAACCCGCCATCGATTACATCGACAAGGACGGCTTTCGCGCCAACGTGGGAATCGTGTTGACGCGCGACTCCGGCGAGGTGTTCTTGGGCGGCCGCGTCGGCGGTCGCGGCTGGCAATTTCCGCAAGGCGGGGTCAACCGCGGCGAGCGGGTCGAGGAGGCCCTGTTTCGCGAACTGAAGGAGGAGATCGGTCTCGAACTGCAGGATGTCGAGGTGCTCGGCTCGACCCAGGGCTGGCTGCGCTATCGGTTGCCGCGCCAGTACGTGCGCGACCGCTGCATCGGCCAGAAACAGCGCTGGTTCCTCTTGAGGCTCAAGGGCGAGGAGTCGCGGATTCGGTTCGATTCCACTGACACGCCCGAATTCGATCGCTGGCGCTGGTCGGATTATTGGACGCCTGTGCGGGAAGTCGTGTACTTCAAGCGGCGGGTGTATGTGCGGGCGCTGCACGAGTTGGGCAAAGTGCTGTTTCCGGATGGCCTGCCGCCGTATCCGGAGTGGTGGCCGGACGTCGCGGCGACGGCGGCAAATGTGCGGCCGGCGGGGAGTGCGGCAACGTAAGCCGCGCGGCGCCGGGAGCTGTTCGGGCGCCAAATCAGAAAGGTTTGACCACCGCCAGGATGACGATGCCGATGAGCAGGAGCGAGGGGACTTCGTTGAAGCCGCGATACCATTTACCGCTGTGGGTGTTGCGCTTGCCGGCAAAATCTTGGTTGAGCTTGTAGCAGTACAGGTGATAGCCGATGAGCAGCAGCACCAGCAGGAGCTTGACGCGCAGCCACGGCATCGCGAGATAGCCCGGGACCGCGATCAGCATCGCGACGCCGAAGACGAGGCTCGCCCCTGCGCCGATGGTCATGATCGCAAACAGGCGCCGCTCCATGATTTCGAAGCGTTCGATGCTGATCGCGTCCCTGGCGTCCGCGTGATAGACGAACAGGCGCGGCAGGTAGAACAGCCCGGCGAACCAGGTGACCACCGCAATGACATGAAACGCTTTGAGCCAGAGCATGGAAGTTCCTATTGGCCGTTTTTGGATGATACCGTGCGGTTCCCTGTTGCGGCGCTGCTTCGTGTAATGTCTCGTACCCTCAAATCCGGTCGGGGCGGGGCGGCATCGAGATATGGCGGATTCGTTTTCAAGGCTTGTGGTCAGAGCCTATACGCCGAGGCGCCGGGCGCTGCTCTGGGGCGCGGGCGTCCTGATTGCGATGGTCATTTTGTATGCTGCGTTCGAACTCGGCCGCTACGACGCGGGCTTTCGCGTCGTCGATTCGGTACGCGGCGCGCTGTCCGCGAGCGCGCGCATCCGCGGTCTCGAGGCGGAGAATGAACGACAGCGCACGCAGCTCGAAGCCGCCGAAGTGGCGCGCCGCGTCGACCGCGAGGGCTACAAGCAGGTGGAGCGCAGCCTCGGGGATATGCAGAGTCAAATCGCGCGCCTGAATCAGGATCTGTCGTTCTACCGCGGCCTGGTGCAACCGGAGTCGCTGATTCACGTCAAAGTACAGCAGATGCAAATCGTGCCGCAAAGCGCCCCGGGCGAGTTCCATTTGAAATTCGTGCTGATGCAGACGGGAAAGCCCGACAACGTGGTGGCGGGCAACGCCACCATCACGATCGACGGGCTGATGCAGGGCAAACCCTCGAGTCTCGGATTCGCGCAGGTCACGCCTAACCATCGCGTCACCCTGGCATACTCCCTAAGATACTTTCAGGATTACGACGAGCCAATACAACTGCCCAAAGGGTTCGAGCCGACGCGCATCGGGGTGGAGATT
>Ga0116227_10010636_pt1 | contig 15941 bp, 10 predicted proteins | sample S1TSphgellanicum_FD_89693 | JGI IMG/M metagenome (GOLD analysis project Ga0116227, IMG submission 89693) | Host-associated microbial communities from peat moss isolated from Minnesota, USA - S1T2_Fb - Sphagnum magellanicum MG | ecosystem: Host-associated > Plants > Peat moss > Unclassified... | reverse complement strand
GAGAGGTGAACCTGAAATACAATCAAGCTGTCTATCACTTGAAGAAGGAGCTTTTGGATGCTCTATCTGAAAGCCTTGGGTTGCAAACTTCCCTTCTTGATGATGTCTTAGGAGAAGGTCAGACCACAAACATGATCTACTACCCACCATGTCCTGAGCCATCCTATGCATTCGGAGTTAAGCCACATTCTGATCCCAACAGTATAACCATCCTAGTACAAGATGAAGTTGGAGGTCTTGAAGTTCGTGATAAACACGGAGAATGGATTCAAGTTAAACCTACACCAAATGCCTTTATTGTGAATGTGGGTGACCAACTGGAGGTAAGAGTTTGAACTTTCTTTCAACTTGAATTGAAACTTTAATTCTAATTGAGAACAAGCCTTAATATCAAATTAGGTACTCTTGGAAAAGATTTGGTTACTTATATTTTCTTAATATTTTCAATAGTATAATCAGTAAATCATTGTAATCATTTTAAAGTTCTCCTTAGGTTTAAAATGTCCATTGAAAGGTTGAATTTTTTTCTCTTGTTGCAGATATTTAGCAATGGGAAGTACAAGAGTGTGGAGCACAGGGTTGTACCAACCCAAGACAAGGTGCGATTGTCAATAGGATCCTTCATTGCTCCAGGTTTCACTACACATGTGAAACCTCACCCTGAACTAACTGCAAAACAAGGCCAGTTGTACGAGGGGTGCGTGTATTTTGATTATATTGTGAGGTTCAAAACTGCTCCTGTTTTCCCAACATCAGGACACAAATTCATAGATCACTTCAAAATCCCACAACTTCCTGGGAAATAAGTTCACAGACACAAACACTATTGTCATTTTAAGTTTGAATTTGGCATGTTTGGATTTTAAGGTAATTACAAAGTGTCAATTCTTGTGTAATTATTGTGCAATCACAAAATTTTACACATTGTTGCAAACTTTGGGCTAACAGAACTACAGATAAGAAAAAGTTGAATAATGAACACTTACACTCTTTCAAATGTGAGAAAATGCACCAAATCTAAAATGGTTGGGGTAAACCAGCTGGTGACTAAACATTTAGCGTGTCAGTCAGATCTGAATTTTACTAGGTGCCTCCTTTGTTTCTGGTGTTTGAAAATAAGTGTAGAGGAGTAGAGGGTGCACCCAACACCTTTTTAATTGCTTGAATCAAATCAAAATTGAGCAAATTATGCCTCTTTAAAGATCTAGTGGTAAAAAATGACCAAAACAAAAGCTTCAAACACATAAGAGCCCAAGAGAATTTACTTGCTCACCTATAACCAAAAAAGATACCCTCCTTGATGGATGTCTTCTATCCTCATCATCAAAATAGATGAAAGTCTCAACAACCATCATTTTGAAAATGACCATTCAATCTTGAACATGCAACCACAATCTTCACAAACACTAGGGCTACAAATTATTGGTTATAGGTTTAAAAGCTCATGTTCACCAAATATGCCACAAATCTATGGGTGCAACAATGGGCGTGGGTTTTCTTGGTTACTCGTTGCCAAGAAGTGCAATCTTTCTACTACAATCATCACCACAAAGAAGCGTGGCAATGGATGTTGGTTTTCTTAGACATTTGTCACCATGAAAAGGAATAGCAATGGCCGCGAGTTTTCTTGGAGGTTAGTAATCAAGAAGAGGCAACAAGCAATGCATCACAAGGAAGATGACAACGTCAAGAAGAAGAGGCACGTCACCAAGAACATTCCCTCACCAGGAAGAAATGAACTTGTGTCACTAAGAAGAAACGCACCTGAGTTCATTTAAATGTTGTTGCAAACTATTCCCATTATATTTCATGTTCTTGAAACTTTCACCCCATTGTTGTTGTAACCTTCATTGGTATTTTGGACATGTTCTTAAATTTTGAGCTTGAAATTTCAATGTTGTTGAAGCCTATTCTAGTTGTATGAATATGTTTTTGAAACTTTCACTTTGAAGTTCCATCTTTGTTATTGCATGCACTGGTCTTCTAGACATGGTTTTTGAAACTTTGAGCTAGAAATTTCAATGTTGTTAAAACCTATTTTGGTTGTATGGACATGTTCTTAAAATTGTCACCTCAAAGTTCCATCATTGTTGTAGCCTACAATAGTCTTCTAGATATGTTTTCATTATTAAAAAACTTGGTTTTTTTTACTAGTAAATCTATTTTAAAAATACCCAATTTGAATTGGCATCAAAAAGACCATTCCATAATTTGGACAAATCAATTTCAACATGTTTATTGTGACTGGGGTGGTTTTATTTACTGACAAACTAACAAAATATGGCCCATTTTACTGGTTATTTTGATTGGTCAAATTTCTACCCATATCAAATAAAATGTGTGGTAGGTAGGTAGGTAGCCTACTTTAGCTTACCCTAACCTATTGTATTTGATCTACTTTAACCTAACATAATATATCCTACTTAGCCTACCTTGCCTACTTTAACCCCTTAAGCATGTACATAGGTTATAATGTTAAAAATTGAACCCTTGACCTCTCCAATGATAAACTAAGTCTTTAACCAATGGACCACACCATGGTTTAAGGTTTATGTTATTTTCAAGGGGTATTATCTGCAAGGTTTTCCGAGAGTAGTTACAACTTCGACCTTCTTCCTATGTTGAAATTTTGAAATATATTTTTCTACTGGTAGTTCATTGACACATTTTGGCCTGGACCCAAACTCTTCCGCTCCATTGGGTCATCATCAATAAAGCTTTTATAAATCATTGTTGACCTACCTATTAGTAGTGAAAACTTTTGTTTGTTGTTTGTGTATGATTTTTTTTTTAAGTGGTCATTCCTTGTGGCATTGGAGCATTGGTTTCGGCGCAATACAAGTGCAAATTTTCTACACTGTGAACAACCATAGTATCTCTTTTGAAGAAAATACAACAACAATTCGACTACCTTTCCTATTTTGATTTCATTTTCACTTTCATCCTTAAATTTTTTTTGTTAGTTTAACTTGAACCAATAATGCAAAATGTCCCAACTATATCATTAAAAAAGGATTTAAGATTTTCCTTGTTACAAGTGTTATTGGGGTTTGACTATTCAAGTTTACCTGGTTCAAGTTCTTTGTTATAGATTTGAAGTTCAACAAGGGCTTTAATAGATGTAACACCTATTGCACTAGATGTTTCAAACATAATAATCATGGTTTTTAATTCCAACATGTCAAATTTGTTATATTGAAAAATTTTACAATGTTCACATATTTTGATTTCATTTGTAGGACAAGGACTTGGGAGGAAAGATTGCAACTCTCAAGATTTAAACTTACACTTCATGAAATATGAAACCAAAATCGATCTTACTTGTTAGAATGTTGTTTGTTTCCTTGTGTTTTTTTTTTCAAAGTTTATACAATTTACATATGTTGCAATTTTTTCTAGTCTTAGGGCTTAACTAGTTGAAAGGTTCTTGAACTAATGTTTGAAGACTTTCAGTGTGCATAGGTCATCTAGGGAACATCATATCAGCACAGCAATTTGGGAAACCTTGAGCAGATGTCAATTTGGTGACAAGAGGTTGGCATTGGATGGAAAGGGGAGCAAAAATGATTTTCTTACACACCACTAGAAAGTCAAGTAAATGAAATAGTAGCTACAATATTATAGTAAATTCAATCCAAACTCATTTGGAAGTGCATGGTTATGTGCATTCTAAAATTGTAAAACAACTACTTGAACTAGATTTTGTTCCATCTCAAAGGTCACTAAAAATTGAACAATCTCGATAAAAAAAAATTGGAAATCAATGATCAAAGTCCTAGATAGGTAACTTATTCCTACAAGACCTATTATTGATGATACTCAAGGAAGTGGGCAAATCCTTCCCCACATTGCAAGTAATGAAAAAAATAACATTCCTACCTCTAGTTATGTGCAAACTCTAGATATAGGATGAGTTTTCTTTAAAATTTGTGAAACTCAAATCCAGCAACTTGGGAATCAACATTATCTAGTTCTAGTAGCAAATGGTATGAATGTTCTTCACTATCCAACTTTCTTAAATTTGTAATTAACATTAAGTAGTTGGATCCATGATTTATGTTATGATTCTAATGTCCATGTGGTGCATGATGTTTATTCCTTTGAAGACATTGGTAATCTTGAGCATATGTTTCTTGATTTCTTATACAATATAACATATATGCTTTTGTTTTAATGTTTTTTTTGTTGTCATTAAAAGAGCCTTGGACCCTCGCATGCTAAATGGTGGATCTTAAATAAAATGGTTAGTTTGTGGCATGTGTACAAACAATTTTGTTACATCATCAACACCATGCAATTGAAAATAGGTACTTTCCAAACCACTACAACTCATTCTATATAGTCAAAAATTTTATAAAACCTTCTAAACCCTTAAATTTAATGGAAGTTGATCCTATGCATACTTACAACTTAAACATTTGAAGGTCCTAATTCCTTGTTGATCCTAGGTTTTCTTTTAAAGTGCTTAGTTACTACTCTCAAAGTAATTAACAAACCACTTTGAGTTAGTAGTTATAATTGTTTAATATATGCAATACTACAATATAAGACTAATTCTATGTCTTTGATTTCAAGTCCTTGAATTTGTTAAAATGTTTTTGTGGAACAGATGTTGTTTGTCAAATGCAATATATCTTCAAATTTAAGGGTTTATCATTTTGAAAGGAATGTTGATAAAGACTAATTCTTTGTCTGTAATTTCAAATTTTTTTTAATCTATTAAAGTGATTTTGTAAAATAGGAGTTGTTTGGCAACCATAATGAATCTTTAAATTTAAAGGTTGGTCATTTTCAAAGGATTGTTGATAAGGACTAATTCTTTGTCTCTAATTTCAAGTCCTTTTTTAATCTATTAAACTGATTGTGTGAAGTAGGTGTTGTTTAACAATCACAATGAATCCTTAAATTAAGGGGTTGGTCATTTTCAAAGGATTGTTGATAAGGACTAACAACTTATTATTGTTGTCACGTACTTGTTAAAGTGCAAAGCTATAAGTTTGTCAATTAATTGTTGCTTACCAACCACTTTGAATCCTTAGATTCAATGGCCAATCAATTTTAAAGGATTTTTTATAAGGACTAACACCTTAGTGTTAAGTATTTTGTAAGTTACAAAGCTGCAAGTTTGTCAAGTAGCTTTGCTTACAAACCATTTTGAATTTATAAATTTAATGGTTGGTCATTAATATAAAGGACTTTTGATAAGGACTAAAAGATTATTGTTGTTGTCAGGTACTTGTTAAGGTGTAAAGTTACAAGTTGATCAAGTAAATGTTAAGCTTACCAACCACTTTGTCTCCTCAGATTCAATGGTTGACTTTTAAAAGCCTATTGCTAATTGCTGATGTCAAGTATTTTTTTAGGTGAAAAACTACAAGTTTGTGAAGTAAGTATTATTTACCAACCACTTTGATTCCTTACATTCAATGGTTGATCATTTTCAAAGGACTGATAATAAGGATAGATAACTTATTGTTGTTGTGAAATATTTGTTAAGGTGCAAAACAAGTTCTAAAAATTGAATGTACCAATTAACCAATAGTAGAAGACCATACAAAAGGATTAACACTTTATTTTTGTTCTCAGGTTTTTTTTTCAGGTGTGCAGAGCTTTTTATATAAGGTAAGTTTTGTTAATAATCCAAATTTAAACCCTTAAACACAATGTTTGATGGTCTATAGAGGATTAATGTTTAGCTTGTAATTGATCCGAAATATTTATGAATCACCAAAATTACCTCTCCTTAAGGTTACTTAAATCTCACATATCATTTTTAACCATGAAATTTGTGGTTGATTATCTGCAAAATACTTTGCTATAGGTGTGCACACCTTGTTACAGATCCTAGGATACCTTTTTAATAGGTCAAACCCTTTTCCAATTATTGTATGGTGCAAATCAACTTGACTATATAAAGTATATATTATGCATTGATCATACATAATCTAATACATTAAGTGATTTCAAATGTTTTAATATTTTTTTGTTATTGTGTTTTAATAAAAAATGGGTGATTTAATTGTCACACTTTCTGTGTTGTAGCTACCAATCATAGGCAAGGAAGAGAAGAAGCCAAAGTGGGACATCTATAAAAAAAATATCCCAAGTGGGCCTGGGTTGATTTCAAATTTCAAGATGCCAAATTTTTTCAAGAGGTGAAGCAACTCTCGGCAAAAAGGTTGGATTTGAAGCATAAATTGACACATAAACATGTTACTACAACAGACATTGCAAGCTTCTTTGTCAATGTCAAAACATTCAAAACCACTAATCCATTCCATTACTTCCATCAAACGCAAAGAAAGAGATGTATTGGAAGATCAATGGCACTAGCCATATCACCAACAATGAGATTATGGTATGGTTTGTGGAAGGTTGGATAGTAGAACGAAATGGACACCCAATTAATTGGGTTAAAGCTACTACTGCCACTACAAAGGAAAAGGCTCAATGCTTGGGCAATGGCACAATGAACAAGCCCAAGGTGGGAAAATCTTCAGATGTTACTAAAAGTTCGCAGAGGTCACAAGAAGGTACAAGCGCAAGACATGTATGTGTGAAGCTGGAAAAAGATGGAAGCACATATAATGTACACATGCCATCTCCTACAAAACCATTATCTAATGAAAATATTAACAAAGTGGAGAAAATCTTGGACCTTAAACGTGAGGTTTGGAAGCTAGCCAATGTATGTTTCAAGCAGTTTGAAAAGAAGAAAAAAGGACTTCAAGACCATTTGATTGGTTTGAAGTTTAGCATGGAGGATCGCAAATTGGCTTATGAGATTATTAAAGGAAAAATTTAGGTTCTAAAGGCAGAACTCCAAAATTTAATGAATCAACAAGTATGGGTTCTCAACTAAATCCCTTATCTTTGGTGAACAATCAAAGATATTTGAAATAGATGAACCAAATTTGAATTGGATTTAATAGTTGATCATGCCTAGATCATTATCTTCATGTTAAAAAATTATTTGATAAATGTTAACTATTATATAAGGATTGGAACAAATTGCAAATATTCCAAGTTTGGGGCAAACAAATGCTACTAATTTGGATCAATAAATTAAAAGTTCAAGTCAAACAAATAATGTAGATTCGGAGGAAACGTCCATCTCTAATGCAACCAATTTAGTGGAGGCTTCTGTTGTAAATGACATCCAATAACAAAAGTCAAAGTTGGAAAAGGAACTTTCATAATAAAAAATAATATCAGAAGATAAGAAAAAAATGGTCCTCATAGGGGAGGCTTCATGGTGGGATGTAGATGAAGAATTTGAAATGCTTGTGCTAGAACTATAAAAGGTTGCACGAGACATTGAAGAATTGGTGCTTGAACAAGGTAGCATTTGTTTTCAATTACAGGCAATGAAAAAAGGACGTGGTATGACTTTTTCGCCTTCACCCGTTTTTCATCCAAAGAAGCTTGCTGATGACCATGGAAGACCTGTCATCATTGTTCAACCATGTGGTTCTTACAACCAATCTTAGCATTGTGATGACATTGCAGTGACATCTTGCAAGCATATTTTCCATCCCTTCTACCTTGGTGTAATGCTATAGAACTCAAACAAATTTTGTGTCTATAAGGAAAGGTTACATCTAGACTAATGGGTAAGTTGGGGAATTCATGAACCAAATGAAGATATGCAAGAACTTGCTATGGATATGCATTTTGATGACTTGCATAGGGATATGGTGGTGGGTGTGCTCAAAGTTGCAAAGTGTGGACTTGACTTGATGTCCATTACTAGTGAGTGGAAGTGGAATATTAAACTTATGTATGCTAAAATTATTGGGATCTTGATAATTTGCAAGTCCTTGCTATGTAGTGGCAATAGGTTGCTAGATCACAAATGTGAATGGATCAATAAACTTTTTGGATAAATTTGCTCCATTTTTATAAAACTAATGTAAGTATTGCTACCATTATATGATTACAGATTTTACTATGGATGGCAAGAGCATTGAGTATGGGTCAAACAACTTCATAGGAAATCTCGCATGGAAAACTCAATGTTATTCAACACTTGAAAGTAGTCCCACAGCAATCTTCTCAACCACAAAATTGTCACAGACAGAAACCTTCTTATTCTTTCAACAAAATCACATTCAAATGTATTATCACCTATGCATAAGCTAAAAGATATGGCACCTACTCCACAAAAGGTATGCCAAAATGAGGTCATAAGAAAAAGGGTCAAGGAAAAAAAGGTTAAGGAAAAGGAGGATCTCCATCCTCCTCAAGTTGCATCTCCCCAACTGTAAACACAAAAAGGGTCAACAAATGAAGAGTCACCAACCAAGAAGTTAAAGCTTTTTGAAAAAATACATAAAGACTCCAATGATCAATCATTTGTCAAATCAACATCTACCAAATGTTGCAAAGGAATCAATTATGAATTCTCAAATTCAATAACTTTCTTTTGTTGTAACTTGAACTTAATTCTCACAAAGTCTAGTACATTATTTTTGTTATTTGCCCAAATGAACATTGATATATATGTGCCATGTGTTGGATGTAGGTGTGTTGGAAGAAGTAGATGGTGAAGGTGGGCAGTTTAACACAACAACAAATCTTAAAGGTATGCCAAATGCAACAATAAATCCAGGTGACTTTATGGCCTTGGTAGTATTTGATGCAACTAATAAAGTTGTAAAGAAGGCCCAAGCTAATGGTTTTAACCCTATGCGTAAACATGTTGGGCCTAGTTCTAACTCGAGATTTTTAAACAAGTTATAAAATGCAATGGTCAGGGTTAACTATACAAGGCTATATGTTGGTGATTTATTGAACAAGGTGTTGTTAGATGCCTTACTTAATAAATGCGAAAAGGAAGGGTTTGTTTCAGTACTTATGGAATTTCTCACCAATTTTTAAAGAAGAAAGGGGTTACTAAGGATGTAAAGGCTATAAAGCCTTCGAGCAACATTGAGACAATGGTTGATAAGGAGGAAGTTGCCACAACCCCTAATAAGAAGAATGCAAAACCACCCAAAACCACCTATAATTCTTTGTATTAATACAAAAATGGGGTGTAGTTCATTAACCTAAATCACTATAGGACCTTAAAAGTGAAATAAATACACTGCATTTTAGTGATTTCACCCTAATTAAAGTTATTTCACTATAATATCACTATGTAAACATTGTGTTTCACTATTAATTGACATAATTCACTATTATAATTTATTATGGTAAATAAGTTTATTTTTATGTTGTTGTTTTGAATACCTTATGCTACTTTATGATATACCTTATATTATTTTAAAGTATCCTAGTTAACTTATTAATTATAAGTTTTTTACTTTAAGTTATTTTAAATTAAATTATTCAACTAACTTTAAGCTATACCTTAGGTTATTTTATTTTAAGTTAATATATGTTATTTTAAATTATACTTTAAGTTATTCAAGATCATTCTATTTTATGTTATCATAAATTATTTTATGTTAAGTATAACAATTTAAAATAATCTAAAATAAAATATAATGATTTTAAGTAAAATAAACCTATAATAACCAATAATAGCTTATAAAAATATTTTTAAATAGTTTATAATAAAATAACTATCAATAACCTATGATAATATAGCTTAGATTACCCTAAAATAACTTATAATAAAATAACTACCAATAGTCGTAATATATTAAAAAGAACAAAAAATAGCCACCAATAAAATAGCCATCAATAACCAACAATAGCCATTAATAGAATAACACCAATAGCCACCAATAATCACTAATATAATAACCATTAATGGTCACCAATAGCCACTAATATAATAACCATTAATAACCACTAATAAATTAACAATAACCACCAATAAAATAACCAACAATAGCCACCATTAAAATAACCACAAATACCCTATGGTAATATAGTCTAAAATAACCAATAATAGCATAAGCTAAAATAACCTTCAATAGCCAAAAGTAACCAACAATAACTTCACATAGTTAAAAATAACCAAAAGTAACTTAAAGTGAAATAGTTAAAAATAGCCATAAATAACTAAAAATAACCATAAATAACCATAAATAATATAAGTTAAAAAAATAAAATGTAGCCCTAGAATAATTGAAAGTAACTTAACATAGGTAATAATATCATATTAAAAAATAAATATCCATTTATTAAACTTTTTTTTTTCAAAAAAATGGTCATTGAAATGTTATTGAATAATGATATTAAAAAAAACTGTTCAAATGATTTTACATTTTCAAAAGGAAATAAATGTAATTATGTACATTTTTGAAAAAAAATTTAAATTAAATTTTAATAATTTCATTTGGACAAAATTTCACTAAAATATGAAATTTCAAAGTTTATGTTTTTATAATGTTTAAGATGAAATATTTGATAAATAAAATACAATGTAACTCATTATCACAACAAGTGTAGTGGTTTGATGGTAGGGTTGTTTGCCTCCATCTTAGAGGTCAAAGGATCAAACCTCACAAATGGTGTTTTTATGATCAACATTGGTAAGTTAACTAAATATTATCCTATGTAGTTCCTTAGAATAGGTGCCTACTTAGGTTGATTACATGGCTTATGTACTTAGGTTAAGTTTTTAACCTAGCATAAGTAATGACACATGTCAATAATTCATAGACTGAAAATCATGAAATTATCAATATTAAATAATTTAAATTTAATTTATTTTCATGTTGCTTAATTAATTAAGTAGCAAGTGAAATGGCTTGATAAATTTGTATTTCACTTTAAGATAACTTTGTTTCACTAAGTACTCGTGGATTAATTCATTGTTTGTAGCAATTGGTCCTAATTCATTAGGGGGTTAACCAATTTCACTATGGTAAAAATGTCCAAATTCATTCAAAATTTAATAAAACCTAAAATGTATTAAGACACATTTTGGTGTAATGTTGGGAGCTTCAAAGGTTTCAAACAACAATGAAATTGTGGCTAATAAGGAAAAAGTCACAACCCCTAATAAGAAACATGCAAAACCACCTAAAAGCATTACAGCACCCATAATGCTTCTACTAGTGAAAAGAACTACCACCACATATAACCAGGAAGATGAGCTAATTAAAAAAGGTGCAAGTACAAGGTCTTCATTGAGATTTTTAATGTGTTTTGAAACTTTTTTTCAAAAAACTTTGCTTGGAGACCCAAGTCTAGGTCAAAAGCATCAGAGTTTGTATTTATTAATATTAGTGGGGTTCAAGAGGTTAATTAGGGTGATAAGCTATCCAATCAAAACATTTACAAACTCGACATTTTGTACAAGGCCGATTGTAAAATTCTGCCATTTTTAAAATGTCATTGGGTAAAGATAATGACTTATTTTTGTACTAGCATTCATTTTGAATATAGGCACCTTTTCTTATACTTCCTTTTTTTCTAGCATTTAAAAACCTTTAGGTGTAGAAAGTGCAAAATGATGATTAAAACCATTTCATCACTTACCTATATTTGATTAACTTTTGCATATGGCACATTCATACTAAAGTTCATTGAAAGTCTCTAGATGTTTTACAACTTTGTATACAAAATGTATGATGATTGGTTTTGGTCAATTATTGTTTGTTGTTATTTGGTGTTAAGCATTCAAATGTCAAATTCTCATTACTTGTCTTTGTGGCCTTACATTGAGCTTTTTCTATGCAAATAACTTGGTCTTAAAGTTTTCTTTCATTCGTATCTATTCCTTTTATTTTTGTTATTGTTCCTAAAGTTTTGTTTCTTTATGGATGACAATAGATGCAAACACAGTGAGTTTGAATACACTCCATCTTCACTTATACAAGTATGAAAGAAAAACATGGTCAAACATACCATAACATGTTGGCCATTTCAACACATGTCCATCAAATAATTAATTAATTTTCAAACATTCATTTCAAAAAATGGAATATTCTTAAATATTCACTGTTTTCCTTCACAGGATATTTTTTGGATTGGAAGAAATAATTTTTGAAAATTTCAACATTTCTGAAAATAATATAATTAGTGTCAAACTGGCCAAGGTACTAAGGTATACACATTGACAAACTTTTTTAATAAACAGATGCGAGAGCAATGGTTCCATCATTGAAGAGCTACAAGAAAGTTTTGTCAAGTTCCTTCAACTTTGCATTCCACACTATACCAAGCTTTAAAAATTTATTTTTACAACTCAAGCAAAAAGAGAGGAAAGATGGTGGTGTTGGTGATTTTGACGAATGGGTAAATAAACTTTTACCTTGCAACAATTTTTTTTATAAAAACAAACATATATTATACTTTCGCAGGTGGGTAACTTTTATTGGCCACACTTTTGATTTATCCTACTTGGTGGAAAAGAATATCTCCAAATCAAACAACAATTTTGTAAAAGGATTAGTTTAATTTATTGATAAATATCATCTTTCACACATTCAGTATGAAAATTTAAAATTTCCCCAACCCCACCCATAAACAACATAAAATAAGCATCTTCCACTTAAGTCAGGCAGTAGCCGTAGGCTTAACTACTTCCCAACTTCCACCCCTTCATGATACACCTCCCATCACCACGATTGACCTATTATAGGCAATTAGTTTTTGACATGGAGAAATGCAGCCAACCCCTTAAAAGCCTTTGATTTTTGACATGGAGAGATTTTGACATCTAGTTTGAACTAACTTGTCCTGTAAATTCTCCCTTTTCTTTTTTCTTATTCCTTTGTACATTTTCCAAATCTACAATGTGTTTATTAATAAAGTTGTGCAGAGTTTCATCAGTACCCTTTTCTTTCTTCTTATTCCTTTGTACATTTGGAAAATGTACAATGTGTTTATTAATAAAGTTATGCAGAGTTTCATCCAAAGTTATTTGTAAAGTAAGGAAAACACAGTACCAGAACCCTGAAATTGGTCATACACATGGCTAATTTTTTTAAAAAGCTTGCAAAAAGTAGATTAACATTCAAAGAAGGGGGGCGGGGGCGGAACAAGAAAACCATCAATATGGGTAGTAAACTGAGTTTCATCTTTTCCTGAGTACCTCCACTGCTGCTACATATATTTTCACTGCCCCCACCTATACAACCACTAAAATTAGTCTTGAACCTTGTTTATTAGATGCTGAGTTTCAGCATTTCATACTGAGATTTAATAAATTTTCCTTACTTTGCAGATACCACTGAAAGAGGGGATAGGGGATGAAAGGAGGCCCAAAGACAAGTTGCAGATAGGGTGACTTTATGGACAACTCTAGCACCTAGTTCTTTTAAGTATAAGATTATTCCACTCTTAAGTAGTAAACATTAATAACTCTCCCTCACTATGCCTTGCAATCTATCTATGTTTAGGTTCATGATAGGGTTCCAAAATGTGCACCAGACTTGGCCGCCACCTCATCATAGACCCCTTATTTTGAGAATGTATAGAAGAAGGTTTTTTAACTAGGATCATCTGGATTTGAGGTCCCATCTGAAGGCCGACAGTTGAAGGGATGGGGCCAAAAATCTGAAAGGTCCTAATTACAAAACCTTCACGTCAATAAATTCTCACTAGGTTTCCTTTTCGTCTCTTTCTAACTTTTGCTTGCTTTCCACTTTTTCCTCGCATTATGTCTTTACCGTAAACAGTAGTGGCAAAGCGGGTCTCCCGAGGTGCAAGGACGAGAACGACACAAAGCCAACCCCCCAATGCAAGCAAAGAAAATAATAATAAAAAAGAAAAAGAATACTAAAAGACGAAAAAGAGAACTGTACATTCTGAATTCCACTGTACTTTTCACTGTACAAATTTTCACTGTACGCTCCGAAAACTTTTGTACAAATGCAAATGTGCAAAAGATAGCTTACTGACTTTGAAAACTGCGGGTTGTACTGAGCCTTCCACATTCCCGAAGGTACAGTTTTCAACTACTCCAATTTTCAGGCCAGGGAGCGTCCTAAAAAGCACCGCTGGTCTTTACGGACCCGCACTTGAAAGTCAGGCTTTACCCTACAATTATTACCATGTTTACTTGCTCTCTCACATTTTGGAGCATTGTTGCTTTCCATATGGAAATTTGAATTTCTGATCTCTTTTATATGTAAATTTATTTTATTTTTCCAAAGGCATTTGTGCCAAGTTTTTAATTTAAAATATTTTTTATTAAAGGTATCTGTTTGTAGCCAGTATTGGTCAGTTCTTCCTGTTTAAGAGAACCTCCAATCTCAAGTTTTTGACAGTTAAAATAATTTTGATAAGTTCTCTGGATGTGGGTCTGAGCTGGATTCCTCAAATTTTTACACTGACAATTCTAGTCTTGGCATTGTTTTTCAAATTCACAAAAATTTTAGTTCAAAAATTGGGTCCAATTTCATGTACATATTATGCACTCTGAAGACTGGAGAATGTATGCTGATGGGTCAATCAGTATGGCTCCTTTGGGAAAAAAAAGTAAAAAGTTGTGAGTGCGCCCATGAATCATAGTAGGTGGTACCCCAGCTCTTGGATGGGGGTTATTAGCCCAGGTCCAAAATGGTGGCAAACACTTTTGGAAACAAAAGTTTCATGCAGCCAATGAAAGGCTCAGGATGGACTCATGAGGGGCCCAGTTTTTTCCTCTCTAGGAAGAAAGCGGGGAAGGAAATTTTTGCTTTTTCCCCTTGTTCCCATCATCTTCCCTATCTGTTCCCATAAGGTTCCCCAAGTTCCCAAGTTGTTCTCAATAGTACCTCACTTTTATACCACATGCATGGTATGCCCAAAGTTCAACTCTCATGCATATAAACTGAAAAGGTGGGCCATATGGAGCACATTTTTTTATACTTCCAAATAAACTTATTTGCCTTCCTTTGTCCCCTCAAAGTGGTGAGCCCATTAATGGTTATCATGGATTGCACTTGAATTCCTCATATGACTTTTGTTGTGCTTCAAACCTTGGGAGGTCATACCTAGCTAACATAACATGTTATCAAAGTGGGATGCAACCATGTAAGGAAATTTGCACTGAAACAATTTGATTATAGTCAAAGTACAAAACCTATCATGTTCAAGTATATAAAAATGGTGTTCATATGCAATTTTGAATAATTCATTTTGAATTTCATCATTGTTTTGGATATTCTTGGGGAACTTTGTTGACACTATTGGAATCTACTCCTATGGCAAAGGCATCACACTTTGAAATTGAACTTGAACACCCATGTGAACATGGAAGTTGAATAATAAAAATAACCTCTTTTTATCTTAAGGGACTCTTTGAGTACTTAGGTGTTAAGGTGATCAATTCTTCAAAGCTGAGGAGTATAAAACATGACTCTAAGAAAATGAAAGTCAAGGGGAGAGTGAATTAAGAAGACTTGAGAGATGGGAGAATAATGGCATGATAAGAAAAGGAATTAACAAAATTAGAATAATTAATCAATTGTGATTATATTTTGTAATCACTTGTCATCTTGATTCAATTTTAATGCAATGGATTTAACCTGATTTTATTTTATTACACTTCAACATTTGATTCTTTGTTTCTCAAATTACTTTTTGCTATTGAATTGCAAGTAAGGTAGATAATTTTAAGTCATAATGTAAAATGGGACTTGAGAAAAAAAAAAAGAGGTTATAAGAAAGAATACTGTCCAAAGAGGTGCTTTTATTGGGGAGTGCCCAATGCTCCCAAAAAACTTGGTGATGGGCCAATCAATATGGCCCCTTCAAAAAAGGAAAAAAAATTCTGAGCCCACCCATGAAGTAATTAATATGAATCACACTATGTCCCCCAAAATTCTGCCCCTTCCATTAGCCTGGGTGAAAAATGGTGATGAACAGTTTTGGAAAGAGAAATTTCATGCAGCCGATTGGAAGGCTCAGCATGCACTCATGAACAATCCAGGTTTTTTCTTTTTGAGCGTGGGGGGGGGGGGGGGGGGGGGGAGCGGGGGTTTTTTTTTTTTTCCCTTTTTCCCCACTGTTTCCCTTTGTCAATCTTTTTTTTGATCTTTTTTTTCTCTTTT
>Ga0116227_10010634_pt1 | contig 15944 bp, 13 predicted proteins | sample S1TSphgellanicum_FD_89693 | JGI IMG/M metagenome (GOLD analysis project Ga0116227, IMG submission 89693) | Host-associated microbial communities from peat moss isolated from Minnesota, USA - S1T2_Fb - Sphagnum magellanicum MG | ecosystem: Host-associated > Plants > Peat moss > Unclassified... | reverse complement strand
TTTTTTTTTTCTTTTTTGGGTTTTTTTTTTTTTTTCTTGAATTTTAATTATTTTTAATTTTTTTTTTTGGCTCTTCCTAGCCCGCCACAAACAAGAAAAAAAAAAAGACTGGCTCTACAATACATGCTACACTGAATTTTGCCCATGTCAGAAAAAAGAAGATGCAAAAAAGGGCAGAAGGGGAAAAAAGGTCAGGGGGCAGAAGGGGGGAAAAAAAAAGGAGAAGAAGAGTAGAGAAGAGAAGAGAAGAGAAGAAAGAAACGAAAGATGTGCAGCGCTTGCGATGGCTATTGTGTGCTGCGAGCTTGCAATCTGCCGCCAGTTCTGAGCAGATGTGTTGATTGAAAGCACAAGGTGAGGCGTTAGGGACGGGGGAATCCAACCCATCTGCGAGCGAGAAGATGGTTTGCATCTTTGTTCCATGTTGAAAGGTTTTTGTATCTTCAATGGATCTGTGTGCAAGACATTAGGGTTTTAGCTGTTACGAGGTTTTCGACGAAATCGCAGTTTTGTAAGAAGAGAAGGAGGACCGGGAGGAAGGGAGAGAGCGAGGTCAGAGAGTCTGGATTCAGAGTTAGCTTACGCGCGTGGAGAGAGAGAGAGAGAGAGAGAGAGAGATAAGGCAGGTGGGGCTTTTAGGTCCTTGGAAACCGAATTAGGTCAAGGGGGAGGGAGAAAAAGAGATGTACCAATGGAGGAAGTTCCAATTCTTCGAGGAGAAGAAGGCGACAGTGGCGGAGGAGCTGAAGGAGAAAGTGGTGTGCAGCACAAGTGGGCGTGGCCAGATCGTTGTGGGTGCAGAAGATGGTATGCTTCATGTACTGGATCGTGGTCTCAAACTGAATTACAGTTTCCAAGCTCACACTGTGAGCGTCCGTTATATCCAGCAGCTCAAGGTATGTATGATGTAATCTCCTTCTCCCTCCCCCCCTGCTGCTTTGAAATCCATGGATCTGAAGGCAAACCCCAATTGCGAAATTTTGCACTAGAGCAATTGAATCCTCTCTGCAATGCTTGTAAAATCTGTGAAACTCTGGTTGTGTGTGTGTGCAGCAACGGCATATGCTGATATCGGTAGGTGAGGAAGAGACTGCCTCACCCAAGGTTTCTGCCATGACCCTGAAGATGTGGGATCTCGACAAAATCCAGGTTGAAGGTTCCAGCACTAATGTCCCTACCTGCATCCGCTCAATTCGCATATTTACAAACAAGTATCCAGAATCCCAGGTTTGTTTCCTCGTCTTGTGAGCTTCCCCACTGCAAATGCTGATTTAGTCTTTGTCCAGATTGCAAGTGAGGAGGCAGAAAGAGGCCACTGCAAAGAGGGATTTCAGCAACTTCAGGAAGGCAGCATACTTGAGAGATTTGAGGCTAACCCTAAAAAGTTGTGAAGGGGGACAAAAACAGATAGGAAGGCAGAATGAAGCAACATCTGGATTTTTTTTTCTCATTTTTTCCTGATGCTTTGCACATGTTGTCAGCTTGCAAAGTGGTACTATTGAGCTTCATCATGCCTGGGCATTTTTCAGATCACAGCGTTTGTAGTGTATGAAGAGACTCCACCTGTACTCCTGGTGTGCATCGGTCTCGACACAGGATACATATATTGTATGCGTGGAGACATTGCCCGTGAGCGCATCAGTAGAGTGAGACTCACTGTTGATCCTTCCAGTAGTGATAGCCAGCAGCCACCTACTGCTGCCTCCCCTGTGACTGGTCTTGGGTTCCGTGCAGAGGGGTCACTCCTCCAGCTTTTTGCTGTGAGCACGTCTTCAATCAACTTGTTCGATATGCATGAGCAGCCACCACAAAAGCATGTCCTTGATCAGCTTGGTGCTGAAGGACAATGTGTTGCTATGAGTGACAATCAGGTCAGTTTTAAAAACCAGGTATGTGCCTGGTGTTGTTTCTGAAGCGCTTTAGATTTCATGTGTCTTCTTCAATACATGCATTTCAGATGGTTGATTGAGCTCTCATGCATTAACATACTGACATTACAATGTTGGTGTGTGGTAGGACCTTGTGGTGGGGCGGACAGAGGCGGTGTATTTCTATGAAGTTGATGGTCGGGGACCCTGTTGGGCCTTTGAGGGAGAGAAACAGTTCATTGCTTGGTTCCGTGGGTACCTACTTGTGGTCACCTCTGATGTGCGCCGCCCCAACAAGAATGTCCTCAACATCTATGATTTGAAGAACAAGTTCATTGCATTCAGTACATCAATCGGAGAAGTTGGACACATTCTGTGCGAGTGGGGCACTGTCACGTTACTTACTCGGGACCAACAGGTTCTCTACATCGGAGAGAAGGATATGGGAAGCAAACTTGACATGCTGTTTCGCAAGAACCTCTACACCATTGCTATTAATCTGGTCAGTGCAAACTGTGCTTCTTTTTCCTTTCAGGATGTTTTGTGTGCACATCTTGCTCTGATGGTAGCTTAAATATCTCAGGGCACAATGGTATTGGTATCCTCTTTGGTGTTGTGGTGTAGTTGTGGTTTTCTTTTTTTTTTGGGGTAATGGAATTTGTTACCCTGGGGTATATCAGGTGCAGAGTCAACAATCAGATGCAGCAGCAACTGCAGAGGTAATGCGGAAGTATGGAGACCATTTGTATGGCAAACATGACTATGATGAAGCCATGGCTCAGTATATTCGGACAATTGGGCAGCTGGAACCTTCGTATGTAATCCAGAAGTTTCTTGATGCACAGCGCATACACAACTTGACCCACTATCTGGAGAAATTGCATGAAAAGGGACTGGCAACTGCGGACCATACCACTCTTCTTCTCAATTGCTACACAAAGCTTAAAGATGTTGAGAAACTGGATAATTTCATCAAAGGAGAAGAAGGAAAAGAGGGTGAGCCCCGCTTTGATGTGGAGACAGCAGTTAGGGTTTGCCGAGCAGCAGGGTACTATCAACATGCACTTTTTGTCGCAATGCGAGCTGGGGAGCATGAGTGGTACTTGAAGATTTTACTGGAAGATTTGGGGCGGTATGAAGAGGCTCTGCATTACATCACAGGGCTTTCACAATATGAATCGACAATTACATTGAAGCAATATGGCAAAGTGCTTGTAGAGCACAAGCCTGCTGAAACAACGGCAGCACTCCTAAAGCTTTGTACAACTAAGGGGGAGAGTAGCAAGTCAGCCTTAGCTAATGGGAGTGAGAATATGTTTAAGAGGTTACCAAGCTTGCTGCCTTCCCCGATTGAATTTGTCCACCTTTTTATTGATCAACCAAAATGGTTGATGGTATTCTTGGAGCAATATATTGTTGCCGTGAAGACATCACCCTATCATGTAGAAATCCATAACACATTGCTTGAGCTCTATCTTTCTGAAGATATGCGTGTCCCTGCACCACCTGAAGAGCCCAGCCACAGTGAAGATTCTAGCTCCCAAACCGAGGAGAAGGAGGCTGATGTTTTGCTTCAGGATTCACAGCACCATGATTCATTATTCCTTGCAGCTGGAGGTCAGGTGATTGCAGCTGGGGGTCAAGTGATTGCAGCTGGAGGTCAGGTGATTGCAGCTGGGGGTCAAGTGATTGCAGCTGGAGGTCAAGTGATCAAGGCTGTAGGAAAGATAGGAGGTCTTGTATTGCCTGTTCGAAGCTGGAACAAAGAGAAAGCTGTGGTCTCAGATGGTCCTTCTGAATCAGTTCCTTCTGAGGTAGAGAGAATAGAGAAAATGGAAGTGGTGCCAACTGAAGACAGGACCCAGAGACTAGCCAAGGCCTTGGCATTGTTGAAAAGTGGTTGGGGTCTGCACGAGCAGAATCCTGGCTATGATAAGGATCTTGCCCTTGTACTCTGCCAGATGCACAAATTCCGGGATGGGCTATTGTTCTTGTTTGAGAAGATGAAGCTTTACAAAGAAGTTCTGGCTTGCTACATGAAGGATGGTGACTATGCAGGGCTCATTTCAACCTGCAAACGTCTTGGAGATGCAGGGCCAGGCAGTGATCTGTCACTATGGAATGATGTGCTGGCTTATTTTGGTGAGCGAGGTGAGAATTGTGCCGATGAAGTGAAGGAAGTGTTGGTTCATATTGAGCGTGACAATTTGCTTCCCCCTCTTATTGTCCTGCAAATGCTAGCAAAGAATCCAGCACTCACACTTTCAGTTGTTAAAGAGTATATTGCACGCCAGCTCCAGCTCGAAACTCGCTTGCTTGATGAAGATCGCAAAGCCATTGAGAAATATCAGGTATGTGATATTCTCAAATCTTGGGACTCTCTGTATGGACTGCAGATTTGTCTGCCTATACTCTTGTTGTGGGGTTGAGGAAGAAAGCCTTTCTGAAGTTGTTCTTTTGACTTCTGTGGTTACTTTCTGTAGGAAGAAACCACCACCATGCGTGCTGAGGTCCAGGAGCTGCGGTCTCGTGCTCGAATCTTCCAGCTCAGCAAATGTACTGCATGTACGTCAAACCTTGATCTGCCAGCTGTCCATTTTCTTTGCATGCATTCGTTCCACCAGCGTTGCTTGGGTGACAATGAGAAGGAGTGTCCTGTCTGCGCTCCAGCCAACCGCCATGTCCTGGATATGAAACGAAACCTTGAGGCAAATGCAAATGACCATGATAGGTTTTTCCAGTCACTGCGCAATTCAGAGGATGGGTTTTCAGTCATTGCAGAATACTTTGGTAGGGGCATCTTGAACAAAGCTCCACAAAGAGGAGGAGCTCCTATTACTCTCAGTAGGTCAAGTACTTCTACTAGTGTGTAGGAACCCCCTCTCAATTTGTTCACATCTGCTCTCTTGCAGTTTGTTTTTCCTGGTGTACAGATAGGTGTATTTTTTTGACCTGTCAATCAGTATGGTATATAATCTTGCTGTGAATTTGTCTGTCCATCATTGAGGGACTGAAAGAAATTAAGTTTGTTGTTCAAGGGAAGAAGGTTCACTCACAGATTCTACTCATTTGATCAAACCATAATCATTCTTCATGAGCTGTCTCACACAGCTTCATGTTGTTCTTCATGAACAGTCTCCTTCAAGGTTGCCTGACGTATCGTTGAATGAGGCTCCATATACTCCAATGTCACAGAGGCTGGTTTGTTGTCTTTCTCCTAATTGTAGGCCTGTTTGTTGCTATGATACCAAGGTCATGAGCAACCATGGAGCTGGGTTCTATCCAGTTTGTACCTTTGTTCTGCTGGTCTGGATCCATTTTCACCCTGCACCTAAACCTTCAGTTGCCCACTATGGAACTATCCGTCCATCCATCATGTATAGCAAGCTATCATACATGCAGGCATACAACTAGAATGTCTCCTTTGTTTCTCATTCTCTTTTGGAGTCAAATTATTGTGCATAGAGCCAGAGCATATTTATTCCTCAGGTGGCCTTCTTCATAAGCTTGCAATCAAGCTCCACACTTTTTGTGTTCTCTCTCTCTCTCTATTCAGAACAATGTCATTTTCTTCTTCTGCTGTACCTCCCCGATCTTACCATGCACAATCTCAAATACATCAGGTTCCCGAGCGGTTGCAAGTTCCTCACAGAGAACCACTTTCAGTATTGACAAATAATTTAATAAAACTGCTCCTGGATTTAAACTGAAGACCCTCCAGACTTGTGTGAATTTTATGCACTAACATTGTAACACTTCTCTATACAAACAGGGCGTTTAAAGAAAAGAAAACCCCACACATACGGTGTATATACCAGTGTTGTACTGGTACATAGGGTGCCCAGTGCAACCTGAGTGTATGGTAGTGGTATGGGTATTGGTATTGAAGAACATACCAGTCGGGTATGACCTGAGGCAATACCAGCCTTTATACCTGTACAAGTGCAGTATAATACCTGAGGTTATACTAGGTAGATATATTCATTATACCATATGTATATAATACTTATACGATGTACATGTATTAAGTATACCATCATTTATACTATGTATATGCATGAATTATACCATCAATATACGTGGTTTTCTCTCTTTCTCGGTGTTCTGCCGCTGCTCTCGTCGTCGAGAGCGGCAAGCTTTGCGGATGCCGGAATGGCTGACGACGGAGGAGATCGGGAGGGGAAGGAGTTGGGCGAGCAGCAGGTGGTTGCGGCCACGGCAGCGGTTGTCGTCCCCATCGTCGTCAGTCAGAAAAAGTTGTTGGTTCTGGACGTGAACGGGCTTCTGGTGGCGACATACTACAAGCAAGAGCCTTTGCCTCCCGAACCGTATCACGTGAAGCTCGGCAACTTCTACGGTGATACTTCTATGCTCCATTTTTTCTTTTCTTTCTTTCCCTCTCCCCTTTTTTTTTGCGGGAGAATTTTTTTTCCATGTCGTGATTGTGGCGTTCAACGATTCCTTTGTCAAGAAAAAAAAAGGTTTTCAATTCTACGTTCTTTCTTGGTAATCTTAGGGTTTCTGCTGCATCCCCCTGCTGCGGATTATCAGGGTTTTGCCTCCGACGTCATGTTTCTGGAAGGAGTTCTGCTGAGGACTCGGGATTTGTTTGATTGTTTGTTTTCTTCTCCCGCAGTGTACAAGAGGCCATTTTGTGAAGAGTTCATTCGATTTTGCTTGGAAAACTTTACCGTTGGAATCTGGTCTTCGGCACAAGCGTGAGTTTCGATCGGCCTTTTTGCATGTCTAAATATGTCACGGCTTTTTCTGCAATCTTCAAAGTGCTTTTTTCCCAATTGCAGTAGTCTTTTCCAAAATGCTTATGAGTGAGATGGAATGTGGCGGGTTGCATGTGTAGGTTCAATGTGAATAATCTGGTGGAGTTTGTGTTCAAGGATTTGAGGCATCAGCTTGCATTTTCCTGGGTAACATCTCTGCTTCTGAATCATGGAGAGCTTAACTGTTTCTTGAGCAATAATGCAATCTTGGACTCTTATTTGCCTTCATTCATTTTCTCCCTCCCTCCTCTGGTGCTGTTCTATTCTGCGGTAGAAAGGTATGTTGGAATTAGGTGCATGCAAATTCTGTTGGATTTGAAGTTTGATTGCATCTGCCTTATATTGGTGGCTCTGCAGCATCAGACACACTGCACACGGACAGCAGTCAAGCATCCTGACAATAAGCACAAACCTGTCTTTCTGAAAGAGTTGTCAAGGTTATGGGCAACCTTCAAGCCCGGAGAATATGGACCCTCCAACTGCCTCCTTGTGGATGATTCCCCACACAAAGCCCTAAAAAATCCTGTGAGTTCTGTATCATTTGTTTGCTGTCTTTTGTAAGCCCTTAAGAATCCAGCAAGTTATGCTTCATTTTTTGCTGTAATTTATACAATCAAGGTCTCATTGCATAGTTGGTGTTCAGATTTCAATATAGACTGTTTTCTTGAGAATGTAGATCATGTGTTCTTGGCTTCTTACCAACTTTTAACCATCAATTGACTGCTGTGTACATGTCCCTATGCAGCCAAACACAGCAATTTTTCCTCAGACATATACAGCACATGAATCTGATGACAACTTTTTAGGTAAAAGGTCATTTCCTACCTGGGATTGGTTCTTTTGTCTTCCACTGCATTGCAGAGAATTTGTTGGCAGTTGATGACAGGTCCTGAAGAAATTTCATATTAGAGACAGACAGATGAGAGACTTTGATGATCAGTTTATTCAAGCTTCCAAGAAAGAATCTTCAATTCATCTAAATTTCACAGGTGGGGTTTGGGTTTTGTAGGTAGTACATTACGGCAATATTTAGAGGGACTTCGAGATTCAGTGAATGTGCAGGTGTATGTGGAGAAAAACCCAATAGGTGAGCCAAGCATCACAGCAGCAAGTTCACTCTGGCAAGTTTACGGCTGTCTCACTAGAGTAGATCAGCCAGAGTTGGTTAATGGAGGAGAAAATTGGGCTTCTAATTTAAAACTTGCAGGGTCTGCCATTGTTGCTCATGGGAGCTCTAGAAACAGTTACCAGGAACCTGTGAGAACCTCTATTCCAGGACATCAAGTTGAAGAAAGCTATTCTTGTAAAGAGTGGACTCATAGTCCAAGGTCAGTAGAGAGATTGGGCAAACGAACCAAGCATGAGTGGAAGGGTATTCTAGGTCACAGTCCTAGAACCTTAGAAGATGGTAGGTGGAGTAAACAGCCCCGAAGTGAGTTGGACAGAGAGAACCAAGGTGTGGACTGGGATCATTTTGAGGAGAACTACAATGCACTGAATGCATATCTACCATGTGGAGGTGGTTCTCAGCTTGAGCAGGAAGCAGGCCAGGTTGGTTGGGATAGAGCTCACCACTATGGTGGTGAGTTATTTCAGCCTAAGAGTTTGGTTTGGATTAGGGGATTGCATCATACGGGAAATGGCAGAGGCCACAATGTATCAAATGTACCTCTACCACCTGGTGCTGGATCTCAGGTTGACAGGAAAGCAGCCCAGGTCAGATGGGATAGAGCTCACCAATATGTTGGTGAATTTAATCAGTGTAAGAGGTCAATCCAGGGCGGGGGATGGCAATATATAGATGACAGCAGAGAATTTGATGCACCAACTGTACCTCTAATGCCTGGAGGTGAACCTCAAGTTGATAGGGAAGTAGATGATGTCAGATGGGATAAAGGCAAGTACCATGGTGGTGAATTCCTTCAGTGCAAGAGGTCTGTTGAGACTAGGGAAGACAGGAGAGACCAAAATGCACCTCAAGGCAGAGGCTGGGGACATCACCTTCAGCATGATAATGGCCCTCTGAATCGGCCCTCCCCACCATACAGGAATCACAGAGACAGCAGGAATGGCACTTTGTTTCAGTGGAGACATGAGAGGGACCTCACCAGTGACCACAGAAGTGTATGTAGCTGGGGACAGTATGAGCAGAATGCTAGTGTCACAAGTTTGCCCTCTCAGCTATACAGGGACCAGTGGTACATGGAATCAAGTGCACAAATGGACCAGCAAGAAGTTGCAGGTGGTAGGGTAGATCTCACAGGTGAACAGAAATGCAGAGATAGTTGGAGGTTCCCTGCCAATGAACATCAGATAGGTGGAGGTGTGATCTGCCGGGGAGCCTCCATGGAAGACCAGGTGCATGATGGTTGGGCAGACTGCACCGTTGAAAAGAGCAGAGGTGGAGGTGTGGTTTCAGGGAACCCCTATGTTGAAGAAGACTGGGACCACCAGGTGCAAGACAGGTGGGCAAACCTCACCATGGGTGGATGTGGAGGTCGTTGGGGAGATGCTGGCAGTCAAGGCAGGGTACAAGATAGTCAGGCAATTGCTGCTGTAGAAAACAGGGGAGGTGGAGGCAGTTGGGCAAACTCCAGCTCTGAAGAGCAAGATGGTTGGGCAAATTTCAGCACAACAACAAGCGGAGATGGAGCTAGTTCGTTGGACTCCACCAGTGAAAATAGGGTAAACAATTTGGCAAATCTTGCCAATGATAGATTTGGAGCCAAACATGACTCAGCATATGCATCAGAACAAGGCCTCATTGGATACAGAAACAATCACTACAGGTACAACTCAAGACCTGGAGCAGATTATCCAGCCAGAAACCAGTATAGGCATGAGTCAAGACTCAACTTTGCAACACAAAACTGATATGGCCATGGCTGGGAAGATAAAGAATGCATAAAATTCAAGACACTGCAGCAGAGAGGTTTTGAGTCCAAGCCACAGAGGAGAGGGTTGGGAAAAGCACAGTGGGAATGCTACTAGCTGTGCAAGCTTGCCATCTCCACTACAGTAGAATAGCACATGTGAGTCTAGAGAGCCAGAAAGGACATGGGTGTCCCATGCTTGGTAGGGGCTCTGGTGATTTTATGTAATACAGTCTCCTTGTAATTTAGTCACTCATTTTCAGTGAGGCACTGGAGACAATTGCTGCCTCAGGAAGGTCCTATCCTGACTACTATCTTGAATTTGTGGTTTTCAACCCACTGTGATGAGTGGACCATGTATTTCAGCATTGACTCGTGTTCTAGGCAGGCTGGACTTGATCAGTCAAAAGCCAAAACTGTATTGAAGGCAAACCTCAGAAGGAACCACTGGAATGATGCTATGCTGAGAATTTCAGAGTGCTGCAGGATCCTATTTACAATTTGAATCATAGTACACAGGAATGTCTGGAGCCAGAACTCACAATTTTTTTTGTAACTGACAATTTAGTGGCCATTGTGCATGGCTTAACATGATCAAGATTGTTCAAAGCTGTGAAGCAGCCTAGGAAGGCAACCCTGTTACTATGTCCTTCCTGAACTTGTTTTGCACTTCATTTTGCAGTAATTCTTTTGCCTGGAAAAGAACCTTTGCTCATAAAGTTCTCTTTCTTGTCTCTCTGATCTCTCTTCATCTTTTTTCTTTTCTTTTCTTCTTTTTCTCTCTCCTTCTGTGTTCCTTTCTTCTCAGTTTTCTGGTGTCATCTCCTTCCTCTTCTAAGCTCTCCTTTTGTGATTTGTTTCTTCTTTTTCTCTCTTCCATGTCCCACTTTCTTCCTGGTTTTCCCTGGGTCTTCTCCTTCTCCTTTAGTTTTGATTGAGCTGGCCAGCATCATGACCGAGTTTTCTCCATTACTGCCAATATTTGAGTCTGTTAAAACCATGAGAAAATTGCTCCCAGGTGATGATGAAGATGATGATGATAGGGGTCATCAGCTTTTTGTTTCTTTTTTGCTGTAATTTCAAGCTTTTTGTAGTTTTCTGTTTGCTGTAATTTCATCTCAGCAGACACTCACTGTCAAATGCTCATTCTCTGTCAAGAGTTTTGCTGTTTGAACATGAGCACACTCAAATGCTCTCTCTCTCTCTCAAGTGTCACGTGGTGCAAAGATCAGCAATAATGCAAGATGTAGACACAGAATACCTTTCTTACAAGGTACTTACTACTCTTCCTCCTCCTCCCTTACATGATGATGTGCATGTGAGATGATTGAAATCTACTGTCATCAGTCATGACACCCCGACAGCAAAAAGCAAAGCAATCTTATTATATAAGTCTCTCTCTCTCTCACACACACACACACACAAACACACACAACAGGACAAAAACAACTAAAATCCAACAGCAGCAACAGCAACAACAAAAAAGCTTTTACAAGTAGTTCATGTGAAATTACAACAACAACAACAATAATGCATTGTGTGCTAAGTGAGAAGATGGTAAGAAGACAATAATAAAACCCTGCAACTCAGTTTTTTTCTTTTAAAAAAAATTGGTGTGTCTTCAGAAATTTGTTGTTACAGAAAACCACACTTCTCAATGCAATTATCAAAACAACAACAAAAAAAACAAAAAAAAAAAAAACAACAAAGAAACCAAAAAAAAAAAAAAACTGTGAAAAAAACAACAACAAAAGCTATGGAAACAACAACAGTTACAACAACAAAAGTAGACTGCAACAACAGCAACAAATGCAACAGCAATGACAGCAACAGAAACAACAACAACAACAACAATTATTAGTTGTATTAGTGATAATAATAATGACAAACAGGTGTTAAGAGAGAGCTTTGTAGGTGGGGCTTTTCTGCAAAGCGTGGTTTTCTTTGTTGCTGCTGCTGCTGCTGCGTCTTCTTCTTCTTCTTCGTCTGTTGGTTGTTTGTTTGTTTGTTTGTTTCACGATTGGTTTTGTAAGGATCGCTCGTCATCGTGTGCACTGAAACTGCGCAATGGAATGGGGCTCGACTTCAGTGCTGCTGCTGCCGCTGCTGTGAGGGTACGGGATCTCTTCTTCTTCTTTCTTTCTTTCTTTCTTTCTTTTCTTCACTTTTGTTTCGGCGTCCCACAGTATTGTTTTGTTTTGTGCTCTAATGCTTTGTACGCTTCCTGCGTTTTGGAGTTTTTGGTGTTTGTTTTGTTTTGTGTCGTTTTTCCCCCCTTTCTCCTGCTTGTTAGTTTGTAGAAACGACTGTTTTTTTCCAGTGCTACATACAAGGCTTGCGGTTTTTCAGTCCTTAAGACCATGCCCTCTTTTTTCCTTCTTGTTATTGGAGTACACAGTGATGTCACTCTTGTTCTCCTTTTTTTTCTGATCTACTTTGAACTCTCTTGTGTATCAAGAGGTCTGTTCACAACAGGCTTCATATCCGAAGAAATTCGTTTATGGAAATCAGTTGTTCCCATCAAAAGAGCTAACACTCGATCTTGCTTTCACAAGAGTTCTTTGTCTTGTCTTATGTACAAGATGTTGAATCTCCCCTGAAAAACAAAATCAGGGTTTTTTCATATGCCAAGCTTTGTCACTCTTGGTGATGTGAATACTTTTTCACAGGCTCCTTTTTCTTTCTTTAGGTTGCTGGCATTCACGAAGAGTATGTCAGCTCTGGTCTGAATACTGCTTCTTTTGCTGACAATCACATCTGACCCGTTCTCTCCTTTTCCCTTACATAGCTCCAACTGTTGGTGATCCTGAAATTGGAAACCTTGTCTGTCTTTGTTTGACAATTCATAGCATGATCCAGGAGGAACACAGGTCCTGCCCAAGTCACATTGCAATTTACTGTTCTGGTTGCTTGCAATCTCATCAGGATGCTTTGGGCAATGCTCTCCTGACCACTCTTTCTCAAGTTACCTCCCTGCTGTCTTGCCATGTTTTTCCAAATGTTGTCTGTATTGTATTATTGCCCATGAGAGGTTGTTGCTATGTCCAATGATGTCTTGACATGATTTTCACTCTGAAACCTTGTGCAGATCTTCCACTTTTCTTTGCCAGCTAATTGATGAAGCATCTTCAGGATGGAGAACAGGCGTCAATCATCAGTGGCATCCTTATACTCTGATGAGCTGGGTCAGCGAGTGTTGAAGATTGCAAGCAATGTGTTCTTTGGGTTCTTCGTTGTATTGGTTCTCACCTTCACAGTATTTGCCATCACTTATAAACCTCCGGATCCGTGGTTGCAATCCTTGAGATCGTACAATGAGCTATTCAGCAGTGTTGACAACTCAACGTTCCAACATGATGATTCCATTCTAGTCACTGGAGACGATCTGAAGACCAATGTTGACACTGCACCTGGCCCGAAAGCTATAACTGAAGAAGATGTGCAGAACACTCCGGTGCAACTTGCTGGGAGTTGTGATTCCTCCACATCAGTGATCAATTGCTCAGATCCAGCTGTGAAAAGTTCGATTGAACGTTATAACTTTCTGAAGTTTCCTGCTCTCAACTTCTATGAGTATCGGGACCCTGTGGGTGGTGCTGCTAAGAATGAATGTGATATAGCCTGGAAGTACCGCAGCAAGAGAGCCAAGACACGACGGATTTACAGAGACTTTAGGCGGTACATTCTAAAGAAGGATGCTGCATGTGCAATTTCTGTTCACAAGGTTGGCAAGTGGCATTCTGGAATCAATGCTCGGCCAAGGAAAGGTGGGGATGCTTCATCAACTACAGACATGGAGAAAGGAGTGGATGTTGTGGAGGATTCACTGGGGCCTGCCTCATCGCAGCCAGATACTGAGTTTTACACTCAGAGATATCTGTATTATGAAAGAGGCGGTGATTACTGTAAGAGCATGAGTCAGTTTGAGTGGAGCTTCTTGTGTGCCCTGGGTGAGGCACGCTACCTCAACCGCACATTTGTCATGGACTTGGATTTCTGTCTGGCAGGAGCCAACAATCCAGGACATGAGGATGAAACCAATAAAGACTTTCGCTTCTACTTTGACTATGAGCATCTGCAAGAGTCCACACCCATGATTGAGAAGAACACGTTCCTTCAGGAGCTTCAAGAATGGAACTCCAAACACAAGACACATGCAATCTCACCACACTACATACCCAATTTCAAGGTGGCTCCCGCGAGCTTGCAAAATGACACTGGGACAGTTCTGTGGCGCAGATTTGATGATGTTGTGGAGACAAACAATTATTGGTACCGTGTCTGTGAAGGGGAGGCTGAGAAATACATTGAGCGACCATGGAATCTTATGTGGAAGTCCAGGAGGCTCATGGACATCGTGACCGCAATCTGCAACAAGCTGGAGTGGGATTTTGATACGGTGCATGTAGTACGTGGGGAGAAGGCAAAGAACAAGCAACTTTGGCCAAACTTGGATGCAGACACTTCCCCTGAAAGTCTTCTGAGCAAGGTACAAAAACAGCTTGATTTCCGACGGAAGATCTACATTGCAACAAATGAGATGGAGTCTGACTACTTTGATAAGCTGAGAAGCTGGAATGAGGTTTACCTGCTGGATGATTTCAAGGAGCTTTGGAGCAATACGAGTGAGTGGTATAAATCAACTCTGGCACTTACGGGTGGCCAACCAGTTGAGTTTGATGGCTACATGAGGGTGATAGTAGATACAGAGATGCTGTACAGAGGTAAGAAAAATATTGAGACATTCAATGATCTAACTGGTGATTGTAAGAACGGTGTAGGTAGATGTTAAAAGTAAGAGGCAAACCAGTGGGGAGGTGGAATAGTGGGTCTGTGAGACAGTTTTGAGAGGTACATAGTTGATGCTGTATGCTGCAAACCCATGGGTCTCCTTTTCAAGCAAGTAGTTCTTACTGCGTACTGCTTGATCAGATTGTATGCCCATCATGTGCAGTGTACAAGCCTTGTACATCCCATGAACTCAAAAAAGAAAACTTTGCAGTGGATCAAATCGCATTTTGTATCCTATGCAGTTGCAGAAAGACGTAGAAGTGTAGATGGAGTCAATGAACTGTGCTGGAAATTGAATGAAAAGCATATGAGTCTTCTATCATCCCAGGGGACAATTTGACTTCTAACAGAGAGCTCAATCCCGTGAGTTATTGCCGACCAAGGAAGCAGCAAAACTAGGGATTGGGGAAAGTGCAAGATGGGCACAGAGAAAGAGGTACTTTTTGCATTGGTGTATGATGACTTTTAATTGAAAACAGACCAGTATGGGGATGTGAAGCTGGTACCAAAATTGAAAACTGCCTACTTTTATTGCTACCAGTTTGCAATGAATTAAGTGATGAATATGTATAACCATCATAGGGTTGTGATTTTGGAGATGCTTGGCATAACAAGACTTTGTTCTTTTTTTCTCTTGAACATTTTGATACCTGTACTGGCTGGTCTCTCTCCAAAAGATCATATGGGTCCAGCACTAGTAGGTGAGAAGAAAAATTGCTTGCACAAGGAATATGATCAAGTTAAAAAAAAATCAAGCCATCCAGATAATTTCACTGGTAATATATATGGCAAATCCTTAGTGGACAAGCCCAAGAATACTGAGCAAGAAATGAGATTGCGGAGAAAAACTCCACCAAAAACACATTTTCAAACTCCATTCTGAAGAAGATAGGTACCCATTGCTGCTATGGATTCAAACACCCATAAACATAAGTCCAAAAAGGGAAAGCAATGGCCAACAAAGAAAGCCATGGAAGAAGAAGACTGAAGAAGAAGAGCAACAACAAAATTGAAGAAAAGATGTTGATATGAAATGAGATTGCACAGCGAAACTCCACAAATAAGACATTTTGAAACCCCATTTTGAAGAAGGTAAGGTACCCATTGCAGCGATGAATTCAAACACCCATAAACCAAAGTCCAAAAGGGGAAAGCAATGGCCAAGAAAGAATGCCATGGAAGAAGAAGACTGAAGAAGAAGAGCAACAACAAAATTGAAGAAAAGATGTCGATATGAAATTTTCAGTTCAGGAAAGAAAGGGGAGCAATAAAAGAAGGGGAGTTGTTGTTTCTCATGTCAAAACTCCATGTAAAAGAACAGAAGAGTTTTTTCTGCTTCTGCTGCTGCTGCTGCAAAGAACTTTCTCTTCTTTTAGTGAGGAGAAAATCTCCTGTTTTGTGGTGGGTGCAGAAGAAGAAGAATGAAGACAAAAAGTCAGACTACAAAGTCATTGCCTAGCTAAGCTACTATTTAGTAGGATATGCTTTCTACAAAGTAGAGAATCCCAAGATGTTCTTCTGCACGCATGATTCTTCTCCCCCCCCCCCCCCCCCCTTCCCTCTCTCCTTTTCCCTTTTTTAATTTTAGGGTTTTTTTTTTAAAAGAATACTCCTAGCCTTTTGGCCCTTTTTTT
>Ga0116227_10010633_pt1 | contig 15945 bp, 7 predicted proteins | sample S1TSphgellanicum_FD_89693 | JGI IMG/M metagenome (GOLD analysis project Ga0116227, IMG submission 89693) | Host-associated microbial communities from peat moss isolated from Minnesota, USA - S1T2_Fb - Sphagnum magellanicum MG | ecosystem: Host-associated > Plants > Peat moss > Unclassified... | reverse complement strand
GCCACCCGCGGGCGGGTGCCGCCCGCGCCCTCCCCCCCGCGCCCCCCCCCCGCACGGCCCGGCGCCCCCCACCCCCCCCCCCAAACAAGTCAAATAAATATGATGAATTTTCTTTTATTGCGATGTGTGGGTTGTAAGTTCCCTTGGCTCTTCCCTTGCCTTGCCTTGACCCTCTTCTTGGTTTGTGTTGGGGGGGGGTTGGGGAGAATTGCAAAGGGTCCAAGAATTTGAGCCAAATTCATTCTCATGTTAAATCATTTTGAACACTTACAAGGGCCATACTTTGGAGAGTATGTTGCTTGTGCCCTTCACATGATGCTAATAATCATACATTCATTCATTAGATGAATTATTGGACATTGCATTAACCTACTTACACATTATTATTAAATGCATTCAAAATAATTTCATTTTTTATGAAAAATAGTTTGAGAAGCCCAGAGATCAACCTTATACTTTTTGTGGTGTTCTCCTCCTAGAAGGTCTGGGTTGTCCAGATTGCACTGTCCAAATATAGTTACCAAAGTTAATTATTCCAATTTATTAATATAAAATTTAAAGTTTCAACCTACCTTATAGAATTATGAAAACCTTAAAGACCTGTGTATATATATAGTTAAGCACTTAAGCAAGACCAAATGTTATCTTTTATTTTTAATATTACGATTTTTTTCATTAATGGAGCATTCTAGAAAGCTGCTAGTCTCGAGGTTTACCTTCACACTTTTGACAAGAAGTGCTTGGCCAGTCAGCAAGGTTGTGGCCAATTAGGTTGCAAGTGCTGGTAAGTAGTAAGTACCTAGTAGGAGTTTTTTAAGGTCAGTTCACATTATTTGTGACAAGAACTCAGGATGCAGATTTTTGTAATGTTTGTCCTGCTTTTTGAGTAGATTATTATTTACTTATCAACATCCATTCTTAAGAGTTGATGAATGCAATCACCAGTGATGGCCAAAGAGGATGGTCTGATACTTTATGAGCTGTGACACTTGAACAAGGTTATGATTGAATTCATTCTTGTTATGTTTGCTTTGGTTTGGCTGGAACTGACACATATGTGGTTACCTTCAAAGTGACTTGCTGTGGAGAGTTCTTTGTGATATATGCATGTATATATGTGTCCAAATACAAACCATGAGAATGTGTAGCTGATCCTAATTTGCCATATCTTACTCTGGTGGTTCTTGTACATGTAGCATGATGTGAACTTGAAGATCAAATAGCCATACTGTCCACCACAAATTATTGAGCAATACCCATGTCTTGAGTATGTCTGCTTTGTCATGGTTCAGGCAGTTTGAGGTTCAAGGCTTTGACAGGGCAATCTTGAGTATGTCTAGTGTGCACTGCCATGGTTCAAGAAATTTGAGGTTCAAAGGGAGAAAAAGAACATGTGGTCACACGTATGTCCTTCCTTCAGTTTCCTAGTAAATAACGAATGGCTCATGCAGTGTCCATCCAGGGACTAATGGTGGAACCTCCAGTGTCCACAAATTGACAAGATTGTGTTTTGCATTTGTCTTAAATTTGTGCATCAAGTGTGTGTTGTGGTATTTGAAGGCAAGGTAGATGATCTGGTAGGTGCCCATGCTATTTCAGGAAGACTTTGGAGGGAAATTTGTACCTCTAAACTACAGAACCTCTGTTCTGTTATGATGGTTGTCAGAATGCTCAAATTGTCGAATTTTCATGTAGAGTGTACATGACAATGGAGGAGCTGCACAAACATTATATGGAAGGGCTTTTGCACACTGGAAATTTCAAGCCTACTCTGTCAAAGTCTTTGAGCAAAATTCTACAGGTAATTGTCCATATCTCCTGACCTTTCTAGGACAATGGCTTGTGATAATTCCTCTCCTGTAGGGTAAGCGATCTTTTTCTTTCAATGGATTTTGGTCACAACATCTGTGGGATTATTTCAAGAATAATGCTGCAACAAGGGACTTACTTCAGATTGATAAGGTACAATAACTTCTGTTTCTTTTGCTAGGAAATTTGCCATGCTTCTGTTATCATATGGTCCTCATGTCGCCCTTCAAAAGGTCCAGTAAATCTGAGGTAAGTTAGGTAAAGTCAAATAGGAAATATTACAGCTAGGGAGCGACCTGAAATAACAAAGCAAAAAAAAGTGCCAGTGCTTTATGATTGGGAAACATTTCATCTCCATTCTGATCACTGGCTGAAGCTTTAAAAATTATGCATAAGTCTTTCAAATTCAGGGCTCCAAAGTAGGGTGAGCCTTGGTAATGCTCTAGTAGGACAATGAGTATCCTTCCCAGTCAATTGTTCTTAGCAGTCATAATGTGAAGATAAAGAGGGGATTTTGATTGGGTCTACACTCTTTAGACTTCTATTGCATCATCTTTCACAACTAGCTGTCACAAACTCCATTTTCCCAAAAAATTCAGAGTCTTCAAAACAAAAATAATTCCTGGAAATCAAGCAAGTTCCATCTGAATAACTAGTGTCATCGAACCCTAAACCCTAACAGTTTCCTCACCAGCCAATATGCAGCCATTAAGGATTACACAGGGAGAGACTTCAAACATCAAATTTGCACTGTAGGTAGCATGGAAATCGGAAGTAGATGTATACCTTCAAGTTTTACCAGGTGCATAGGGAAGGCAAACTCACGAGGACATAGATTTGTAAAACCAATGGCAACCAAGAACAGGAGCAAGTTCACTCAAGGAAAAAAACCTTCATTAATTGGGACTACATACCATTTTGTGTTTGTAAATGCTACGTAAATGACAATCCTGCATTGCACATCCAAACATGTCTGGATCTGATGGAATTTAACTTTACATGCATGTGAACTTGCAGCACTATAAATTTGATATTAGCCGCATGTGCCTTCTACACACACTGGCTGACCCAAAACTGCTGAAAGGCCCAAAATTATTGGTTCCTCAAATTCCTACTGTATGTCATCTGTGTTGAGATCTTGCATTACAAAACTAGCTTGCAACCCAAAAAAAAACCAGAGCTTACAAAGATTCTTGGCCAATTTCTACTAGGTTCAGCCAGCTCCCTCAATGAACATATTCAGATTCTAGACATGGGTCTACAACCATAATGCTCTAGCTTCCCGAGTACGTATATGCAGTAAAATGTAATATGTACACAATTGGATATGCATCAATAACTGCGTGATATCTGCATTAGAGGTAGTGCAGTAATATTTATGTAATCTACACAAAAATACCTACACAATCTGCAAAGTCTTCTGTCGCTTTGCCCTGGAAGTTGCAACTCGGGCCTTGGCTATAATAGCCACACCAAGCTGAGTAAAACCAATGTTTTCTCTCGTGCCATGGTAGACTTTACTTGAGAAGAAGCCAAGAATAGTGCCATGTTGTGGTCGAAAGAAAACTCTATACTCTAGGAAGACAAACTCCCCACCTCCACAAATGCCTTGCCCAAGAAAATGAACCCCTGCCAATCCCATTTTCCAAAGGTTAGTGATATAGTGAAATTTTGAAAGGACATATACATTTGAAAGGATAGACGATGATTATGTGCGAATGCTCACTCTCATGGAACCACAAAATGTAGCTTAGGCCAGTATAACCAAGGTCAATGTGTGGTAGGCTACAGAATTTTTTTGTGATACCCGCGGTGGTCAATGGGGTCTCCCCAATCCTGTCGAAGCCCTCACTTGAGCCATGTAAGCTCTCAAGTTGAGAAATACACTAAGGGAAGAAAGAAAGAATAAAGTGGAACAACTTGGTAGCAAAGTTGTTCCCAACTTTCTCCAACGCAAATGTAGATGGTTGTGTAGCCCTGTCGCTAGCATCTAGCCGACTACTGTGTGTGTGTCTACAAGAACCAAAAACAAGTTGGTTAAAAATGAAAAAAAGGCATGGTGCATCAAATCACAATAAGTAAGATGATTAACCTGCCAAACTCTCGGGACCGTCTCCACCCAAACATAGCCATAGGGCTAGCTTCCTTGCACTTTGATCCCTCCACAAATCCACCTCGACGAAAGAGCCAGTGTGTAGTCTGACCAGCCTCTGTGGCTAGGTCATGTGGAATGGCATGCTAACAAATAATTGCCACCACCTCATCCTCGTCCATCAACAACAAGGACCCAGATAATTCGAGGGATCTGCTCAACTCCTCATCCCGATCAAACACATCCTGCACCTTTTGAAATTCAAGACTTTTTTTACCTTGACCATCGCCCTAATGCATTGTGGGATATCAATCCCAAGAGCGCGTTGTTCTGTAATCACCCTCATGGCATTATCGAGTGGCAAAGAAACCACTGTTGGACCTGTATGAAACTAACAATGTGTGCAAGATATCAATGTAATGCTAAGGCAAAGCTTTAAAATCTTGCATGCAGACATAAACAAATGTGGTGTGAAAGATGGTGGCTTACTAAAAATGGTGTCCATTGGGAAGTCATACACATCTGCTACAAACTCCATGAGGTCATGTGTTTCGGCTAAGCCTAGTTGCCTAAGCACAGACCGATGCTTTTTGGATTTGTTGTGATTGTTCATTGTTTCGGACATCGCATAAAAGGAAAGTGTGCCCCCACCACCTTGGGCATCCTACACCAATCAAAAAATCACTTTCAACAATTTGTAAATTACTAGCACGCAATTTCAACAAATGTACAAAAATAATTTTAAAGGGTCAATTTTCACCTTGCACCCAAATGTGGAAGTGGCTCCATACTCTAGCCAGCAAGCAACACTGAAGCTTCCACACACTTGTTCCTCTTCAACTTGATCAATCCACTGTTGAGGTTTCTTGAAACCTCCCAAAATGACCAAACATTGGCTTTGGAACTCTTCAACTTATACAAAATGCACATATGATGGTTTTAGGTGTATAGGAGAATTGTCTGGTTCTTTACATTACAACATGCATGTACTAGGTGTTGGGTTTAAACCAAGCTAGGATATTTGCAAAAACCTTGGTGGGTAAGGGAATCGACCCATGAACCTCACATTCGGTCTTGGGTTCTAGAGTGCAGGAACTAGAACCGGAATTTGGGATCCAAAAAAAATTGTAATGAAATTCGGGTGGTCAATTATGTATTAAGTGTCAACATTGAATTAATCCGACATATTTTAAAAACATGGTTTCAGTTCCAAATAAGGAAACCTGATTCTAACCAATATTTTGATCTAACCCACTAACCATGGTGGGTAAGGGAACTGACCAATGAACTTGCCATCAGTTCTTGGGTTTGGGAGTGGGAGAACTAGAACCAGAATATTGTAGCTTCCATTCAAAAAAAATTCAATGGAACTCAGGTGATTGGTTAAGTATTAGATGTTGGCATTGAATCCAATCGAGATGTTTGCAATAACCTGGTTTCAGTTCCCCTTACCCACCATGTGTGGTGGTTTGGGTTAGTGGACCTTATATGAAAATTTTGGTTAGGTTTCAATTCTGATTATTTGGAATCGGAATTGCAACCTAACCAAACTTTTCATCTAACCCACTAATTGGAACCACCACACATGGTGGGTATGGGAACCGACCCATGAACCTCACACCGGTTCTTGGGTTTGGGAGTGGGAGAACTAGCACCAAAATATTGTAGCTTCTGTTCAAAAAAATTCAACAGAACTCGGGTAGTTGGTTAGGTATTAGATGTTGGCATTGAATCAAACTGGGATTTTGCAAAATCCCAGTTCTGGTTTCCCTTACCCACCATGTATGGCTATTTGGGTTAATAGACCTTGGATGCAATTTTGGTTAGGTTTTGGTTCTGATTATTTGGAACCTGAACCTAACCGAACTTTTCATCTACCCCACTAATTGGAACCACCACACATGGTGGGTACAGGAACCAACCCATGAACCTCACACCAGTTCTTGGGTTTGGGAGGGGGGGAACTAGAACTGGAATATTGTAGCTTCCATTCAAAGAAAATTCAATGTTACTTGGATGGTCCGTTAGGTATAGATGTTGGCATTGAATCAAACCGGGATATTTGCAAAAATCCGGATTTGGTTCCAAATAATCTAGGTTCAGAACATTAGTGAAATTTTCCAATTTATTCAAAAAAAGAAATCTCAGATTTAAGTTAAATGAACCAAAATTTTCATTTTATTTCTTTGGGGCATAATTTATTCAAATAAAATACGTGTTTTCCATTTTTTCTTGTACTTGTAATGCGAATACCCCCCCCCCCAGATTGGTTATGAGATGTTTATTTTAAAAATTTGAGTAGGCAGCTTAAGGTTAAACATTTGTCCTTTTGTTATTTAGAGTTTGATATTTTCATAAGTACTTATGCAACATCTGGTAATATGTCCCTTGGGCCGTGGGGACCAAGAACAAATCACACTATGCTGCTTGAGGTCCAAGACAAGGTGGTTTGGGGGCTAGGATAAAATCACCCAAGGTTGCCTAATTTGAGGATTACAACAAAATCAACCTAGGTTATTTGGGGCTGTGATAGATGTCACGACACTAACTATGCACATGTTGCGACATGGTGGCATTGGGTCGGGACAAAATGACTTGAAGCTACCCAGGGACCAATACATGGTATTGGGGTCCCACATAAGGCATTGACATAGTATGTGAAGTGTCCCCTGACTCCGAGCCATTATCGTGTTTTCATGGATGACTTTTTTTGGATGTAGTATACACTACTGTAACAAAATACAAAATAAATTTATATACAATCAAATGATTTCAAAGTTTTGTGCAAGTGATTAAGGGAGATTCAAACAATCATGCACTTGACATATTTGTGGATCAATAACACCATGTTATGGTTAAATGACATCATTTTCCAGATTATGATGTCAGATATATGAAACCTTGTTCCTACTTTGGGATGGCTAAACATTGTATGACAATTGTGACAATACCATATTTATGTGTTAATTCAAATTCCATGTCAGTGCCACATCAGCACCATGTCCATGCCACATCACATTTCATGTTGGATCATAGTTGGCAACTTCTGCACCCACACACCCTGGCACCCAGAACTCTGCACCCATGCACCCGCAATCATTGCACCCAATATAGCCAACCCCTGCACTTATATGTGAAATATAACAAAAGGATTATAGTAAATGGAATTGAAATTTTAATCCTTCTAACTTTCAAGTAATTACACCAAATCATTAGTATTCAATCAATGGCGAACTTTATAATTTGGGTTTAAAACCATGTATAATCAATCTGTAAATCATTGGTGATGGACTTATTATTATATATTGAAATTGGACAATGTATTTAAAACTTTTGGGACATGACATTTTAATTGTCTATGACACTTATGGTTAGAAATCCAAGTTTTTATTACAAAATGGTGAAATTATTCCACTAGAATTGTAAGTTTTCTCAAAGTTCATTTATATGTTAATTATATTTATATTTTTCAACACATATTTTTCATAAAAGTGGTTCAAAATGCTTACTTTTGAAGAATGCAACTTGAACTTGGAGATGGAAAAAATGTTATCTTTTAAAATAATTCAAATGTAAACTTTTGAACTTGTACATTGAATATGGGCTCTTAGAATGGATTTTCAACTACTGGTTTGGTCTATTTATATAACATTGTTTTTTAATGGTTGCACAAGTATTATTCAATCAAACAAAAGATTCACATGCTTGTTAATGTGCATAATGATTTCAAAATTTACAATTGTTTAGTAGTTTATACAAATGAACTTAACTCCATAAATTTTTCTTCATTGATAAGGTGGCACGTACCACCTTATATTCTTTCGAAATAAAAGGCATCCATCAATTTCCTAGCTTATGAAGCCATTGAGAAAAAGGCATCCAACTATATTAATTTGAAGGTCTTTTATATTAGGGTGCAAGCATAGACAAGGAAGCCATTTTATGCCTAACCAATGCTTATTTTACATGTTTGCAAGTCCATCAAATTCATGTTGATCAAAAATTTAACTCATAAAAAATCAATGGAAGCATGGATTCATGAAGATTTCCATAACGAGATATATAAAAAAAATTAAACCAATTTTTTTATTTTTATGTTGAAAAACTGCCATATTTTAACTTTGGATTTGGATGGACATATTTTTTGGTCCACTTTATCATGCTTGGACCCCAACCATCCAAGAAGACTATTTATAAATTGTCTAAATGTTCCTTCTATTAGCTATTTTCATCCTACAATTTGGACCCAATGAAAAAACTAGAGAACCTATGTCCTTTTGTCATGAATGCTTTCAACATTCTACAATACATTAGTATTCCACAAGCAAGCAATGAACATTAATATCAATGTAACCATCCATGACATATTTGTAAGTTGTTTAGTTCATAGTTTTTTGCATGAAATAAAATTTAAGATTCAACAATAGATGTGAATCATTGAACAAGAGAGTACTAGAGGATACAATTACAATCAAGCTATCATAGCATTGTACTACTAGCTAGGAGTTAGGTTACCACAACATGGGCAAGGAACTAATAGACTAGTTAATCTTGTTCTTTTTTTCACCCTATGGTAACTCATGTAAACACAATGGTTTTGTTGAACAATAAATATGTTTGGTTAATCTTACATGGTTGATATGTATATTGTAATGGCTTGTTAAGATTATTTGAATTATTTTGACATGTTTAAACCCCTTTTACAAAAATGACAAAACTCAAAAACTCCATGATTTTTTAGTTTAATATTTTCACCTTTTAAATGTCAAAAAGCTGAAAAAATAATTGGTCATTTGTATACACATATGCTTGACTTCCTACTAAGTTGTATTTTGCTTTAGTTAAAAACTAAAATTAAGAAAAGAAGAAAAAAAACCTATCCTTTTCTTTCTATGCCTTAAACCATTCATAGTTTCAACATCATATCCTAAAACCACTAATGCTTTATATATTATTTTATGTCATCATGTACAACATTTCCCCCCCCTATTTGTGGCTAAAATATAAAGAGATTTGAGAAATATTGCTATTATTTTTGGTTTCTTTTGAGAAAAATAGGCATAAGGAGTTAGGTTCTTAAGCTAGTTTTTAAGGCACTTAAGGAAATTATGACTCTGTTAAAATATAGTAATTATGATATATATCTTCGATTAACAAACAAATTATGACAATATTTAACATGCATATTCATAATGGTTAATCACTTAAAATGAGGTCATTCAATCCTTTGAATGACCCTGATTGTAAATATGCCTTTAGATAATTGCAACAATGTGATGAATGTGTGTCAAACATAGCTTTATTGTAAATAATAAATATTTGTTTCGATTTATTCAATGTGAATTCAAAAATATCTTTAGGTTCCACATTGTCAAGACTTGGAACATGGTCATCACATTTGGATTTCAATAGAGACATTATTTCTTACAACTCCCAATTCAATTTATGGGGTTTTCTTTTGAACCACATTTTAAATGGAAATTATCACTTTGCCCTTTTGGCAATTTTTAATTTTCATCTATTGTTAAAATAGTAATGGATAATTGATGACATGATGATTATTTTAAAAATATTATCTACAATCAAACAATGAAGTAAATAACAATCATTTGTCTTTTGAATGTATTTGTAAATGAATGGACGGAAATGAAAATAGTTACATGCTTAAAAATAATTTATCCTAGATTTTCATTCCCATTGTGCATTACATGGTTGGACTTTTTTTCCAAGTCTCATGCATGAACTATTCTTTGTTTTTTAATATATACATTTCAGTACCACATGTGTTCCAAAATATATATATAATTAAAAACTTGAAGATGGATCATATTGAGAAATTTTCAGAAAATAATGGCTGGATTTATTATTGTTATGGTTATTATTTTGGATTTCCTGTTTTGATCCCATGGGGGACATTGAATGTTAAACTTTTACGCTACATGCATTAAACAAGGTGTTGTTTTGAGGGTAATAGGTGAAGAAAGTCTTGCCTATCCTACTCAACCTATTCTGTTGGCTATGTATAAGCATGTAATGTGTTCTCCTCCTCCTTGCCATATTAAATACCAGGTTGTTTGCTTTTCTGGATAGACCTAGACTTGAAAGATGTTATAACTTCAAGGTTTTGACTATTGTTAGAAAAATATTGATGTTAGTAGAAATCTCACATGGTTTTGCTTGTGACAAAGTTTTTCCTTTAATGAATAAACTGTGTCTTTCCTTTTAAGGTATTTGATACCCATTGTGTGAGCTTAGCGCATTGATGCAACAACACATGGGCTTGTTTGAAGGTTTTCATTTTGCTAAATCCAGATGTAATAATATGACAAGATTGGGAAGTATTATATCATCTTTTTTACAATGAAGATGTACATAATCTATCCTTAAGGGTGCATGATTCCATGTACTAAATGAGTTTCTTTTGTTTTATTATTGCTATTTGCTATGTGTATGTGGACTTCCTACAAATGGGTCTTGTGATGGTTTCTTCTTTCTAGTGCCAAAGCATATGTTTCCTCCTAAAATACAACTATAATTTCTGGGCATCTGGTATTTAGGTTGGGAATGATGAGCATGCTAGTCTAGTGTGAGATGCATTTCATTTGTTGGGGTGTGCTTGGACTATATGAACATTGTAAATGTCTAGCCAATCATGCATTGGCGATGTTACAACAATTTTATTAGAAAAAAATCCAAACTACTTTGGTTGTTACACATTTTTTCTTTTTTTTCAAGTAGTTTCTTGCAATGAGGTCTCTACTGTGGTGTAACACAATTTTAAGAAGGGTGTACATATTATTTTGCAAGCATAAACCTTTGCAACATAGGTCTTGTTAGTTTTTGTTTTTGGTGGATTTGGATTATGAAGTCTCGAAACATTATTTTGAAGGAAAATTCATTTGACCAACAATGGATTAAAGCTTGGATAATGTTATGGGTTATGTGAAAATCCTTACCCCTTTTTAATAAAAAAATGATATTTAAAAAAAATGGTTGTGATTAGTATTTTCAACTGGTGGACAAGTATTTCATGATTGAATATTACAATGAATGTTACCTTGCAGTCCTGGACCATCCATAAATGCTGAATTTTAATATATTCAAAAACATTTAAGAACCTAATTTTAAAATTTTAAAATAAATGTTTTCAAAATAAAATTAATAAATCAACTATTTAGCATTTGAATACCAAAGCTGCCCAAGTATTATGGTATTATTTAATTTTTTAATATGCACATATTTAAGCCACCCTAAATTTAATTATGATTTTTGTTTGCATCAAAATTCATACGTTGTATTTATTTTATTTAAAAATTTTAGTACTTGAAGTCAAAAGGAACAATGAAGACATTCAACATTGAACATGGTAAAATGATGTGATAAAACCACTATTTTTTAGATGTATAACAAAAACTTAACATATCCTCCAATTATAGAATGTAAGGGTTTGGTCAAGTTATTTAACTCAATTAAAAATATTTGCCAATATGACAATATGCACATAATGAGGAAGTGTCAAAGCAAAATATCCATCTCAAATGTAATTTTTTTCAAAATGATTCAATTGTCTTGAAATGATGTGGACAAATTTTTCACTTCATATTCCTCCATGTTCATTTCACATTTCCCCACATTTAGTTACTAGTTCATTTGTTAGTTCAATTATTAACTTGTTAATTGAATCTACTAACAACTAATACTTAAAACTTTTATTTCATATGTTATGTTTTTCGTATTTTTTTCTTAATATTGGGGATTAACATATATCGTATATAAACTATATCTTGGTTTTTAGAATAAACATAATCCTATTATAAACTAAGTAAATTATATTTTTTATCCAATAACTAATACATAACACTTAATATTTTTACTCACATATTTTGGAAATTCAAAGAAAAATATTCATCTCTAAGTTTTGATCAATTGACCAAGATTTCCCCATTAAAAAACATTACATATGTCACTTGTTGAACACTTCAATTGTGTATCTACATCAGAATGTGTACGTGTAGAACTTCATCCCTTGAACCAAATAATTTTAACTATGGGCACATCTAGGGTTCATTATTATTGTTATCATTGACATCTAACAAAATATGTGATGAAAACTTATGAATATTATGTATAATTGTAAAGGTAGGTTTTTTTTAGTGTTGTTTTTTCACTAGTGGGGTGAATTCACAATAAATGGACCAACTGCAAGTGTAACCAACGTTTAATGTTACACATTTTGAAATGGTAATTGACTTAATGTTGATGTTTGTTGTGCTTATAGAGGAATGTTCAAAATATATTATGGGAACACTTGAATAAGTTTGAAATGATTCTAATAAATTTAAAATATCCAAAAAATTTATTAAAACACAATAACCAATGGTTTTGTTGAATATTCTTGTTTTAAAATGATTTGAAATTATTTGAAAATGATATTTTCTTGAAACATAATGCAACAACTTTGGGGTCATAATAATTAAAACAATTTGTTCAAGTAAGTTTGTTAATAATGAGTTTAATTTTTTTTTAATATGTGATAATGAATCATGTTCAACACATCATCTTGATTGACCAACCCATTACTTTTTTAAGTAGTCATTTTGAGAATGTGGTGGTCATTACATTGAGAACTTAGCTAATTGGCATATATATATATATATATATAATGTGAAAAATGAATTTTTTATTGCCAAATTTCGAAAAGAAAAGAAAAAAATTCTGTTAAAAAATCACCAAATTCTAGAGTAGGTTCCAGTATATAACCAACAATATAGAAGGATTTTTGAACATTTTTACTTTCATGTTTTTGTTGAGTCATCTTATTGATGATCACCATGTAGGTTGCTACATCACAAAATTATGAAGCTATATATTTGTTGGACTCTAGTACATTAGGTAGACAATTTGAAAGCCATCAAGGCTTTGCACCATAAATACGGTTAATTGGAATACGGTTACCACATAAATCTGGTTCTCAGTTCAATTCTTCAAAAAACGTAGATTCTAGTTCCAGTTCCAATTTTCAGTTTTGAAAATTAGACTCAATTCGTGTCTGGTTCTTAGTAACAGGAATTGGAATTGACACTTAATTGCTGGTTAACCTCCAATCAACCCTTGGTTGTGTTTCAGTTCTTCCTAACCAGAACCAGAACTGGTCGTTCTAACCCATCAAACTGCATACACACCATACACTCATAGTTACCTGGATAGTGTGAGGGAAAAGGAGGAGAGTTTACATGATAGGTTGCAAGTTACAACCTCTATGGAACCTTGATAACTTTGTTATGGTTCTTCTTTCACTGAGTCATAATGCGTTTTCAATGGATGGTGCACTGAGCCACACAATTCATCGCGTTGTTTGTTGAGGTTGATGTGTGAAATAACTCAATTTCTGAGGAGCTCTGAACATCAGATTTGTAGCTATTTAATGGAGATTTTGATCGTGGTCAACAAGAAATTCCAGCTGCAACACAGTTTTGATTGGAATTAAAACGAAATTCAATGTGAAGCAAGTTGCATAAGTATGTACCTACTACAGAATGGTCAAGCCCCTCTGTCCATTGTGTTTGATAAGGCGCCAGGTGCATCTGTTTGGTACAAGCTAGGCATCGCTTCCCCACTTAATGTGCACAGCAAGGCTGTTCCATAACATTAAGGTGTGCAGTAGTTGGCAGATTCGAGGATTTAGAAGAAAATTTCATGTGTCAATATACACATTTGTGGTCAATATTATGAGCCTATGATCATCACTGGAAGATTATGTTATATAGTGTCATCAAACAAAGTGACATACTCTGCCAACCCAGACCTTCATATTCTGGTTGTGTAGCTTTTAAACATTGAAGAATACTACTGGCCAGCAATTTCTCTGCCCATGTGAAGAGAGGAAGAAGTAGAGATTTGGGTTGCAAATTAGGTAGCAAGAAGTGCTCTAGCTCTTACAGTACTGTTCAGGGTTTTTTTAATTCTATATATATATGTATAACGATTTTTTTCCCCAAAAATTAGAAAAAATAGTTGAATTTGCAATATAAAAAAGAAATTCCAATTTTTTTTGGGTTGAAACGACTACTAAATTTATTGGGAAAAAAACATTGGTCCCCTTGGCTTACCTCTGTTGTTGAGGAGAAGAGGAGAATTTTGTGCAAATAATAATATGGGTTTAAAACAGTGATGCTACTAGGGGGAACATCATAGGAAACAGACAACAAAAGCTTGGGGAATTGTTATTGAAGATTTTCAAGGAACTTGAAAGAACTGACTGTATTGAGAACATGTTAGAAACACCATTAGGAACATGCGGATGTTCAATATGAACATGCTGGAACATGATTGAGAACGGATGGGGACCACAACACATAAACCTTCCCCCTCCCTCAACTACATTTTGTCAACTAGGTACCAGCCACTTTTCACTTCATTAGAAGGGAAAAATGATGTGATTTTTCCAAGCTGTAAGGATATTGGAATTGTTCATGTATTGCAGGTATTGTTTTAAGGAGTAGGTGCAAAAACCCTCCTCTTCTCTAGGATGGATATTCTCTATAAGGTGCCCTCCAAAGGCAATAGGAAATTGGTAAGAGTGCTTTTATGAGTTCTATGAGTTCGGTTTACATGGTTTCTGCAAAATTTGGAAATTGGGTGGTGGGAATTGCACAACTTGCTAAGAGAATCTCTACCCCATAGTGGTAAATCGCACTTTTATATTAAGATAAGTTAATGTTTAATGCTGAGTCTCTCCACCCACAAACATTAAAAAATCACTTCAAATAGCGAAAGGCTAATTATACACCTTTCATCTAGACCAATAATTTGTCACTATCAAATTCACATTAGGAAAATCTGTTTAAAAATGTTGAAATGACCATAGCATCTAGCATTTTGGGCTGTCTTTATTGATGAGTAGCAAGATTTGATAAGAAGGAAATTGTTACAGAGCTAGCTACGGTGGAGATGCTCTAAGTGTCAAACTGTTAATTTGTAATCTAGTGTTGAGAGTACATCGTTGATGCCAACCTCAGTTTCATCATTAAGAATCCTTTAAATGTTGAAATAAATTTTTGTGAAAGTCTGAAACTGAGGTGTTGAAATCATTGGAATTATTGCAGGTTATGATTTGAATAATGTTACCATTCGTAACAATATCATAGTGGACAATTACAGGTCTAGATCTGTAATATTTGTTAGATCAGATCAGTAGCTATAAAATCATGATCTGTGGAAGCTGACAGTTAAGCTACAAAAGTGAGAACTACAAGGTTTAATTTATCTGTATGAAACCTGCACCATGTCAGTTTAAAAATTTCGCATTTTGGCTCAATTTTGCAAGTAAAAACAACACTGGAATCAAGTTATTTGATTGGTATTCGTGTGATGTGACTGGCTGACTAGGATTCTTTTCAGCTGCTAACTTGGGTTCATTTATGATAGCTCTTCATTGAGTCGTCCTATATAGAAGAACACATTTGTCATCCATGAAAGAAGCTTTCTCAAGGACATAATTAAAAAAAATCCTGGGCAAAAACAAAGCATTGTACAATTTTTTTCTGAGTTTGAAATGACAAATTTGCCCAGCTTCACAAGCATCTAGCAACAATGCCAAAGTGCAGAGTGGATGACAAAAATAATTGTTGCCCTTTTTTAGTGTCGAACTTCATATATACAAAACTCTAAGCAATAAATGACCAGCTATGTAGGTCTCTGTAGAAGAGGAACTGTAATAAAATATTATTTCAAGAGTGTGAATAACATGGACAGTTAAAAAATGTCAAATGCTGGACATCTTGCAAAGTGTCTATACCCAAATTGCACTTCATTTAACATGCCAATGTAAGAAACTGCGCCTGTACTACATGAGCGGGTTTAGGACCGAAACTATGTTTTTGGTTGTAAAACTATCCTCCCAACCTACTATTGGTTATGCAAACCTCACCATTCTCCTTCCATGAACTACACATAAACAACACCAAAACTATTCAAAAACCAAAAAGCTTTTCCAAAATCAAAACTTCCATTCTCACAACTTTGTATTCCTATCATAACTTTGT
>Ga0116227_10010632_pt1 | contig 15945 bp, 14 predicted proteins | sample S1TSphgellanicum_FD_89693 | JGI IMG/M metagenome (GOLD analysis project Ga0116227, IMG submission 89693) | Host-associated microbial communities from peat moss isolated from Minnesota, USA - S1T2_Fb - Sphagnum magellanicum MG | ecosystem: Host-associated > Plants > Peat moss > Unclassified... | reverse complement strand
GCCGGTTTGATCCGGCGCGTCTGGCCTGTGGCAGCGGTGGCGTTTTGCATGGCACCTGTCTGACGCCCGAACAGGTTACCGCAGCGCGCAAATTTTACGCCGGCCCGCATGACAGCAAAGGCCGACAGATCGGCTTTCAGGGCGGCGTGTGGCCGGGGTCTGAACTGTTCTGGATCGGCGACTATATCGATGGGCCGGGGCATCCGGCGCAATACCGCCGCTTTATCGCCAATGTTTTTCGCTATCTTGCGTTCAATCCGGGCGCGGGGCCAAACTGGACGCTGGCCGATCTGGACTGGGATCGCGATCCCGCGCGCCTGGCGATCAATGAAACGCTCTATCGCGCCGACAATCCCGATTTGCGTCTCTTTCGGGCATCTGGCGGCAAGTTCATCGGCTTTCAGGGGTGGAGCGATACCTCGGTGGTCCCGATGGGCACGGTCGATTTTGTCGAAACGATGACCCGTACGATGGGTGGCGCCGAAGGAACTGCCGGATTTTTCCGGTTTTATACGATCCCCGGCATGCGCCATTGTTCGTCCGACGGGGACGGCGGGGATGCCATCGATTTTCTGTCGGCACTGGAAGGCTGGGTGGAACAGGGCAAAGCGCCCGACCGGCTGGTCGGGTATAATTTCGACTGGGGCGGCCCGCCAACCACGGCGCCATTATGGCCGCTCGACCCCGCAAAAGTGCGGTTTGCGCGCCCGCATTTCCCTTGGCCGGCATCCGCGCGTTACAGCGGAAAGGGCAATCCCGATGATCCCTCGAACTGGCAGCGGGTGCTTTCGGGCAACCTCCCCGGATAGCGGTTACGCCGGGTTCGTTTATTGCACCAGAGCGCTGCCGGCCTAGTTTCGGGGCATGGAAACGACCTTGAAGCCCACTCGTCAGCCCCGTAGCCGGGTCGCTCGCGGCCAGGATCGGCCGCGCTATCTGGCGCCGCAGGACACCGATCGCCTCGGCATCATGTTCGTGGCCTTGATGAGCGAGGTTTCGGCCCTCCGCGACCGCCTTGACACCCATGAGGCGCTGGCCCGGGCTGGTCAGGTCGCCACGGCCGAGGCGATCGAGGCCTTCGTGGCGAGTTCGGACGATCTGGCGCGGCGCGAGACCTTGCGACAGGCGATGCTCAAGCGCGTGCTGAGAGTCGTTACCGAGGAACGCGCTGCCGATGGGATTTCGGCATGACCATACCGCTTGCGACCGCCCTTGAAATCGCCCGGCTCGCTTTTTCCGAAGGGGCAAAACACAGCGTGGTCAACATGACCGTGGTGGTTACCGACCCTGGCGGCGAGGTGCGCCTGGCGATGCGCGCGGACGGGCAGGGCCTGTTTGGCGTCGATACGGCGATCGGCAAGGCGCGCACCGCGCTCGGCTTCAACCGCACGTCGCTGCAACTCAGCAAGATTTTCACCGACCCTTGCGCGGTGGCAGCAATCACCGCAGCGACTGGCGGGCGCTTTGTTCCGCTGGGCGGCGGGGTTGTGGTCAAGGATACTTCGGACACGATTGTCGGGGCAGCGGCCGTGTCCGGTGGTCTGCCCGATGTCGATGAAACGATCATCGCGGCGGCTGTCGAAGCCGTCGGCCTGGTCGTCCTGCGTTAAACGCTACCATCCCGAGGGAGTTCGCCATGTTGCAGGAACCACACGCTCTTTTGCCGGAACGCACCCATGATGAGCAGGCGCGTCAGGACTTTGTCGCGGGCTTGCGCAAGCTGTTCACCACCGAAATGTTTCCCGGCATCCGTACGGTCTATCGGGATGTGCTGGCGCCGCGGTACGAAACCAAGCACGGACAGCCGCCAAAAACCGTGCGTGAGGCGTCCGCGCTGATGGAAAGCAGCTTTTACTACCGCGGCACCAATCTGATCGGCCGCGCGGCGCAGGAACTGCTGTGGGATGAAGTGGGGGAAAGCATCGAACGGCAGCTCGATGTGCTGGATGCCAAGGCCCGCGTCCGACCCGATGCGCTGGGCACGCTGACGATCGATCCGGCATTTGTGGTGCCGCGTTATATCCAGGCGGTCGACATTCACGCGATGCCCGGCAATTTTCACACCGAGCTGGGCGAGGGCGACGTGTTTGCCGGCGCGCTTTATGATCGCGGGGTCCATGTGTTTTCGTTCGGCGGCCTTGGCCCCCGCAACGACGGCCTTGGAGTGGCGCAAGCGGCATTCGTGAAAGAACGGTTCCCCGATCTGAAACCGCGCCGCATTCTCGACATGGGCTGTGGGCCGGGGTTCACCACGCTGCCGTGGAAGGAAGCCTATCCCGATGCCGAAGTCTATGGCGTCGATGTCGGTGCGCCCCAGGTGCGCTATGCCCATGGCCGGGCCGAAGCGATGGGTGTACCCATCCATTTCAGCCAGCAGGATGCCAGCGCCACCACTTTCGAAGATGGCTATTTCGATATCGTCGCCTCGATGCTGGTCACGCACGAATGTCCCCAGCCGGTCATTCGCGGGCTGCTGGCCGAGGCGTGTCGCCTGCTCGCGCCCGGAGGCGTGACCGTGCACGACGGCGGTATGGCGCTGCCTGACGGCGGATTTGACCAGTTGATGCTGAGTTGGTTCGGTATCAATGCCAACGAGCCGTTCTCGGCTGGGTTCAAGGCCCTGGATTTCGACCAGGCCATGGTTGATGCCGGGTTCAAGCCGGAGAACCGGTTCCGTGGTACGCGCGAACCGGTTTACCTCAAGGGCCAGCTACCCCCGATAAGCTTCATTGGCGCAATCAAGGCCTGATCCGCCCGGCCGATCATGCCGGCGCGCTGGCTATCTGCTGAGCCGTGATCAAGTCGCGATACGGTCGCAGAGCTGCCGCAAAACACAGCGCCGAGACCGATGCGGCCACCACCACCACCGTGGCAATGGCAAAGCGCAGGAACAGATCGCCCCCAAAGACATGTTCGGTCATCAGTGCAATCAGCGTCGGGCCCAGACCGATCCCCGTCAGATTGATCACGAACAGATAGATCGCCGAAACCTGCCCCCGCATGCGGTTCGGGGTTATCTCCTGAAACGCAGCCGCAGCCGCGCCATAGGGCATGGCGCCGGCGAAAAGGTAGGCGCACAGGACGGTCAGACCGATCCACGGGTTGGGCAAAAGCGTGGCAATTGCGCCGAACGGCAGCGCTGCCAATGATGAAATCATGCCCACCCGCACATTGGCATCCTTGCGCCCGCGATCGCGCAAATGTCCCGCCAACCAGCCGCCAAACAGGATACCCCCGGTGCCGAACACGAACAGGGCGACACCATAGCGCATGCCGACTTGTTGCGCGGTCCACCCGAAGGTGCGGATGAAATGCGAAGGCAGCCAGGCCGCCACGCCGTTCCACATCATGCTGGCCAGCGCCAATCCGGCAATCAGATAGCCATAGGCGCCGCCGCGTTCGCGCATATGGGCCAGGACCAGACCAAGGCCGGGGACATCGGCAGAGACGTCTCCGCGCCGCGCAGGTTCGCGCAGCGTTGCCACCACCAGTGCGACCAGCACTCCGGGCAGCGCGACCGCCACAAACACCAGCCGCCAAGGTTCCGGGTGCGACGAGAGGTGCTGTGAATACCGCGAGGCCGCCGCGATGAGCGCGCCGCCGGCGATCGTGGCGAGGCCGCCGCCCATATAGATCGCCGAGGAATACAAGCTGAGCGCGCGCGTCAGCTTCCTTCCGGTAAACCAGTCGCTCAACATCGAATAGGCGGCGGGCGAAAGCGCGGCTTCGCCAACGCCCACACCGATGCGTGCGCCGAACATCTGGCCAAAACCCCGGGACGCGCCGCATAGCGCAGTCATCACGCTCCACAGGCTGATGCCGACCGCTATGATCGTGGTGCGCCGCCGACGATCGACCAGCCTGCCGATCGGAATGCCGAGGAACGTGTAAAATACGGCAAATGCCAGACCGTGCAGCAGGCTGATTTGCACATCGTCGATGTGCAGCGACGCGCGGATGGGCGCCACCATCAACGACAGGATGGTGCGGTCGACATAAGACAACGTGTAGGCAACGATCAGGACGACCACGACATACCACCCATAGGCGCTGTCGGGCCGGTCATCGGTCTGGTCACCGGTCATACGGTGGCTTCGGGATTGATCGCGGCAGCAGCGCCGCGGCGCAGTTCGGTCTTCAGCACTTTGCCGTTTGCGTTGCGCGGTAGCGCCGCGACCAGGGTCAGGCCGCGCGGAATCTTGTAGCCGGCAATCCGTCCGCGGCAATATTCGGCGATGTCTTGCGCATGCAGCGACATGCCCTCGCGCAGCACCGCGACCGCCTCCAGCCGTTCGCCCCACACATCATCGGGCACGCCGATCACCGCCACATCGGCGATGGCCGGGTGCGCGAACAGCACTTCCTCGATTTCGCGGGGGTAGATGTTGACTCCGCCCGAAATCACCATGTCCTTCTGACGATCGACAATATAGAGGAACCCCTCGTTGTCGCGGCGGGCCATGTCGCCCACCGAAACCCAGCCGTCGCGGATGGCGCGGGCATCTTCATCGGGGCGATTCCAGTACCCGTTGAACAGGAATGGTGATCGCGCCCACAATTCGCCGATCTCGTCTGCCTGGCACACGCTGCCATCCTCGCGCCGCAGCTCTACGTCGCAGTGGGGGAAGGTGGTGCCGACGCAACCGATCTTGCGCCGCTGGTCGCGGGGTCGCAAGTTGCAGACCAGCCCGGTCTCGGTCGCCGCATAGAGTTCGTGCAACACGGTTTCACCGAAATACGGAATGATTTTCTCCTTCAACGCCTGCGGCAGCGGCGCGGCATTGGCCAGGATCGAGCGGATCGGCGGGCGCGCATAGCGGGCCAACACGTCGGCGGGCAGGGCAAAGATCATCTGGAAATGGGTCGGGACCATGAACAGCCCGGTTATCCCGCCGAATTTCAGGCGTTCGAGCACCAGTTCCGGTTCAAACCGGTCAAGAATCTCGATCGAGCCGCCCAGCGACAGGATGCCGCACGGAAAGCCGAGCCCGCCGCCATGGTTCATCGGGGTCATCGCCAGAAAGTGGTCGTCCGGGCCGAAACAGCCGAATTCGGCGGCACAGACCAGGCCGACAAGCATGCGCGAGCGGTGGGAGAGCACGACGCCCTTGGGCTTGCCGGTGGTGCCGGAGGTATAAGGGATGGTCCATGCATCCCATTCGTCGATGGCAGGCGTAGCGGCATGATCGGGCGCACCGGCGATCAGCGCCTCGTAGTCGGCACCAAGTTCGACAAGCGTGGTCTCGAGACCAAGGCTGCGCACGATTGCTGCAGAGTCGCGATCGGCGAAAATGACGCGCGCTTGCGAATCCGCGATGACAGCGTGCATTTCGCCCGCCGTAAGGCGCGGATTGATCGTGGCGACTGCGGCACCGGCATCGGGCAGCGCCGCCACGATCTCGATGAATTCAGTCCGATTGCGCGAAATGAGCGCAACCGTGTCGCCCTTGGCCAGGCCCATCGCGATGGCCGCATGGCGCAGCCGGGTGGTGCGGGTGGCCAGCGCGCCGAAGGTGGTTTCATGCGGGCCATCGATGATTGCGACTTTGTCGGGGTTGCGTCCTGCGGTGGCGCGGATCGAACCGCCCAGCGTAAGCGGGTGGAACGTCGCCGGCAGCTCTGGCATCATCGCGGGATTTTCTTGAATATGGCGAGCGCGTTGTCACGCATCAGCCGGGTGTGGTTGGCTGGCTTCATCGCAAAATCGGCGATTTCGCGCACCGCCCGTTCGGGGTCGATAACCGGCCAGTCGGTGCCGAACAGCACTTTGTGCGCACCGTAACTGTCCGCGTAACGGATATATTGCGGCGGCCAGTGCTTGGGCGCGTAAGCATCGCCGGCGGTATAGATATTGTCGTGTTTCCAGCACATCGAGATCATCTCGTCGGTCCACGGCACGCCGATATGGATACCGATAATCGTCAGCTCCGGAAAATCGATCGCCACCTGATCGAGCAGGATCGGCCGTGCCACCGACGGCAGGCGCCGGTCTTTTGAATAGACCAGATTGTGACCGACCTGCATCATGATCGGCACGTCGAGTTCGCAGCATTTGGCGTAATAGGGGTAGATCTGCGGGGCATCGGGTGGACAGCCGAACCAGTGCGGATACCAGTGCGCACCGACGAAGCCGCGTTCGCGCACCGCGTGCTCGAGGTCGCGCAATCCCTGCATGCCCCGGGTCTGGTCGATCCCGGCGAGCGCCGAAAACCGGTCGGGATATCGCGCCACGATCTCGGCGATGGCGGCATACGGAATCTCCCACGATCCGCGCACGCGCAGATCGCCCGCCCGCACCGCGATCAACAGCGACCGTTCGATCCCGGCCCGGTCCATCTTGCGCAGATAGTCTTCGATGGTGACGCCGTTGAACATCTCCGCCGGCATGCGCACCTGGCGTTTGAAATCGTCGTCGAGCCCGGTCCAACCGTTCGCCACCGCTTCGGGCGTGTAGATGTTGCAGACAATGTCGATATAGCCGTTTGTCATCAGTTCAGCGCCAGTTCTGCATGCATGCGCGCCACGGCCTCGCGCGCGACGGGTGAAAGATCGGCCTGGTCGAGTGCGGCGACGGCGGCCTGCTGCGCGGCATCGTCGGCATCAGCGTGATAGAATGTCTCCCACATCGCCTTTTCGATGCCGTTGAGGATCGATCGGCGGGGATACATCGCGGCCGTGCCATAGCGATCGGCCTGGGTCACCGCAGCCAGCAACGCTTCGGCCAGCGGACGCATCGGCGCCTTTGGCGCCGGCATACCGACCGGTTTGCTGGGCCCCGGGTAGGCGTAGTGGTCGCGTTCGAAACCGTACCATTTGTGATCGAGCAAGGGCAGAGTGACCCCAAAGTAATCAAGCGGTGCACCGGGTAATGGGTGGACGCCGTGCAGGAACGCAGGGGCCTTGTCGGCTTCGACCCAATCGCTGATTGCCGCCATGTAATCGATCGCGCCGGCACCCTCGCCACCCGCGCAGTGGTCCATGCCGGGGATCATGAACAGACGGGCAAACGCCTGGGTGGCGGCATGGCCCCCCATCGTCGTGCTCATCGTCTCATAATAGTCGATCGTCGGGGGCGGCATGACAGAATGGTCGGCCCACCCCTGAACGAGGATCAGTCGCGCGCCATGATCGCGAAACGCGCGCAAGTCGGGGTTGTTTGGCGCAACCATGGTCTCGATGACGACCGGATCGCCGCGCCCCACGGCGAGATCGGCGACCGGTGCCGAACTTTCACCAGGCAGTGGCGCATTGCGCAAGTAATTGCCGATCCAGTTGAGCTCGGACCCCTTTTCCGCGCCGCGCCAGCCATACATCTTTTCGACCACGGCGACCTGGGCGGCGGTCAGGCAATTGCGTGTGGACGCGGTCTGGCACAGCAGGTCGGCCGGTCGGAACCGGCACAGGCGCGGATCGCCGATCAGACCATCCCTGATGCCGTCGTCCATGTCGCAGGCGCGCACCACCGCAGCGTGGATCAGCAAAGCCTTGCGGTTGGGCAGGATTGGATGCCCCTGCGCATCGGTGTTGAACGCATCGATGTCGGACACTTCGGCGGGCTTGATACCGCCAAACGGATGCAGGCTGGCGGGGGCAATCGCGACGACGCCGTCAAAATCCTCGGGGAAGCGCTGCGCTTCGATCAGGCCCTGACGCCCACCTGTCGAACAGGCGAAGAAATAGGATTTGAGCGGCGGCCCGCCATAGAACATCGCCACCAGCGCCTTGCCGGCCAGGGTGGTGACATGGGTGCCGCGATAGCCGAAATCCACCAGACCCATCAGATTGTTGGCGACCCAATTGTTGTCGACCAGCGTCGAATAATGGCCCATGTCGGTCGTCAGGCAGGCATAGCCATCGCGCAAATGATTCCCGCAGGCCATGTCCACCGCAACCGTGCCGCAACTGCCGCCACAGCCGCGCACCAGATACCGGTGGTTCCAGTGATCCGCCGGCAGGTACATCGCAAAGCGATCCGCCGGATTTACATAGCCTTCCACCGCGCAATAGGCCTGCCGTTCGGGGGTTGCCGCGTGCAGGGTGGCCTTGACGATATACGTCGGCGCATTGGGCAATTCGAGCAGTTTGCCGCTTTCCAGCGCGGCGCAGCGTTCGCCTGCGCTTTCCGGCAGGGTCTGTGCACCGGCGGCAAAGGCGGGCGTGGCAAACGCCGCAAGCAGCAATGACAACAGGATCAAGATACGACGCATCGCCACTCCCTTTGATCTCAGACCGAAACGCGCCAGGCCGGCGTGCGACGCTCGCGAAAGGCGTAATATCCCTCGCGCCCATAGGGCTGCTCGCGCATGTAGCGGGCAAACCCGGCCAGCTCATATTCCGCCGCCTGTGCAGCAGCCATATCGGCACCTTTGGCCATGATGTCCTTGAGCATCGCCAGCGCGGGGCGCGGTTTGTCGATCAAAGAGGCGGCATAGGCATGCGCTTCGTCCATCAACCGTGCCAGCGGCACCGATTTCAGCGCCAGCCCGATGTCGACTGCTTCAGGCCCTTGCAGCCAGCGTGCCGTCCACAACAGATCCTTGGCCCGCTGGTCGCCGATCTTGCGCTTCAACCGCATGGTCACGCACGCGGGGACCACCCCGGCGTCGGTATGGACGTCCCCGATTTTCGCCTCATCGGCGACAATGATGAAATCGCAGCCCAGCGAGATTTCAAAACCGCCGGCGCGGGTGTATCCGTTGATGGCGGCGATGACCGGCACCGGCAGCGCTTCGATCCTGGTGATGATCGCGTTCAAGCGCCGGACCGTTGCCTCGAAATAGGCAATGTCGTCAAAGGCACGCTCCAAAAGCGCAAGATCGAGGCCGACACAGAATGCGCGGCCCATGCCGGTCAAAATCAGGGCGCCAAGGTCGGCGTCGGCCTCTGCATGGGACAGCACAGCCTCAAGGTCGTCCAACCGCGCCTCGTCAATCGCGTTGAGTGCATCGGGCCGGGTAAAGGTCACGGTGGCGACACGGCCATCGTGGTCGTAGCGCAAAGTTGAGAGGTTCATCTTGACCCTTCTGCTGGTTAGCTGAACACCTGTTTCTGCGACGTATGCTTCGGCGGCCAGCCCCAATTGCCCTTCACCCGAATTCCGGGTGAATGCCCGACCGGTGTCTCGTCAAACACCATTGGCGCGCGTGGATCAGATTGTTGCTGTCACCGGGTCGTAAGCCACGATAGCCGGGTCACTGGCTGGTGCGGCACCGGCGTCGTAGTTTTCGGGATCGCGTGCCTGGGTCAATTCGCCTTGTTCGATCGACTTGGCGTGAAGCATTGCGGTACGAGGCCGCCGGGCAGCTTCGTACCGATCGAAGGCCGCGACGACGTCGGCCTCGGCAGCAAAACATCGTGCCAGAATCATGCCGTCTTCGATCGCCATCGCCGCTCCCATGCCAAGGAAGGGCAGCATCGGATGCGCGGCATCGCCCAGCAAGGTGGCGCGGCCGCGCGCCCAGCGATCCATCGGCGCACGATCGAACAAGCCCCATTTGATCAGCGCGTTGGCCTGGCCGATCAGGCCGATGACATCGGGATGCCAGCCCGCGAATATGTCGAGCACCTCACCCTTGTGTGCCGCGCATGACCAGCCATCGTCGGTCCAGCCGTCATAGCGGGCGATGCCCACGCAGTTGACGATCGCGCCAGCGCGCAAAGTGTAGCGGTTGAAAGTCCGCCCCGGACCAAGCAGGACCGCACCCCGGCCAAAGCTCATATAGGGTGCGGCCTGGTCGCGCGGGACAAGAAAGCGAAAGGCGATCTGGCCGGTAAAGCGCGGTGCATCGGATCCCCACAGCAGCCGCCGGCCGACCGACCGGACCCCGTCAGCCGCGATCAGCGCATCGCCACTGGCGAGCGAACCGTCGGCAAAGCGCGCGGTCACACCGCCTGTTGTTTCCATGATGTCGACAAGCTCATGGCCAAGTTTCAGACTATCGGGCGCCCGCTGCACGAGCGCTGCGGCCAGAACCGCGTGCAAGTCGGCACGATGAATCTGGCGTCCGACATCGGCGGTGCCGTCGTCGGGCAGACCTTGCCCGAAATCGAGCGCGCCAGACAGCACGGCGCCGGTGCGATAATGCACAAACGGAAAATGCGCGGCCGGGCAGGACGCGGCAGCCACCGCATCCATGATGCCCAGCGCACGGAACACATTCTGGGCGCCGCGGCTCAAGGTCAGGCCGGCGCCGACTTCGCCCAGCACCGGGGCCTGTTCATGCACTTCGACGGCAAAGCCCCTGTCATGCAGGGCCAGCGCTGCCACCAGACCACCCAGACCGGCGCCGACGATCAGGATTTTCCCCTGCGTCATGGCCGCGCACCCATGTTGATGCTGATCGCCTTGGTCTTCAGATAACTGTCGAGACCCTCGCGTCCGAATTCCCGGCCCCACCCGGACAGCTTGTTGCCGCCGAACGGGGTTTCGGCGCTCATCGCGGCATGGATGTTGATTCCCACCTGGCCGGAATCGATCTGCTTGGCCACGCGCAATGCCCGCGTGATGTCGCTGGCCCAGACCGAGCCTGACAACCCGTAAGGCGTGCCATTGATCGCCGCGATCAGCTCGTCCTCTTCGCTGAACCGCAACATGGCGATCACCGGACCGAACACTTCTTCCTGTTCGATCCGCATGCCCGGCGTCACTTCGGTAAACAGCGCTGGTCCGACGAAATGGCCGGGGCCATCCATCGCGGCGCTCTCCAGAAAGGGATGCGCGCCCTCGTTGCGGGCAATTTCGATATAATCGAGGACACGCGCCTTTTGCCTTGCGGATATGAGCGGGCCAAGAACGGTATCCGGTGCCAGACCGTCGCCGACGATCAGGCGACGGGCATATTCGGCAACCCCGTGTGCCACTTCATCGTGGATATCGGCATGCACAAACAGGCGCGAACCGGCCATGCATTGCTGCCCGGTCGACAGGTAACACGCCATCGCCGCTGCCGGAATGGCGGTGGCCAGATCGGCATCGGGGAAGATCACAAAGGGCGATTTTCCCCCGAGTTCCAGCGATACCTTTTTCAGATTTCCGGTCGCCGCCTCGACAATGCGCCTGCCAACAGCGGTCGAGCCGGTGAATGCGATTTTGTCGATGCCGGGGTGGGCGGCAAGCGCATGCCCGATGTCTTCGCCATGGCCATGGATCAGATTGAAGGATCCGGGCGGCCCGCCGGCCTCTTCCCACAATTCCGCAAAGATCTGGCCAACCAGCGGCGCCAATTCGGCGGTCTTGAGCACCACGGCGCAGCCCGCGGCAAGCGCCGGCGCCATTTTGAGGGCGAGCATGCCGGGCGGTGCGTTCCACGGCACGATCGCGCCGACTACGCCGATCGGGTCGCGCGTGGTTGCCACCAGGAAATCGTTGCCCGGTCGCGAGAGAATCGTGGGGGCAAAGCTTTCGCCGGCGATTTTGGTGGTCCAGCCCGCGTAATAGCGGAACAGTTCCGCAGCCAGAAACCGGACCACCATGCGCGAGGATGCCAGCGGTGACCCATTGTCGAGAGTCATGATCTCGCCGATGAAATCGGCCCGCGCGTCGAGCAGTTCGGCAAAGCGGTTGAGCATCACACCCCGGTCGCGCGCACTGGTCCGGCCCCATTGGCCCGCCAGCGCGCCGCGAGCCGCAGCCACCGCGAGGTCCAGTTGCGCCGATGAAGCGGCGCCAATGCGCGCTATCGCTTGTTCGCGCGCGGGATTTTCGACCACGATCTCGCGGCCATCGCCCGCGATCCATTCGCCGTCGATAAAGAGGTCATGCGGCCCATTCAGGAAGTCCAGTGCCGCAGCGCTGGGGTCGGGGGCGGAACGGGGGGCGAAAGGGTAGGACATGATCGATCGCTTCCATTGCTTTGGACCCTCGCACTCGGACATCTCGGTCGGCTTTGACCATTGGGCGGGACGCGCCCAACCGGCATTCGGGCTACCGGCTAGATGGTCAGGGCTTCCTGCGCCGTGTTGCCAAATGCCAGACGTTCGATTGTCTGGGCCATTTCGATCAGCCGGGGCGCGAAGGTCTGCGCAACTTTTTCGTTGTCCATCGCGCGCGCCATGAACGCCATCAGCAGCACGGCCTTGATATGCCCATTCGCCATGATCGGCACGGCAATGCTCCGCTCGCGGCCAAGGTCGAAGCCGAATCCGTAGCCTTTGCGCCGGATCTGCTCGAGGGCAAATGCGATGCGCTCTTCATCCCGCGCCGGGGCCTGCGCCGGGTCATCGGACTGCGCAAGAATACTCAGCATGATGCGCTGTTGTTCTGGCTGAAGAAAGGCGAGGTGGACTAGCCCGCTGCTCGAAACCGCCATGGCGATTTCGCTGCCGATATGGCGCCGATGCAGATTGAGCGAGGTGGCAGGGTCGGTGGTCAGCCGCAAGCTCATGTATTCGCCAAGCGGCGTGGCAATGAACAGGGGCCAGCCGATTTCCTTGGTCGTTTGGAACAACAGCGGTGCGGCCACGTGCGCGATCCAGCTTTCGTCGGTGTATCCGTGGGACAGCGCGCGAACGCGAATGTTGAGAAAATAGCGCTTGGTCAGCGGGTCGCGATCGCAGAACCCCTCGGCCAGCAGCGTCATCAGCACCCGTTCGGCGGTCGTGCGCGGCAGTTCCAGGGCGCGGCTGAGTTCCGAGATCGTGATCGAACCCTGCTTGTTGATCAGCATCATCGCTCGCAGGCCGCGTTTGAGAGACTTGAGTTCCTGGTCACTGTCCACTGATGTCGTTCCCCATTCGTCAAGAATGCCACCAACCGCGCTGCATTTCTTCGACCATCTGCGTGCTTGCCGCATTGGCAATCAGCGTTGACAAATTGGTCATAGATTTACGCCGCGGCAAGCGCCTATCCCGACACAAGGCAATCGCCTTGCCATGAAGACCCTTGCAGCGCTGGCGACCGTTCCGGAACCGGGCGATCCTCTGGCAGGGGAGTATTTCCGTGAACAACTGGACCCTCGCATGACACTAGCGCACGACATTCATATCGCGGGGCCGGCCGGCAAACTGTCGGTCCGGTGCAAGGGGCTCGACGCAAAACCAGCCAAAGTGGTGATTTTGGTGCAGGGGGCAAACCTTTCCGGTCAACTGGGTTATGACTTTGCGTTCGATGGTCGCGACGACTATTCGTTTATGGAGGCACTCGTCGCGCGCGGATTCGGCGTCGTGACTTTCTCGATCCGTGGCTATCGGGATTCCGAACTCGATACCCATCCGCACACCGTCCAGACCGACCAGGCGATTGAAGACACTGCGGCGGTGATCGACTGGGTGATTGCACAAGGGTTCATCAGGCCGCATTTGCTGGGATGGTCGTGGGGCGGGCGGATTTGTGGTCGTTATGCCGAAACACGCGGTGAACGGATTGACCGTCTGGTTCTGCTCGACCCGGCGATCGGTGGTGGCAATCGCGTGCCGTTTCCCGAAAAGGATCCGTGGTGGTTCAACGCCGCCGCCTACTTTCGCGACCGGCTCGAACTCGAATTCATGGAGGCGGCGGCGCACGAGGCGCTTGCGGTGCAGGCCGAGCGTGATGAACCGCGCGCGCCAAATGGCATCCGTGTCGAGAACGAGAACGGCAGCGTTGCGGTCGATCCGACGAAGCTGAACAATCCGACTTTGATGCTGTACGGCTTTGCCGCCGGTATGCAGAACTACATGCAGGGAGGATCGGGAAGGGCGGATTTCTTCGAAGCGATGCCGACGCGCGACAAGGCGCTGGTGATCGTGCCCGACGGCGGGGACTATGCGCATTTGCAGAATGCCCGGCACCGGATCTGGGCCACAGTCGCCGATTTCCTTGACGGGTAACCGCGCTGCCGGGGAATTCCGGCGCGACGGCGAGCTTACGACCAGCGCGGCACGATCCGTCCATCGGTGAAATAGTGCGGAAACTGCTGCTGCAATTGCGCCCACCCGCGTGGGTTGAGCGGAGCATTCATCGGCGCCTTGTGCATGATCCCGGCAATCGCAAACCGGGCATCATACCCGTCGAAACCCAGCCAGGACGGTGTTGCAATATTCAGGCTGTACATGCCGGTTGCAGGCACCGATGCCAGATCCGATGCCAGGTCGGCCTTGCTGGCGGTCCATTGCAGCACCGTGTGCGCTTGTGATCCGGTGTTTTCGGTCAGGTCCGGAATGCCGTCCTTTTCGGGAAACGCGCGCCGTTTGCGCTCGGTCTGCGTAATGCACACGCGCGACCCCAGATCGGAAAACGTCACCTCGGCGCTTTCAAGCTGGGCAAAGGCCTGCACCGCGTCGAAGATCTCCACGCCGCCGCCGGCCTTCTGCCGGACGCTGAAGCCCGACGGGCCTTCCTCGAACTTGCGCGCGGGCTCGATCGTCCGGCCGGTCAGCGGATTGACCCAGCTTTCCGGAAGCTCGCCGGTGATCGGATCGCGAAAAATGCCGATCTCCCACCAGGGGATGCGATAGGCCTCGTTCGGAAGTGTTGCGGCATCATAGATCATCACTGTTTCGACATGATTGATGATGATCGGCGGATGTCCGTCGATGGTGACGATGCCGGTGCCCAGATACCACCAGGCCACAGGTTCCTCATTTGCGGATGTCAGTGTCCGGCGATACGTTGAAAGTGTGGCGAATTGCATGGGACTCAGCTTTCGGAATGGGCGTTGAGATCGGTATCGGCAACCGTTTGACAGGCCAGCGTCGCTTCGCGAAAGTGCTGGACCACCAGTTCGGCCTGCGGTGTCAAAAGACCGTCCTTGCGAAAGAACAGGCCGACATGGGTGCGTTCGACAGGCGTGTTGCACTTGATCGCCACGAGGTTGCCGGCATCAAGGTCCTGCTGCACCACCTCTTGCGGCAGAATGGTCAGCGCCTGTGTATCGATGACCATTTGGCGGATCAGGGCGATCGAATTGCTGCGCAACATCTGCACGGGCATCGCCATGCCGCGCGATTCGAAGAACAGCCAGAAACCGCGCTGTACGCTTTCGCTGTTGAGCATCGCCCATCGGACATGGGCCAGATCCTCGTTGGAAACGCTGTCGGCCGATGCCAGCGGATGGCTGGAACTGGCAAAGACGCGGGATCGATGCGCGCGCAGCGGCTCGATCGTCACCCCGTCGCTGTGATGGATCGCGCCGATCAGGCCAAAACCGAAATCGATTGCCTCGCTTTTGACTCTGGCCAGCAATTCGACAAAGCCGTCTGCCACCACGGTCACTTTCAGGTCGGGGCATTCGGCATGGATCGCCGCCAGGATTGGCGGCACCATGTAGGTCGCATAGTTTTGCGTGATTCCGAACGTGATTTCGCCGATGCGACCCTGTTCGAGCGCTTTCACTTCCTCGATCGAGCGCGCGACTTCATTGAGGATGATCTTGGCGCGCCGCAAGACGGTCAGCCCATAGATTGTCGGCTCGACACCTTTGTGGCCACGAATAAGCATCGGCACGCCAAGACGGTGTTCCAGGTTCTTGATACTGCGGCTAAGACCGGATTGCGAAATGAACGATTTCTCCGAAGCTCGAAGCAAGTTCTTGTTGTCAACTGCAGCGAGCAAGTGACGAAGTTGCTGGATCTCCATGAGCGGCTCCCAAGGGACGGGACGTCCCCGATCACCACCTGATCCTGCCGGGTCCAAAGAGATAAACCCTCGTTTGCAGGTAACCGGAGTGCGGTTGCGTAAAACGTGCAGAGGTAGGTCCTGGATTGCGTGATCCGCATACCCGGCGCTTCACGGTCGATCGTGGTCCAGCCCCAATGAACCAGGATTGACATGGCATTGCGGGTCAAGCTGGCGTTTCAGGGCCTGCACAAGCGCCGTTGCCGGTGCGCTGCGCGTGGCAAGCCAGGGATAGTTGCGGCCGATCTGGACATGCGCGCTGCCATGCGCAGTCATGATTTCGGACAGCTTTTTGCGCAACGCGGACGCCAATTGGGTGGCGGCGGGCGGTTCGGCAAAGCCGTCCAGCGCGG
>Ga0116227_10010631_pt1 | contig 15946 bp, 15 predicted proteins | sample S1TSphgellanicum_FD_89693 | JGI IMG/M metagenome (GOLD analysis project Ga0116227, IMG submission 89693) | Host-associated microbial communities from peat moss isolated from Minnesota, USA - S1T2_Fb - Sphagnum magellanicum MG | ecosystem: Host-associated > Plants > Peat moss > Unclassified... | reverse complement strand
TGAGCAGGTCCATGTCGATCACTCCAATGCCCCCCGACTGAAAGCCAGGGGTGAGGAAAGCATGGGTCAATTCTCAGTGAAAATTTATGGACCTCCCGGGTCAATTCTCAACGCAACTCAACAATTGCGGCGGCGATTGGCGAGAAGGACGGCCAAATCCACCTTCTTCATCATCTCAGAGTGATCGAACTGAGCCACGGCAACACCGAACGAGCACTCAGGCTGACCGAGCGCAGCCTCGAGTTGGCAAAGGCTGCGGCTGATCCGTTGCAGATCGCGGTAGCCGAAGCGACGCTTGGTATCATTCACCAGACCATCGGATCACAGGCACTATCGCGATCATTTTGCGAGGCCGCGCTGGTTCACGCCGCCTCGATCCCGGAGAAAACCGCTCATATTTTTAATTCCTATATATTCAAGCAGGCTGAATTTGCTTTATCAAATAGCCTGTGGCACGGGGGATATGCCGATCAGGCGCTTGGAATTTCGAGGGCCAAAATAGAAGAGGCTGAAAAAACCGAGAATTTCATGTTGTGGTCTGAAGCAGTTCTGTGGTGCGGCAACGTTCATATTTGGTGCGGAGCCTGGGATGAGCTGAAACGCTATACGGACCGACTCATGACCGTATCCGTGAAGCATCCGAACCTGAAGACGGCCACATTTGTCGAAAATCTTCGTGCAGGGGTCTTGGTGCATTCGGGCGAGCTGGACGAAGGGATCAGGAGGTTGCGAATATTTCTTGAATCTCCATCCAGAAACCACGCGTCACATCTGTTATGCAATATGCTTTTGATACCAGGTTTGATCGCGAATGGTGATCTTGCTGAGGCGCTGGGCCTTGTCGATCTCGCCTTGGCGACGGAGGCCGAATTCGGCAAATCGCGCTGGTCGCCCGAAATCCTGAGGCTGAAGGGGGAAATCTTGTTTCGCATGAGCGAGACAAACGCCGACCTTGCGTCGGACCTTTGCCTTGCGGCCATGGATTTGGCGCGCAGCCAGGCATCGCTAGGCTGGGAACTGCGAAGCACAATCACCCTTTGCGAGATATTTCATTATCGGGATGAAGGACGACACGCGCTCGGAATATTGCGGTCGATCATAAGCAAATTTAGCGAAGGATTTGGCACTGAAGATCTGTTGAAGGCAAGAAAATTGCTCTGTGAATTGAATAAATAGATCGTGGCGTTGTCAATGGCTTGCAGGCTGCCTGCAATAAAAATATAGTTTTTTCAAAATCTTAACGTCGCCGATATGCCGTACGTTCGAGGATCTCCGGGACTGTAACTTGTATAGCCCAAGACTGTGCCCTCCAAAGGCAGAAGGTACGAAAAATATTGGGTCCCGGTAATATTGCGAGCGAAAACCGCAATTTCGACATCGGGATGCGCAAACTCGAATGCCAGGCGCGCGTTCAGCAAGCCATAACCGGGAATTTCTGCGGTATCTTGCAATGCCTGATTTTGTGCTGGCGTAAATGCCGAGTTCCTTAATTCCACCGCGTACTCTTTTGTGCGATAGCTGTAATCAGCGTGAAATATAATTTTGCCTATGCCGTCGAAAGGGTGGGTGTAATCAATACTATCGCTTAAAATTACCTTGGGCGAATAAAGAAATGGTGTATCGGAAAGATCGGTGCCATCTACGGTGCTGATGAATCGGTCATATTTTGGCAGTACCAGCGCAAGCGAACCACTCAGAATCAGCCCGGTCACGGGAATTACCGACACTTCGGCTTCGCCCCCAAATATATGAGCCTGTGCAGCGTTCTCGATCCCCGAAACGACGCGATCTCCTGCGACGACACCGACGATATTGCGTTGGGCATTGTCGAGCCTCGAGTAATATGCCGCCGTGTTCAAGCGGATGTGGTTGTCGAGCAGGTCGATCTTTTCGCCCAGTTCATAATCGGTCACGGTTTCGGGGCCAAATGCTACGGGCGGTAATCCACCGCTGACCGCTCTGGTATTGAAACCTCCGGAACGGGATGCGCGGCTGGACTTGGCATAGAGAAAAACGCCGGGCGCAGTCTCCCAGTCGACGCCAAAGGTATATGACCAATAGCCGTAACTCGCTCTGAAGCTTGCCCGGAACGGATCGGCCGGATCGCCATCAGTGGGAAGATAGGCGGGCGTGTCTGCGCCTGTAAAGAGATTGAGGTTGTTATTTCGGATCACCATCGATCGTTGATCGGACGTGTAACGCAAGCCGCCGGTGGCGCGCAGGTTTTGAGTCACGGAAAACGTTGCCTGTCCATATCCGGCGATGCTGCGGTTGCGCACGGCGCCGTCGATCAGATTGTCCAACGGACTGAGCGGGAAGACGCTCGAGCTTCCCGACAAGTCCAGTCCATCTTCCACAAAATAGAAACCTCCGACAATGAATTGCAGGCGTCGCCCGAGCGCTTTGCCGCCAAGCTGCACTTCCTGGCTGAACTGGTGCTGGGTCGTGAAATTGCCGTCGCCGGCGCCGATCCCGCCGGTGAGATCGTAGGGGGTGCCGTCGAAATCCGTCAGCGCGGCGACGTTCACGCCGCGCCATGCCGTGATCGATTTCACGCTGATATCATGTGTTATTGCGACATCGACCGTCGACGAAACGCCGTGGGTTTTGATCCGCCCATACGCTGGGGTGCCATCATACACGTGAAAAATGTTGTTGTTGCCATTCTGGCCATAGACATAGTTCGAATAGCTGTCGCCGACCCGGCCATATGGACATGCCGCGGCAAGAGCGGCGCCAAAGCTGCCGCTGCACGCGAGAACAAGGCTTTGGTTCGCGCTGGTGGGCGTATAGGACTTCAGGCCGGTCACCTGATCTGCATCGACGTGCATATAGTCCGCAGCAATCAGCACGGAGACACCGGCTCCTGCCGGGACGAACTTCACGCTGCCACGGACATAGTCCCGATTGGCCGCGCCGACTTTCTGGTTCAGGATCTCGTTATAGCCGTAGCCGTCGTGCTGACTGTGCTGGTACGCAATGCGTGCGTCGAGCTCGTCCCCAACAATGGGTGCGTTCACAACGACCTGGCCAAGAAACGCATTATAGTTGCCATAGTCAGCGCGCAGCGAGCCCGAGAGAGTGCCATTGGGCTCTGCCGGGATCACGTTGATCGCGCCGCCTGTGGTGTTGCGTCCAAAAAGCGTTCCTTGCGGCCCGCGAAGCACCTCAACCTGGGCGACGTCGACAAGATCAAAGGCCCCTCCGCTTGTCCGCGCGCTGTAAACGCCGTTGATGTACGTTCCGACGGCCTGGTCAACGGCGATCAAGGCATCGGTCGAACCCTGCCCGCGAAGAAACAGTGTTGCCGCGCCGGGTTGGCCGTTTGCACCGGAGACCGTCAGTCCAGGGGCGAGATTGGGCAGTTGGCTGAAATTTGTAAGCTGCCCCGCTTCGAGCGCCGGCGCCTGAATTGCGGTCTCCGACACCGGTGTGCGTTGAAGAGGCTCTTGCACGCGTCGGGCCGTAACAATGATGTCAGCCAACCCGTTTTGCGCAGGTGGAGCGTCCGATACGTCCGCCGCAGCCGACGATGGCGCCGACGTTGGCAAGGGTTCGGCCAATGCAGGTTGCACGCAAAGGCATGCAAAGCAGGCAGTGCATCCGGCCGAAAGAAACGTTCGATATGGCATTGCAGGCCCCCCCCCAACAGTCATCGCATCAGGCGACAGCCGAACCTCCGTCAGATTGCTTCCCTCGATGGCGGACGGTCTTTCAGATTGGCACGGCCATCGCTGCCGGTTCACCAATGATTATTGCTTTGCGCCATCACGTCCGTGATCGAATCCAGCGCCAGAATACCGCGTTCTGGTTCTTCATTGTCAGCAACATAATACATGCCAAAATGTATATTCTGAAAAGGTTTGTGCGGGAGCGGACAGGTGCATCCTGTCTGTCCCCTGCCATCCGGGTCAGCGCCCCCTGAATGGTTACACCGGTTGCCAGCGGCATCCGATCGGTCAGAATCTCCGGAATTCCTGCTGCTTGTTCGTCGCAGTTGGCTGCGCTTAACGGCGTTTTGCAGATCGATAACATCTCTTTGCAACTCATAACTCTTGTCCAGCGGTTGGCTCGGTTATGCCACAATCGAAGGTCGGCCCGATTGCCGGCCTGTCATGAGGGGGCGAGCCGCATGAATTTGAACAAGGGCACATGGCCGACCGCGGAGGGTCTGACGATTTCGGCCAGCCAGTTCGGCGCTCGCGAGACGATGGACAGGTTTATCTCGTCATTGGCGGCGCATGGCATGCGTGTGATTTCGGTTATCGACCATGGCGCAGTTGCAGCGACCGAGGGGTTTTCGTTACCACCGACGGAGGTCGTGATCTTCGCCAATCCGCGCGACGGCGCTTCCCTGATCCAGGCGACACCCACCATTGCGATCGACATGCCGCTCAAGGCGATCGTCTGGCAGGACGCTGTCGGTGACACCTGGCTCGCCTATAATGATCCGGAATGGCTGGCCAGGCGCCATCGGCTGCCTTCGGGGTCGGAGACACGTCTGAGTGCGATGGCGCGGTGCCTCGAAAGTCTGGCGCGGGTCGCCACAAAGCCGGACGGGAATGAACCGCATTGACCAGTTGACGTGGCGCAGAACAGGCGTGGGGCCTTGTCCCATTCCTGGATCAACAAGGAGATTTGTGATGTTGCGACAGGATATGACAAAATTCGTCGAAGGGGTGCCGGTCGACGCACCGCTGAACGAGGCCAACACGCAGCATGTCATGTCGCCTGGTCTCATGAGCGGTTCGATCCGCTTCAGGGAATTCGAGGTCTGGCCGGGCGACAGGCTGCTGCTGCACCGTCGAAAGTCAGTCTGCATCGGCAGCCGCGCCTTCGACCTTCTGGTGGTGCTGTTGAGGTCGCGCGGCGAAATCGTCAGCAAGGAAGCGATCTTTGAATATGTCTGGCCGTCGACGATAGTCGAAGAGAGCAATCTTCGATTTCAGGTCGCATCGCTTCGCAAAGCCCTGGGCGCCGACCGCGAACTCATCAAGAGCATCCCGGGTCGCGGATATCTGTTCGCCACTGATCAGGACGCGGAACAGGATCTTGATGCATTGGCGGCGCCCGCAGCGGAGGATATCCCGACAGGCCCGTTCCCGCGAAATGTGGCAATGGACTGCCAGCCGCCCCCCGCATTGCGGGCCCCCCGTTTCGCGGACCCGACTGGCGCGATAGGCGACGATGCTCTCGAGATGTTTTTTCGATCGGCGGGCAGGCTTGTAGCGGTTTATGGTTCGATTGATGCGGTAATCGGTGCCCTTGTCGAGCTACGCGGCTGAAAAGACACCGCTCCATATTCGCGACGGCATTGCAAATGCGCGCGCAAGCGCCTGGTGCGACCGTGACATAAAAGGAAACGTGATGAGCGAGCGCATCACCATTGCGACCGATTCCGGCACATTCGGGGCTTATCTGGCCCGGCCCGAAGCGACAATCGCGCCCGCTGTCGTGGTCCTGCACGAGGTTTTCGGCGTCAATGCGGATTTGCGACTGACGTGTGACGAACTTGCGCGCAGGGGGTTCCTGGCAATCTGTCCCGACTTGTTCTGGCGTCAGAGCCCCGGCGTCGATCTTGGCGTGACATCGGAAGCGGACTGGAATACCGGTCTGGCGCTCTATCTGGCCTATGACCGGGACAAAGGCGTCCGCGACATCGTGGATACGATTGACGTCGCGAGGACGCTTCCCGGCGCTTCCGGAAAAGTCGGGGTGCTTGGCTACTGCCTCGGCGGGCTGATGACATTCCTTACCGCTGCACGGTCGCAGGTCGATGCTGCCGTCGCGTTCCACGGCGCCGATACCGAAAAATATCTGGATGAGACATCGGCGATATCTGCCCCTCTGCTTATGCACCTTGCAGAGGCCGATGAATTCATCTCGCCGCAGGCGCAATCAGATATCATCGCCGCGTGCGCGCAGCATCCCGATATGACGATTTACACGTACGCTGGCTGCCATCATGCCTTTTCGCGACACGGTGGCGCACACTACGATGCCGAGGCTGCCGCGACAGCGAACACACGCACCTGGTCCTTCCTCAAATCCTGTCTCGCCTGATTGACGCTTGAAGGGTGTTCGCAACACCTATGCAGAATAACTTCGGATGGCCGCACCGCCCATGCACAATTGCATGATTGCCATGTGATATTCGATCTGGGGACATACCCAACCCATGGCTATCTGGCGGGCAGGAGATTTCATCATGCCCCTTCGCGCAACACTTTCGTCCATAAGCCTGGCGCTGATGCTCGCTTCCATGTCCAACGCGGCCCCGTTGCACGCGCGGCCCGCCAGCCTTTCGGTCGCCGCCGAAAGCCCGTCTGCGATCTGGAATGCGGTTGCCGTCGACGGAGGGCGCACTTTTCTCGCTGGGCCGCGCTGGACGGGATCGGCCGGGCCGTCGCTCTCTGTGCAGGATGCCAGGGGAAGGATCTCTGCCTATCCCGATGCGGCGTGGAATGCATGGCACCGTGGAACCGATCCGGCTGACGCCTTCGTCAACGTCAATGCCATCCATCTCGATGGTCGCGGCGGCCTGTGGGTGGTCGACACCGGGTCGCCCGATTTCGGCGGTAACCCATTGCCCGGCGGCGCCAAGCTGGTGAGGATCGATCTCACCACGAACCGGGTTGACCGGACGATCCGTTTCAGCGCGGACGTGGCGCTGCCCGGCAGCTATATCGATGATATCCGCTTTCACGGTGACCATGCCTATCTGACCGACGCCGGGCGGCCAGGGCTTATCGTCCTCGATCTTGCAACGGGCCAGAGCCGCCGCGTGCTCGACAACCACCCGTCGACAATAGCGGCCGAGGACCGGCTGATTGTCCTCAGCGGGAAAGTTCTGGATGGACCGGACGGCAAGCCGCTGCACGTCAACGCCGATCCGCTGGAAGTGACGCCCGATGGGCAATGGCTGCTCTATGGGCCGCTTTCCGGGCCCTGGTCGCGAATTCCCACAGCCTTGCTCGATGATCCGTCGGTTGCGCCGGGGCAGCTTGCATCCGCTGCGGAGCGCTGGGCGGATCTGCCCCCGGTGGGTGGCACCACCATGGGTCCCGACGGCAGTCTCTATTTCACGGATCTCGCCACTGACGCAATCCGCAAGCGGGGTCCGGACGGGGCCATCACCACCCTCATTACCGACCGCCGGCTGCATTGGGTCGATGCGCCATTCCTCGATGGCAACGGCACTCTCTGGCTCCCGGTGCCGCAGATGGACCGTGTCGCCCTGTTCAACGGCGGGCACTCGCGCCTGCAACGCCCGATGCGGGTTTATCGCCTGCAAACCCACGCGGCGGCGGATCGGCCGTGACCAGTCCGCTTCGGGTTGGTCATATTGCGCGCACTCGACGATCGCATTGCAAAGGAGAATCCAGCATGAAAGCTGTAGGCTATTACACGCCGGGCACGATTGATCGCACGGACTCGCTTGTCGATATCGAACTGCCAGAACCGGTGGTCGGGCCCCGGGATCTGCTGGTCCGCGTCAAGGCGGTATCGGTCAATCCCGTCGATACCAAGGTCCGCAACGGCGCGGCGCCGGTTGCGGGCGAAGCCCGGGTGCTGGGCTGGGATGCCGCCGGTATCGTCGAGGCGGTCGGTGATCAGGTGACACTGTTCCGGCCCGGCGATCAGGTGTTTTACGCCGGTGCGCTTCAGCGACCGGGGACCAATGCCGAACTGCATGCCGTCGACGAACGCATCGTCGGCCACAAACCGCAGTCACTCGACTGGGACGCGGCAGCGGCGTTGCCGCTCACTGCGCTGACTGCCTGGGAAATCCTGTTCGACCGGCTGCGCGTGCCTTATGGCCGAAAGTCCGGCGGCGGTACGCTGCTGATCGTCAATGGTGCCGGTGGCGTGGGCTCTATCCTGATCCAGCTTGCCCGCCGTCTGACCGGCCTTACCGTGGTCGCCACCGCGTCACGGCCCGAAACGATCGAGTGGGTGCGCATGATGGGTGCGCATCACGTGATCGATCATCGCCGGCCACTGGACGAAGGATTGAAAGCGCTCGGCATCGCGCACGCCGCTTACGTCGCGGGCCTGACCGCCAGCGATCAGCACTTGCCCGCCATCGTCGAACTTATCGCCCCGCAGGGCGCTATCGCTCTGATCGACGACCCAAAGGCATTCGACATCGTGCCGTTCAAGCGCAAGAGCGTGAGTGTGAGCTGGGAGCTGATGTTCACCCGCTCGATATTCGAGACACACGACATGATCGAGCAGCATCGCATCCTCGACGAGGTGAGTGCGCTTGTCGATGCGGGCGTTTTGCGTACCACCATGACCAGCAGCAGCGGCCCGATCAATGCGGCCAACTTGAAGGCCGCACACGCGATGCTCGAAAAGGGTGCGGCGATCGGAAAGGCGGTGCTAGCCGGGTTCTGACCGGTCACAACGCGTCCGGCACTGCGGCGAGCAGATGGTCGAGCAGCGCCCGCAGCCGCCCGAGGCGCTTCAGGTCGCGGTGGTAGCCGAGCCAGACGTCGCGCTGCGGCGGCGCGCCCGCAGCGTCGAGCCGGACAAGCGGCAGGGCATCGCCGATCACGCGCGGCAAAACGGCGATGCCGGCACCCCGCACGCAGGCCTGTGCTTGTGCTTCGCGGCTGTTGCTGCGCAGCGCATAGTTCGCTGCCGGCCAGCGCCGGTGAAACCATTCGGCATCGGCCAACTGGCCGAGCGCCTCATCCATTGCGATGAAGCGATGCCCGTTGCCATCGCTGTTATCGGGACGGCCATGCCGGCCCAGATAGTCCTGCGCGGCATAAAGGCCATAGCGTACGGTCGCAAAGCGGCGCTGCACAACGTCCGGCCCCGTGAACGGGCGGAAGCGCAGCACCAGATCCGCCTCACGCCGTTCGAGGTCGAGCATCCGCCAGTCGGCAATCAGTTCGATTGTCACCAGCGGATGCGCCACGGCAAAATCCGCCAGCGGAGCCGCGAGCACCTGGTTCGAGAACCAGTCGGACGAGGAGACCCGCAGGCTTCCTTCCAGACCAACGGCCTGGCCGACAAGCTTGCGTTCGAGCGCTTGCGCGTCTTCGTCCATCCGCTCGGCATGTTGCAGCATCACCTCCCCTTCATCGGTCAGGCGAAAGCCGCGCGCGCTTCGCTGAAACAGCGAAGCGCCCACTCTGGCCTCCAGCGCACGCAGGCGCCTGCCGGCGGTGGGTTGCGTCAGCCCCAGGCGGGGCGCCGCCGCGCTCAGCGTGCCGGCACGCGCAATCGCGAGAAACAGGCGGACATCGTCCCATTCCAGACGCATCGGTGCCGGCAATCGTCCCGACCTCACGGCAAGAGGGCGGCGTCGACCCCGTCAGGACGGGATGACGCCGTGTTCCTGCTGGCGCCGGACTGCGCCGAGCAGCGACTGAACCGTATCGACGGTCTCGGTAAACCCGGCAAGGCGGATCTTGGTCATGTCCGCGACGACGTCGAATGCGGCCCCGAACACGAAATCGCCAAAGCCCCAGCCCACTGCCTTGTCGAAGGGGAGGGCGCGCAGCCCCTGTTCGGCCAGCAGCCGATCCCAGACCGGTGCCAGCGCGGGCATGTGATCGGCCAGGGTGAGCGGCATCGGCGGCCCGACTTCGAGCCCGAGCGACTTGCCCACCTGTTCCCATACCCGGCGCCAGCGGAACGGTTCATGGACGTAATTGAACGCCTGGTTGCGAGCCGTGTCGGCCGTCGCAGCCCACAGGCTGGCACGCGCGAGCGCATGTGCGTCTGTCACTTCGGCGAACACGCGTTCATAAGTGCTGGCCGAGCCCGGGAAGCGGAAGGCCGATCCGGTCGCCTTGCAGATCGCGGCGAAGGCGCCGATCACCGTGGCGATGTTCATGGCATTGCCGGCCGCGTCGCCAACCACCACGTCCGGACGCAGGATCGACCAGTCCGGGCCACCCGCAGCGGCGCGGGCCTTCAGTTCATCTTCCTGCGTCTGGTAGAAATTGGGGCCGAGATGGCGAGGGTTCTCGTCCTCGTAGAACGGCGCCGGAACCGGCCCCAGATGGACGCCATAGATCTTGGCGCCCTGATAGAGCACGGTCCGCGCGACCGGTGCGCCCACGGACTTCAGCCCGTCGAGCAAGTTGCGGAGCATCGCGCCATTGACCCGATCTTCCTCGGCCAGCCCGCCGCCCGGCGCATAAGCCGCGAAAAAGAGGTGGGTGGCATCCTTTGCGCCGGCAAGCGCACGTCGCGTCGCTTCGGCATCGGTCAGGTCGCAGGCGATGCTGTCCCCCGATGCGTGCGGGCGACGCGAAAGCGCGATTGCGCGCCAGCCGGGCGTGCGATCGATCTCCTCCATCAGCGCCTTGCCGATGATGCCGTTGGCGCCCGCGACAAGCGCGACTCTGTCTGTCATGACCTGATTCCTTTAGTGAATTTGAAAATTTCCGGGGGATGGTTCATGCCTTGGGCACGAAGCCGATCTGTTGGAGGAAGGTGAGATTGTCCTCCAGATGCCAGTTGTCGGTGATCCGGCCGTGCTGAACGCGGACGATATCGGTGGCAATGAAGTCGATCGGCTGGCCCTTGCCCTGAACCCCCTGGAACGAGCCGGTGAAATGGCCGGTGAAGCGCAAGTGGGAGACGACGCGATCGCCGACGACCAGGCGCTGCACCACCGCCATGCGAAGGTCCGGGACGGCAGTGAGAAAGCCCTTGGCGGCGACGGCCGGCCCGGTCGGCCCCTGCGGGCGACCGGGCGGCAGCGTGTGGTCGATAAACTGCGGCGCGATGGCGGCGGCGAGCAGGGCGGGGCTGCCGTTGATCCAGAAGCCATAGAAGGCGTCGACGGGTTTCAGCAGCGCGGCGCGACGGGCCGGTGCGATGTCAGAGGCGACGATCATCTCGTGCGGTCTGGCCATGGCGCGTGCCGTTGCGTCATCGATTTGCGCGGCGCACGCCGGCGCGGCAACGGCCAGCGCGAGCGCCGTGAGGACAAGGGCACGCATGGCTGGTCTCCTCCTCAAGCGATCGTGCCGCCGCCGTCGACGGTGACGGTCGATCCGGTGGCGAAAGGGTTGGTGGCGACAAACAGGATGGCCTGCGCGATGTCTTCGGGCTGGCCGACGCGGCGGGCAGGCAGTCTCGCGGCGGTACGCTCGAACATGGCCTCGCGATCCGCTTCGGCCATTCCGGCCCACAGCGGCGTGTCGATCAGGCCGGGCGAGACGGCGTTGACGCGCACCGGCGCCTTTTCAAGCGCGAGGCCGCGCGCGAGTGCCTCCAGCGCGGCATTGATCGCCCCTTGCAGTACCGAGGTCGGGCTCGGGCGCTGGGAGAGAAAGCCGGAGACGAATGTGAGTGATCCGCCGTCATGGATCTTCGCCGCCCGCGCGATGCGATAGGCGCCCCAGAACTTGCTTTCCATCGAGGCCCGGGCGGCGTCGAGCGCCAGCCCGCCGACCGGACCGGACCTGGTCGCAGCCGCCGCGATCACGACGTGGTCGTACGGCGCGGCGGCGGCGAAAAAGGCCTCCACCGCATCATTGTCGAGAAAGTCGAGCGCGACGTGTTCGGTGCCCACCGTGTCCAGCTTCGCCGCATTTCGGCCTGTGGCGACGACATGCGCACCTGCCGCCGCGAATGCCTCTGCGCTCGCCCGGCCGATGCCGCCGCCGGCGCCCACGACCAGCACCCGCTGGCCCTTCAGATCGATGGTCATGGTCTTCACTCCTGCTGATCAGGCTGCCGAACCGGGCAGGCCGGTGACGGTGGGGGCCGCGCGATCGTAGACCGGTGTCCGATGGCGCCGGGCGAGCGCCCACTGCGCGATCTCGTCCTTGCGTGCGAACCACACGTCCGGCCTGGAACGGGCATAGGCGAGGAAACGATCGAGCGCCCGGACGCGTCCGGCGTGGCCGGAGATGCGGTCGTGCAAGGATACCACCATCATCCGGCGTCGATGCAGACCTTCCTCATACAACTGGTCGAATTCATCCCTGAGCGCCTGCTCATAGGCCGTCGGATTCCAGCCCTGAAAGGGGTAGGACACGATGTCATTCATGTGCAGCGTGTAGGGGACGGTGACGAAGTCGCCGCCTTTGAGCCGGACGATGAACGGCTCGTCCCGGCTTGGTTCGTCGATATGGTACGTGAAGCCGAGCGACTGGAGAATGTCGAGCGTGCGCGGGCTGTTGCGCATCCAATAGGCGTTCCAGCCATGCGGGCGCTGCCCGGTGGCCTTGACGATGCTCTCGACACAATCCGCAATGAAGCGGCGCTCGTCGTCGGGGGCGAGCGCGTAGCTGTTCTCCCAGGTCCGGCCATGTGCAGCCGCTTCGTGGCCGCGACGAACGATCTCGCGCGCCAGATCTGGCGCCTTGTCGACCGCCTGGCCGATCATGAAGGAACTCAGTTTGACCTGATGCTTGTCCATGAGGTCGAGAATGCGGGGGATGCCTTCATAGATACCATATTGGAAAAAGGCATTGGTGGGCAGATCGGGCAGTCCCTTTTCAATCGGGTCCGGAATGATGCCCCCTGCGCCCGAAATCGGCTGGCCGCCTGCCTCGAACATGAGCGAAAAGCTGACCGCGAGGCGTGCACCGTTGGGCCAGAAACCGCCGCCATCTGGAAGGCTTGCTGCCAGTACGGGGGATGTGGATGCCACGAGGCCGGTTCCAAGCAGCGTACGGCGTGTCATGATGAGGTCGTTTGTCATGGCCCGCTCTATCCTCTCTTGCCGCAAATAGGAGAAGGCACCATTTGTTCGAGATACTCTTGAACGAAAGTGAAGAATGCAATGCTCGACGATCTCAACGAGCTCAGGACCTTTCGGGAAATATTGGCGCGCGGGAGCCTGTCATCGGCGGCGCGCAGCATGGGCGTTGCGTTGACGGTGGTCAGCAAGCGACTGGCTTCTCTGGAGCGACGCACCGGGACAAGGCTCATCAACCGCACCACGCGTGCCCTTTCCGCAACGGAGGAAGGCAACCGCCTGTTAGTGGACATCGAACGGGCGCTCGATGCGATCGCCGCCGGGGAAGAGCGCCTGGCGAGCGGGCGCGACGAACCGGTCGGGACCCTGCGGGTCAGTGCCCCCGTGTCCTTCGGCCGACGCCACGTTGCGCCGGTGCTCGCCAAACTTGTGACGCGCCATCCCAGGCTTTCGGTCCGGTTGCGGCTGGACGATCGTCTGGCTGACCTGGTCGGTGAAGGCCTGGATGTGGCAATCCGCATCGGCGCACCCGCCGACAGCTCTGCAATGATGCGCAAACTGGCGGACAATCGCCGCATTCTTGTCGCGGCGCCCACCTATCTCGATCGGAACGGCCATCTGACATCTCCCGGGGAGGCAGCAAAGCATGTTTTCCTGCGTTATGGTGACAATGCGCCTGCGTGGCGGCTGATCGGGCCCGACGGTGCAGGGGTGGAACTGGCTGCGCCGGCGCGCCTGCAAGCCGACAATGGTGACGTCGTTCACGACTGGGCCCTGGCCGGGATGGGTATCATGCTGAAGTCGGAACTCGACGTTGCCGAAGATATCGCCGCAGGGCGGTTCGAACGCGTCCTGCCCGGATGGCATGGCGGGCCGAGCCCGGTGGTTGCGCTATACCCTTCGGCGCGCCATCTGCCGCTCAAGACCCGGGCCCTGCTCGACGGGATGACGATGTACCTCGCAAGCACTCCGGGCCTGGAGCGGACATAGGCGCGCAAAGGTGTCTCGCGTCATGACCGCTTTACCCGTTTCACTGATGGCCGATGGTTCGATCCAGGAAATCGTGGATGAGCGGCTCGGCGATCTCGAATTGGTCCTCCAGCACAAAGTGGCCACTGTCGAGCAAATGAAACTCCACATTCGGCAGATCGCGCTTGTAGGGATAAGCGCCCTCCGCCGGAAATATCTTGTCGTTCTTCCCCCAAACGATAATCGTTGGTGGCTGGTATTTGCGGAAAAAAGCCTGGAATTGAGGGTATAATGGCACATTGGTGCCGTAATCCAGGAAGAGGTCCAGTTGGATGTCGCGATTGCCCGGACGGTCGAGCAGCGGTTGATCGTGACCCCAATTGTCCGGGTCGATCCGTGCCAGATCGCTCATCCCGTCGGTATACTGAAACTTCGTCGTCTCCGGCGCCACCAGCACATTGATCGCATCACGGTGCGCTTGCGAAGGGTCTGCCCAATAGGCCTTGATCGGATCCCAGAAGGCCGCAAGCCCTTCCTCATAGGCATTGCCGTTCTGAACGATGAGCGCAGTCACGCGTTCCGGGTGCGCCAGCGCCAGACGGTAACCCACCGGAGCGCCATAATCCATGACATACATCGCGTAGCGGCTCGCGCCCTTGTACGCCATGAGCCCGTCCACCAGTTCGGCATAGTGGCCGAAGCCATACTTGAACGTCGTGTGATCCGGCGCGGCGCTTTCCCCGAAACCGGGGTAGTCGGGCGCGATGACATGATAGCGATCGGCGAGCGCGGGAATCAGGCGGCGGAACATGTGGGACGACGTCGGAAAGCCGTGCAGCAGCAGAACCACCGGCGCATCGGCTGGACCGGCTTCGCGGTAAAAGATATCAACGCCGCCAATCTTGACCGTGTGATAGGTAATTACCGGAGGTATCGGCAATGCCGCATGGTTGGCGACAGCTGTTGCGCCGGCACCGGTTGGGATCGCGCTTGTCGTCAGGAGTGCTGCGGCCAGAAGTGCGGTGGCGCGGCGAATGGAAGAGGGGGGCATTGGCTTCTCCCTGATGTCATGGGTCGGTGACCGGCAAGGACTTTGCCTCGGCCTATCTGTCGCCAAGAGTGCCTTGGCTGCCCGGAACTGGCCAGTTAGATTGCGTGAAGTGCTGCGAACACATGTAAGGGTGCAGCCGCAGTCAACGGGAAAAAAGAGATTGCTGGCCGGGAGCGTGGCAATATTTACAATGTGCAGAATAGCTGCCGACTGGTTCAAACAAATTCTCACGATTACTCGCGGGCCTATACTCGACCAAGCGGATTGCGTGGCGCAATCTCGGCAAATCGTCGGCGCCCGGATTTTGTGATAGACTCGGATTCTTTGTTTGCGCCATTGCCTGGAGCAGCAATTCCCATGCCCGAGAACGCAGCATTGGCTCTATCAGCAAAGGACATTCGCGGGCCTGCAGCGGTCGTACCGCTTGCGTCCGAGCCGGCGGCGCGTTTGATCGTCGATCCGCCGATCCCCGAGGCTTTGGCCAAAGGGCGCGTGTTCATACAGTATCGGGCTGAAAATCTTCGGTTTGTTCAGGCATTTGGGCCGGCCGCAGTCGGGGTGTCTCCCCGTATCGGTCATATCCATGTGACCGTGGACGACTTGCCGTGGCACTGGGCGGACGCGAGTGGAGAACAACTCATTATTACCGGCCTCGCTGTCGGGCCGCACAAGGTCCTGATCGAGTTGGTCAATGCGAACCACGAGACTCTCGATCAGCAGATCGTCAGCTTCGATGTGCCGACGCAAGCGGTTCCGGCCGGGCACTTGTGATTTGAAGCGGCCACCCTCTCTTGATCGGATCGGGCGGCCGGTGGCCATGTTCGCGTGTTCCTTGGCCCTTGCGCTCGGTTGTTCTGCCGGGCTGCTGGCGCAGCGATCACGGGACGGGGCTGCCCTTGGCTATGTGGACAAGCTGCCTGTCCGATATCGGGATTGGAAGCTGATCAGCGTTGCGCACGAAGCCGGCAAGAACAATGACATTCGCGCGATTCTCGGAAACCGGATCGCGGTTGCCGCCTTCAGGAACGGAACCCGGCCGTTTCCAGACGGGGCCGTCATTGCGAGGCTGGCCTGGCAATACCAATCCTCGGCCCGGAACGACGCTGTCTTTCCCGCGCCACAGTCGTTCGTAGCCGGGCCGCCAACCAATGTTCAGGTGATTGTGAAAGATGCCAAGCGCTATGCAGCGACCGGCGGTTGGGGCTACGGCCAGTTTGAAGGCGGCAAACCGAACCTGAATGCCGCGC
>Ga0116227_10010630_pt1 | contig 15946 bp, 12 predicted proteins | sample S1TSphgellanicum_FD_89693 | JGI IMG/M metagenome (GOLD analysis project Ga0116227, IMG submission 89693) | Host-associated microbial communities from peat moss isolated from Minnesota, USA - S1T2_Fb - Sphagnum magellanicum MG | ecosystem: Host-associated > Plants > Peat moss > Unclassified... | reverse complement strand
GAAGAGAATGGCTTGATGCGGCAAATATCCCCGGATGGTTCCCAGCACTTAAATGGGTGGCGACGCTGCGCGCGGCTCTGCTGCGTTAGCGTACTCCTCACCCTCGTGCCTGCTACCATTTTAGCCGCGCCGTCCCCCGTGGATTGCGGCACGGTGGTGGCTGAGGCCAATAATGATATCAGCTCTTTCAACCCGCTTTACGCGAATGATCTCGGCGATAGCAGGGCGGCGCAATTGCTCTTTCAGCCGCTCGTCTGGGTCGACCGCTACGGCAAGGTCGAAAACGCCCGGAGCCTCGCGGCGAAGATTGAGGTTTCGACCGACACGACCCGCTACACCATCACGCTACGCAATTGGCATTGGTCGGACGGCGTGCCGGTTACCGCCGCCGATGTCGTCTATGACTGGCAGATGATCGCGCGGCTCGGCATGAATTACCCCGACTATGGCAGCGGCGGCATCCCCACGCTCATCAGATCCATCACGGCTCTGGACCCGACGCATGTGCAAGTGCTGCTCACACGTCCCGTAAATCCGTTATGGTTCATTGATAACGGGCTGTCGCAGATTGCTCCATTGCCCTCTCACGCCTGGTCCGCTCTGTCCCTCGCCAGATTGTATCAGATGCAGAGCAATCCAGGTTTTTTCACGGTCGTGGACGGGCCGATGCGTATCCAGCGTCTGGATGTCGGTATGGATGCCGTATTCGTGCCAAACCCGCATTATGATGGGCCGAAACCGCATTTTCAGCGCCTTGTGCTGACCTTCGTGCACGGCGACGGTGCCGCGTTGCAGCAGGTGGAGGCAGGCAGTCTCGATTTCGCGCCGGTACCGATGGAGCTTTATGGCGCGGTTCGGCATTTGCCCGGATTGCATCTGGAACTGCTTTCGCCCGTTTCCTACTGGTATTACATGAGCCTCAATCTGCAGAACCCGCATGTCGCGTTTTTTCGGGATGTCCGGGTACGTGAAGCGATACAGGATGCGCTTGACCAGAAGGCGATCATCGAGCTGGTCTATCATGGGTTTGGCAATGAGGTTTACACCGCGATTCCGCCTGTGGATGCGAACATGCTGGCACCCAGCCTCGTAAAAGGCGATTACCCGGTGGGCTACAACCCAGCCAAAGCCCGCGCGCTGCTGGGCGCCGCCGGCTACGCTCCCGGCCAGCAGGGCATTTTAGAGAAGCAAGGACAAAAGCTGGAATTTACCGTGCTGATGACAAGCGATAGCGGCGAGGAGGCGGAAATGGTGGTGATGATGCAGGCGCAGCTGCGCGAGATCGGCATCCAAGTGAAGCTGCAGGAAGTGGATTTTGGCGAGATGATGGAGGTGCTCCAGAACGAGCCGCAACATTGGGAAGCGGCACAGCTCGGCACGGTGTTAAACCCCTACCCCTCCGGCGAGGAGATTTTCGCAACCGGTGCGGGCGAGAATAATGGTGGCTATTCAGACCCGAAGATGGACAGGCTGATCGAGGCGAGTACCGATAAGCCAGGACTCGCAGGACTTTATGATTATGAGATTTATGCCGCCGCGCAGCAGCCGGTGATTTTTCTTGCCACGGAGAAACATCTCGATCTGGTCTCCGACCGGATCCATGGTGTCGACGGATTCAGTGATGGCGGGCTGCTGGCGCCGGATGCGCTCTACTGCACCAGAGGCGGAGAGTCCGGCGTTTCACCGTAAGGAGAATAGCGACGTATTAAATACATGTTCTAGAGCCGGATGACATTAAGTTGAACCGCGAGCGGTTCATCTTAATGTCATCGCAATCTAAGCCAGCAAGCATATTTCAAAATCGTCGGCAACTTGATCTTCGCCCGGTGCGATCGCTTCGCCCGGAACAGCAGGACATGCTGGCGCATGCATCAACTTTTGTTCGACAAGCCCGACAAGGCCGCCGCAATGAAGAGCGCGATGATATATCCGACAATTTTATGCATATAGAAATACCAGCGCGCGAGACCGGTCAGTTCGACGCTATCAAATCTGCTATCTAGGCTGACGAGCGGAATGAACTGGGAGAAGCTGAAGAACAGGCCGATCGGCATATTATTCTTCTTGCCCTGACCGGTTGCCCGCAGGACCAACATGCCGATGACGACGAAACCGGCGGCAAACCAGAAGGCCCGCTCCGGGGCATAGCCAAAGCCTGCAACCTGCCCGTATGTCCAGTACACGATTTTTTTCAACGGTGGCATTTTTGCCAGCGCGATGGTCTGGCTGGTTTCAAGGACGCATGTGGCCGCGTGGGGATCGCCGCTGTCAGAAAGATATTTGGCAAGCTGCTGATAGGGCTCGGGCGAATAATCGGTACCGCGCAGCCAAAGCGACCAATCGCCGTCGATACATCCATGGTCAAGATCGGGTCTTTTCAGCCCGATGAGATCAAAGCGCATGCCCTCCAAATTCATTTGCGCCGGCCAATCCCAGGCGGCATTCGAAAGTACGCCGATATTCGCACCGGAAAGACCGAGCCAGGCATTTTTGGACCATGCCCGATTGGGGGCATCGAAGAACTCCAGAGTTCCCCCGATGCTGGCATTGGCGAGTTGCAAATGGGAAAGCGTCGTCGAGCCGATCGTGAGGTCGCGCGAGATGGTTGCGTTAATCATCGTGACTGCCAGCGGATGCTCGGCATCGCTGTCATCCATCAACTCTACTGAATCGGATGCGGAGGCACCGTCGGTATTGATATCGCCATTGACCAGGGTTTGGGAGATTGTGACCTTGCCGCCAAAATTTGCATCGGCCAGGAACAGCTCGCATGGCTTGGCAGACAGGCAAAACTTCACATCGGACAGCCTGAGTTCGCTCTCGAATTTTGAGGTGTCAAAACGCAGGTCGTTGTCAAACGAGGTATCGGCGATATCGACCGATTTGACGAAATCCGTATCGTAAAAGAATGTGACATCTGAAAATCTGGCATCCGTAATGCCCAACCCGCCGCCGAAGGTGGCGAGTGCGCCATCGAATTCGCCGTTAAAGACCGAGTTTGAGATGGACGTCGCACCATCAATATTTGTGTCGATAATCGCAACCTTCCCAAAATAATTCATCGCCCCCGGGGTGGCTGGAACGAATCCGAGGTCGCCGCCGATTTTTGAGTTGGTGATTGAGAAGGACCCTGGGAACCGGGCAGCTCCGAACAGGACATTATCCGCAAAAGCGCTGTTGACGATGTTCACGTCTGATCCAGATACACCCTGCAACGTGAGGTATTCCAGACTGGAACGCGAAACAATCAGAGGTCCAGCGAAGCGGTCGGCAAGCAAAACGAGGCCTTGCGAAAAATTCGAATCATAGATCTCCAGGCTGGCATCGAAGCGGGAAGCCTGGACGACTAGTTTGTTTTGCAGCGTTGCATTGCCGATGACCACCGGGTCCGTGACCCGCGCGCCTGAGATGACGATGGGACTGGTCGATACCGTCAACTTGTAGCGAGGGTTCGTCAGCACCGCCACGATGAAACCGGCCGAAATCGTACGATCTGCCGGCCAGGGCGCGGCGCTGGTCAGGCTGGTTTTGACTGTGTCCAGCGCAGTGAGATCTGCAACCTGGCCTGTGCATATCTGGGACCAGACCCAGGATTCTGTCTTGGTCCATGACGGGTCCGGGCCAACCGGGCAGGGCAGTATGGTTTGTGCTTGGCCTGCGCGCGGCAGGATGCACGCCGCGAGAAGCACCGCGAAGAAACACAAGCGCAAAAGCCGGTTCACCGAAAACGGATGCACACTTATTATTACGTAATGGATTTTTCTGCCTCCTGCTACCCAAAACCGTGTCGGCAGGAGGGGCTTCGATCATTTGCCCCTTGCGAAGAGGGCTTAGACAGACGCGACGGCGATTCTACGAATAATCAGGCGAAGGTATCCACCGATGTGGCGGACGATACCGAGGCGCGTTCCTTGGCAGGCGGAGCGACCGTCGCAGACGATAGCAGGGCGCCGCTGGCGCTGACGAGCGTCGTCGTGACCGAACCACTGCTGGACGTTGTTACAATGGTGGTTTCGCCATTGGCCGATGAGGTCGAGCTGACTTTGCTGATGGGAAACGAGGCAGATCCCGAGGCCGTCAATTTAGGCGGTGGCGCATCAGGGGTAGGCGACGTTACCGCGGATAGGGCGGCATTTAACGACGCGGAATTTACGCTGCCAAAGATCAAAAACGCCTCCTACTATCGGTCCGTGCGAAGTCACAACGAGATTTTTATTATAGACCTAAGATTGAATCAGCATGTCATATGTAACGAAATGTAACGTTCTTGTCGGGTGGTGGCGTTACCTTGTTCGTTGAACGCCTTCGGAATCGTTGCAAGGCCTCAAATTTTCTAGGTCGTTCATCTCGCTTGGGCGCTACATCCAGTGGTATAAACGGATGTTATGACGAGTCTCCTTAGCGATCGGTTTGGCCCTGGCGGTTCTTTGACGGCGCAGGCAGAAGCGCAGCTCGCGCGATCGGGAATGCGACTCGCCTTTCCCCGTGAACTGGAGGCCCGGTACCGGCTCGATTTGGCGTCAGATCGATCACGTGAGCTACGTCATATTACCAGGACCGGCGCGCTGTTATATTTCAGCCTCGGCGTGCTGATGAAGCTGTCCGGCGTGACCCATGAAAACTGGCGAGATTGCATAACGCAGCTCGCCGGGGGATCGGGTGGCGTGTTACTGTTGGCACACTACTTTTTCAAGCCGACGATAGCCGACACGCTTCGTGAGATTTCTGCTCTGGTCTGTTGTCTGGTCGTCAGCCTGGCGGCAATCTTGGTGGCATATTTGGCACCTGCAACGACGCAAGATCTGATAATCGCCGCATTACCGGCCAATTTTGTGCTAATGTTTGTCCGCTTACGGTTCCATTTCGCGGTCGTCTTCGCATTGGTTTCGTTTGGCTGCTATAGTTTAAGCGTTCTACTCCGGCCTACATTGGAGCCGCAGACACATGTTTTCCTGATCACGTTCATGGCGATCCTTTGCCTGCCAGCGTTAGTCGGTGTGCACTCGCTGGAGCGCGCTTCTCGCCGCCTTTATCTTCACGGTCTGCTACAAAATCTGCGCGTCGCCCGTCTGGCCGTGGAAAACAACATGCTGACGGTTTTATCCATGACCGACCCGCTGACCAAGGTTGCCAACCGCCGCCGCTTGGATATGGAATTACGAACGTTCTGCGCAGGCGTTGAAAAGACGGGCGCGTTACTGCTGATCGATGTCGACAGGTTCAAGGCGTTTAACGATATGCACGGACATCAGGCTGGCGATTTATGCCTGCAGGAAGTGGCCGAACGTCTGGCGGCGCATCTTCGCCCGAGTGACCTGCTTGCCCGTTTCGGAGGCGAGGAGTTTGCCGTTCTACTGCCTGGGGTCCCAGCTCGCGAAGCTGCGTCCATGGCGGAACGCCTACGCACCGCGATCCACGCGCGACCGTTTATTGCCGATGGCGCGGAGATACGCGTGACGGTCAGTATCGGTATTGCTACGGTCAACATCGATACAACACCGGAGACCCTGCTCGAAGCTGCCGATTTAGCGTTATATGCCGCCAAAAGCGGGGGACGAAACCAGGTGCGCGTGTGAAGCCGCGGTTTAAAGTCGGATGATCAGTAGACGAAGCGTTACGCAGCTGGGGCTTTAGGTCCAAATTTTGTTAGACTCTGAACTTCCGCACCCCTAATATAAATGGTCTAAGGTGTAGCTTGGAGTCCTAAGTTTGGCTCGTCGTCCCGTAACCGGTCCCCAAACTATGCGTTCGTTATACTACCTTGGCGTGCTAAGATGACGACGTGGTGCCAAGCGTGAAACGCTGCGATGCGTGCCAGTCCGACACGCCAATCTTCCCTTTTACCATGGCGTTCCAACCAATCGTCGACCTGCAGGAAAAGCGGATCGACGCATATGAGGCGCTCGTGCGGAGCCCGGATGGCGGCGGGGCGGCTGATGTGCTTGCCCAGGTGACGCCGGACAATGTTTACGCATTCGATCAGTCCTGCCGCGTCAAAGCAATTGAACTTGCCGCGCGCCTAGGGATGGACCGGCAACTCAGCATCAATTTCCTACCGAATGCCGTTTATGATCCCCGTGCATGCATCCGGGCGACGCTCGATGCGGCGGCGCGAACTGGCTTCAAACCCGACCATCTAACCTTCGAGATCGTCGAGAGCGAGGCAATCTCGGACACAAAGCATTTGCTCAACATCATCGGGGAGTACCGCCGTCAGGGCTTCAAGATCGCGCTGGACGATTTCGGCACAGGCTATTCCGGCCTGGCGCGGCTGGCGGAATTGAAGCCTGACATCGCAAAACTCGATCGCTTGGTGATACGGGACTGCGATCAGGACCCGATACGCCTGGCAATTGTAGCGAGCGTCATCAAGCTTGGGGCAGAGATTGGCGTTAAGGTCGTGATCGAAGGCGTGGAGCGGGCCGGCGAAGTCGATGCGTTGCGCAGCGTCGGCGCGCGCTTCATCCAGGGATTTTACTTTGCCCGGCCGATGTTCGAAGGCATCGCCAGCGATGCTGAAATTTTCGGTGGGAGCGACGCGGTTCGTCGATAGAGCCGGCCAGGCGAATCAGGTATGGATCGCCGATCTTGGGATCACAAATGCCGAATTCCGCTCGGAACGAGGCATATTGTAGGGGGATGTCATGGCTCTGCGGCTGTTACTACTCGGCGCAACGGGAAATGTCGGGAAGGCGTTACAAACGGAACTTTTTTTGGACCATGCGGCCGGTAAACTCGATGTTGGGATAGGCGCACGGTCGGAGACCGCTGCTGCCGCTATCAGCACTTCTGGGCTGCGAGCGGTTCCGTTCGATTTTGAACAAGCTGAAGGATTTGAACAGGCACTCACCGGTGTGAATACGGTCTTTTTGCTGAGACCCTATACGCTTCGTCAGCTCATGTATGGGAAGCAGGTGATTGATGCGGCGCGCCGTACGGGCGTTCAGTCGATCGTCACCATCGGCGCCTATGGTTCACCGGACACGCCCTGGCCGACGATCGGTTGGAATTTTCTGGTCGAGGCTTATGCTGAACGGTCGGGATTGGCTTGGACACATCTGCGCCCCAATTTCTTTATGGACAATATTCTGGCCCAGCGGGACCCGGCAAGCTTCACGATTTTTAACGGTCTGGTGCGAAGGGTTTCGTGGATTGCGAGCGAAGATATTGCGGCGGTAGCTGCGGCAGTCCTTCGCGACACAAGCAAGCACGCAGGTAAGGTCTACCCCCTAGCGAGCGACGCCGCGAGCCCGGATCAGATCGCTCATTACCTCACAGAAGCGACAAGACAGCCGCATAGGGTTGTCGTGCCTGATTCGGAGATCGTTATGAAACGCCTACTCGCGCAAGGCCGGGAAGTTATTTATGCGCAAGCGCTTCTCGACTATGTGGCGGCGATACGGGAGGGTCTCGTCGACGAGGTGGCTGACGTTTTCGACACTGTGGAGCGCGTCGCTGGGCGTCCGGCAACAAAATGGCCGGAATTTCTCGCGCGGCGTTTTCCAGCGTCCGCTTAGGTCACGTCCGAACGCGGACGTGCGAGCCACTCGTGATTGCTAGGCCCAGTGATCTTTTTTGCCTGCCGGAACAGCTAAAGGCTGGAAAGGGGAATCACCACGGAACCGTGCGACCGAGATAATCGAGATACGCCAAGCCTGGTTTTCCCTGTTGCGAGAGAAGGACGTTGACCAGATTCGGCACGCTTTCCTCGATGCTCAGACGGGCATCCGACCCTCCCATTTCCGTGCGGACCCAGCCGGGCGCCATCAACACCAGGGCGCGGGATGCCCCGGCGTGGCGCGCATCGAAGCTCCGCATAAACATGTTCAGGGCTGCCTTGCTACCGCGATACACCTCCCGGAGGCCGGTTTCGTTGTTGCTGATACTGCCCTGCCCGGAGGACATCACGCCGAGCAAGCCGGTCGCGGCAACAAGATCCTGCAGGCTTTCGATGACCCGCATGGGGCTCAGCGCATTGGTGACCATGACCCTCACAAACTCCTCGGTCGCCACATCCGCGATCGTATCCTTCTCGTTGTTTGTAACCCCAGCGTTGACGAACAGCATATCAAACACTCTGCCTGAGAGACGATCGCGCAGCGCCGCAATCTGCTCCGGCTCGCAGATATCCAGAACCTCGATCTCGACACGCCCTTGGAAGGCTTCCGCCAGGTCGTGCAGCTTGGTTCGGGTGCCAACTGGCCGGACTGTGCCGACGACGTTCCACCGTCTCTTCAAAAACTCGGCGGCCATGGCATGGCCGAGGCCGCGTGATGCGCCGATGAGAAGAACCGTGCCGGCGGTTTGGTTCAAATCTGATTTAGGCATGGTGCAATATGTTCCGTCGGTGACGCTGATTACGGATATGGGGACCCGGAGCCACAGGCACCAGACGGAGCAACTGCGCCATGTTCATCGGGGCACCCAGGCGACACGCCGCTCATCACCGTATCCCGACCAAAGGAAGGCGATGGCATCGAATCCGCCGTAGAGATGTCCGAGCGTGGATACAGACGCACACCAGCGCGTCGCGGTGGATCACCCGGTCGGCCCACACCTCCATATAGCGCTAGAGTGCGATCGCAAAAGCTGATTATGCGCAAGAACACTTTAACATCGTGATCCCGCCAGTTCCATCGACCGGGCTTTTATCGCGGCTAACCTTCGCTTTCCTTATGCACCATGTGATGAATGCGGCGAATCCCGAGCCATACCGCGAAAATCACTATTGGAATGCTTGCCCCCATCGTCAGCTCTGGGTTAACGCCAAAGCCGAAAGCACGCAATCCGCGCGCCGCATAGCCGATCAACCCGACGATATAATACGTCACCGCCGCCACCGAGAGACCTTCAACCGTCTGTTGTAACCGCAGCTGTAAATCCGCCCGGCGGTTCATCGATTCCAGCACGGCAATCGTCTGATGCTCACGTGTCAGATCCACCCTTGTCGAGAGCAGCTGGGTCGTGCGGGCAACATGTGACGACAGCGATTCCAGCCTCAGCGCCGTTACCGTACAGGTATTCATCGCGGGCGCTAGACGAAGCTCCGTGAACTCCTTGAATGTCTGAATCGCTGGAATGCGGACCTCGCGCAACTCCTCGATGCGCCGCTGCACGATTTGGTAATAGGCGCGCGCAGCGCTAAAACGGTACTGATTCTGCGACTCAAAACTCTCGATCTGCGCCGCCAGGCGCGTCAGCCGGTTGAGCAGGTCAGGCTCGTCCGACTCTGTTACATGCGTCAGCGCGCTGGTGATCTGAGCCAGTTCATCCTCGGCGGTGGCAAGCAGGGGCAGGAGATGGCGAGCGATGGGCAAAGTGAGCTGCGCCATCAGCCGGTAGGTGTCGATTTCCAGAAGCCGCTGCACGGCGCGCCCGGCTTGGCGCGGGCGCAGCGAGTCATCGAGCACCAGTAGCCGGCTGAAACCATCCGGGCGAATGCGAAAATCCGTGAGCGCAACCGCGGCGCCGCCGGCGATTCCGGCACCGACAAGCGGGTTTCCGGCGAAGTACCGTGCGGAAATGCCATCATAATCCGGCGGTTCGGATTGCGGCAGGATGGCGGCGTGGGTAGCGACCATGATCTCGCCCGAGAGCCCGGCGAGCCAGTCTGATGGAAGCTTTTGAATTGGCGGGTCGGTGAAAGGATCCTCCCCGGCGCCAGAGACGATGAATTTATAGCGCGCGAACTCCGAATGGCGCTCCCATTTCAGACGGAAGCGTCCAAAATCCGCGCTGTAATGGATAGCATTTGCCGCCGGCGGTTTGACGCCGAAATCCGCGGCGAGGGTCGCGATATGGGCGCGTTCAATGTCGCGGTTGGAACTCTCGGACAGCAATGCCAGATACGAGATTCGGACAGGCGCGGCGAGCTGCTCCGGCGGCCGTGCATGAGCCTCATCGTTCAGCTCCACGCGTTGTGGATAATTCTCTGGCAGGCCCAAGCGTTTCCTCGTCCCTTGCTTTGGCGCAACTATAGCGATGTGGTGGCGGGGGGCAATGAGGTGCTGATTGATGGCCGTGCTTTGCCCGCTTTGCCTAAGCACAGCAGGGGGCGTCGTTCGCGCGGCCCCGTTCAGGCCTTTGCCACGCGCCCTTATCGCTTTGGGAATAATTCCCATAGCGACGGTTGATAACACCAGAAGATTCTCCCTGCGCTGCACCCTTTGCATCGGACAAGTGCCCATCTTCAAAGGTGGTCAAACCGCTTTTGCGTTTTCCAACATATCGACGACCGTCCAACAAAATTTCGTGAGAAATATTGTATAGACTTGGTGCTTGCGCCACAGCCAAATAGCCGCTTAACATTCTATCCTAATCGGTGATCCGAAGCGTCCGCGTTTCAGAAAGCGTACAGACTCTGCTCGTCCGACGGCGAACAGCTCGGCACCTAGCGCACGGATTGACGGACATGGAAAAAATCTCAAACGCTTCATCCATCGAACGCGATTTGCGAATCCAGCTGGCCGGCTGTTACCGTATTTTCGACATGCTCGGCTGGACCGAGCTGATATATAATCACATCTCCGTTCGCATTCCTGGAGCGGAGTCGAGCTTTCTGATCAATCCGTTTGGGTTGCATTACAGCGAGGTGACGGCGTCCAATCTGGTCAAGATAGACCTGCAGGGTCGCATCCTGGCGCCATCCGATTATCCCGTGAATCCGGCAGGATTCATGCTTCACGCCGCCCTGCATAACGGAATTGCGGAAGCGCATTGCGTGATGCACATCCACACCACCGCCGGCAGCGCGGTTGCCAGCAGTCAGGTCGGGCTCTCGCACGATAATTTTTACGCCGCCCAACTTGTCGGCCGCGTCGGCTATCATGATTTTGAGGGCGTGACGGTGCATGCAGAGGAAGGGCCGCGGCTCCTGCGCTCCATTGGGGACGCGCAGGCGGTGATACTGCGCAGCCACGGCTTGCTGTCCTGGGGGCCGACGATACCGAATGCCTTTATTTATTTATGGAGTCTCCAAAGAGCTTGCGAAATACAGTTAGCCGGAGCAGCTCTCGGCCAAGCGGTTTCCATTTCACCCGAGATACAGACTAAAGCCCGCGCCGACGCGCTGCAATTCGACCCAACACATCCAAGCGGCAAATTCGTGTTCGACGCACTGCTACGCCAAGCGGCGCGCATCGATCCTGGCTTTCGGGATTAATTCATATTTATGAAGGAGGGATCAACCACGTGAAAACTGCGCTTCGCGTTATCCAATGCGGGACTGGCGTCGCCGGCCGGCAAGCTATCGGCGCAATTCTTGAGCGGCCTGGGCTGCAACTGGTGGGATTGTTGGTGCATAGTGCGGAGAATGAAGGACGCGATGCCGCATCCTTTATCGGTGCGCCCGATTCCGGCATATTCGGCACGCGCGATAAAGCGGCATTGTTCGTATTGGACGCTGATATCGTAAGCTACATGATGCTGATCCCGAGTCTGGACGACATTTGCGAGTTCCTGGCGGCGGGCAAGGACGTGATTACCACATCGGGCTTTATGTTTCCCAGCTGGAACAACCCTGACGCGGAGCGACGAATCCGTGCGGCATGTACCGCCGGCGGCAGCAGTTTCTATGTCACCGGCATTAACCCCGGCTTCGTCGATGAAGTTCTGCCGCTCACGCTGTCGATGCTCAGCCGGGATTGGCGGCAGATCCACATCACCGAATACGCTGATTGCTCGAAATATCCGCATAAGGGGATTATCGAAATTATGGGGTTCGGCTTTACGCCAGAAGAGGTCGCTGCAGGTAAGGTGGCGGACATGCAAACCATGATCGATTTCTTCCAGGCATCCATCGCCTCGCTTGCGCATGCTCTTGGGATCGAGCTCGATGAAGTCACGCAGACTCGTGAATTCGTGGTGACTGAAACACCGATCGAACTGCCCTTTGGCCAGGTTGCAGCCGGTACCATTGCCGGGCAGCGATGGTGCTGGACCGGAATAAAAGACCGTACCGCGCGGATCATCCAGGAAACCTATTGGATCGTTGCGTTTGGCCTTGGTGAAGGCTGGCCGCAGCCTGGCGAAATGGACAGCGATACCAGGTGGCAGGTCGTCATCGAAGGCACACCATCACTGCGCGCGATCTTCGATACACGTGAGAGCTTTGCCGCCGGTGCGGTGGCAACCGGGGCGTTCAACCCCTCCGCCGCAAGCACAGCGATGGCGCTCGTCAATAGCCTGGAAGCCGTCGCCGCGGCAGCGCCTGGGCTGCTGACAGCGATTGATCTGCCGCAGCCACGCTGCCGTGCCTAAGTCCCGGATCAAGCCGCATAGCGTTTGGCCACATCATCCAAGATGTCGGCCAATGCTGCGGCATCCGTGATAATCGGCATGTGGTCTGTATGCATGGTGATGACCTCATCCGGACCGACCGCAGCGATCATCGCCCGCTGTGAATTGATCGGCAATGTCTTGTCTTCCGTGGTCTCGATGTAAATTTTAGGAATGCGCCCCCAACGCTCAGGGGTTACCGAAATCGGCGTCATCAAAGGCGCGAGGGGTTCACTGCCAACGCGCGGCACCGCCCAATCGCGTATCTTCTGACTGCAAGCGCCGTAAAACAGCTCAGTGGCATCTTCAGGCGGAAGCATGGATAGGCCATCTGGGGTGAAGCGCGGCGCCATCATGTCTCCGGAACTCTCGAAGCCCTGCTCAGCCATGATCTCCGGCAGGTTCATCGGTGACTTGCCGTTTGGCAGCATCAATGCCGTAAGGTAGACGATCGCCGAGACATGTTGCGGGACTCGTTCCGCGGCTTGTGAAACCACCAGACCCCCGCGGCTATGGCCGAGCAAAATCACCTTCTCATGCGCCGCTGCCAAAGCTGCGACGTTGCTGGCCCATAGATCAAGTGACACGTCGCCGGCTTCTGTTTTATCGGCACCGCAGCCGGCCAAATCCTCCGCGACGACCATATGGCCATTTGACTCCAGCATGGGCTTGATGATGTCGAAGCACCAGCCGCCGTGGAACATGCCATGCACAAGAATAAACTTCGCCATCTGCTGCCTCCGTTAACTGGCGCTTACTTGTCGCACCGTTTCGCCAGCCGTTTGCGTGGGAGCGCCGGACGGCCACCGCCGATGAACACGGATTTCACGCCGCCTTTGTGGCTGGATCCAGTCGTTCGAGCGAACTCGTAAACGCCACCGCAGGTGCGCTGCGTCGGCGTTTTTTTCCGCGCTCGATTTCCTTTTGTAGCTGCTGGGCATAGTGATAGAAATGCAGCTGGATGGTATGGCGCGGGCTGCGGTAATACTTGCTTAAATAGTATTCATCGTCGGCTGCCATTGTCGCGACCATTTCATCACGTGGCGGCGGCGCGTATTCGCCCTTGATATAGGCGACAACGAATTTTGACTGCTGCTCTGCAAAGTTTACCAATGTCGGCAATGCCTGCGCGAGACCGATGAAGAACAGATTCGGCACATCCGGCAGCAGCAGTCGCTTGAAGAGTGACACACGGTTCTCTTGATCCGCCTGGAATTCCTTCTGGTCGAAGAACGGAAAGCTGATCTTGTATCCGGTGGCCCAGATGATCACGTCAAAATCCTGCGAGGTCCCGTCCGTGAAGTGGACCGTATCGCCGCTCAGGCGCGTGATTCCGGTTTTCGCTTTCAAATCTCCGCTTCCCGCGCGCAACAGGAATTCGGTGGATAGTGAACCGTGACATTGCCATGGCTTGTGATCCGGCGTCGGCAGGCCGTAATTTTCCATCGGTCCAACGGTGTCGAGGAACGCCCACTCCGTGAGTTTACGTTGCAGCTTTTCCGGCACCCAGGTCGGCAGCATTCCCTTATCCGAAGGCTTACCTTTGCGATATTTAGGAAACACCCAGACGCCGTGGCGCATGGAAACGACAAGGGATTTGGCAATCGAGCGCTGCGCGAGTTCAGAGGCAATATCCATCGCCGAATTCCCGGCGCCAACCACCAGCACCCTCTTGTCGCGCATGTCGATCGGGTCAAACGGTGTGTTATAACTGTGCGAATGGATCTGCTCACCGTTGAAATGGCCGGGATAGGCCGGCTCCGGCCAACGTGGGTCCCAATGATGCCCATTCGCGACCAGCAAAATATCATAGTAGCCTGTTACGCCGTTTGACGTGGTGACGCTCCAGCGACCGTCGGTGTCACGGTGGGCGCGAATGACTTTACAGTTGAAGGTAATCGTTTCACGGAGATTGAAGTGGTCGACGTAATCGTTGATGTATTGGAAAATCTCGCTGTGATGGGGGTAATCCGGCCATTTTTCTGGCACTGGGTAATCCTCGAACGCGAAACGGGTCTTCGACGTGTCGATATGCAGGCTCTGATAGCAGGCCGACATACCGTTCGGATTGCGATAGTACCAATTGCCGCCGACATTGTCCGATGCCTCGAAACAGTCATAAGCGATTCCATGCTCGCGTAACCGCTTCACGGTCGTGACACCGCTGGGTCCGGCACCGATAACGCAGGCCAGCGGACCACGATATCCGGCCGGACGAAATCCCTGGTTCATGAAGCCCCTCCCATCAGTTTGCTATAATATTCGATATTGTCCGGCGCACCCGTTGTCGCAATCAGACCGCCATCCACCGCAATGTTCTGACCGGTGATATAAGACGCGTCATCGCTTGTTAGAAACGTGATAACCGACGCGATTTCTTCCGGCGTGCCGGCGCGGCGCATCGGAACGCGAGCCGCGTAAAGCTCTTGCATGCCTTGCGGAATTTGTTGGGTGAGCGGCGTCAGCGTAAAGCCGGGGCTTACGGCGTTCACGCGAATATTTTGCGCCGCATAGTCAATTGCCATCACCCGGGTCAGGGCGATGACGGCCGCTTTCGCCGTATTATAGGCCGTAAAACCATAATCGGCGGCCATGCCGGAAATTGACGCCGTATTTACGATGTTGCCGCGAGACGCGATCAGATGCGGCACTGCCACGCGGCAAGCATAAAACACCGCATCTAAATCGATGGCCATAACACGTCGCCAGTCCTCAGGGTCCAGATCTGCTACGCGTGCTAAAGAGCCGATCCCGGCATTATTGATCAGAATATCGAGCCGGCCGAACTTTTCGATTGCCGTCGCGATCGCAGCTTCGACTTGGCTGCGCTCTGTCAGATCGGCCGCATGCGGAATGACGCGTTCGCCAACGGATCGCGCCAAAGCCTGCAAACCCTCCGCATTCAAATCAACCGCCAAAACGCGTGCGCCACCGGATGCAAGGCGCCGAGCTGTCGCCGCCCCGATGCCGCTGGCTGCCCCTGTGACAACCGCCACTTTATCCGTCAACGGCATGCGCTACACCGCTCCTATAACAACCCATGCCGAAACGCGGCACTGTCGCTAATTTTTAGTATAATTATTATAATGTATTTCACCAATACCGTTCGGTCAACGGCCAGGTCAACCTCTGCGCCAACGCATTAGCCTACCGGGGCGGGCGCCTGTATCTTGATCGTGCCGCCGCGTCGCAACGCCATTTACAATGGTCGCAAGGTATCCCTCCGACCCCTGCATGATCCGTGCACCACCCGCTGGAAGATCGCGGTGAATTCTTGGAACATGGAGTTTCAGAGCGGCGAAATCGATCACGTTCATATCCGCCCGCAGGCCCGGCGCGATGACGCCGCGATCATGCAATTCATAAAGACGTGCATTGTCGCTGGTCTGCTTCTTGACCATTGCCTCAACTGGCAGGGTAGAACCGCGCCTTCGGTCGCGGGCCCAGAAGGTTAGGCCAAATGTGGGTAAGGATGCATCGCAGATAATCCGGGAATGCGCGCCACCATCGGCCAGGCCGGAAATGGTGACAGGGCTCGCCAGCATTTCCCGCACATGCGCGACATCACCATTCACATAATTCAATGCGAAAAAAACTGCAGTGCCGCCGAGCGGTCCGGACACCAGGTGATCATAAAAATATTCTTCCAACGTCTTGCCGGCGGCGGCGG
>Ga0116227_10010627_pt1 | contig 15953 bp, 6 predicted proteins | sample S1TSphgellanicum_FD_89693 | JGI IMG/M metagenome (GOLD analysis project Ga0116227, IMG submission 89693) | Host-associated microbial communities from peat moss isolated from Minnesota, USA - S1T2_Fb - Sphagnum magellanicum MG | ecosystem: Host-associated > Plants > Peat moss > Unclassified... | reverse complement strand
ATTAGGATTATTAGAGAACACAATAAACATGAAAATCTAATAGCCATTTGGGATGAGCCAATCAAAAAGGTTCAACCTTAAAGGCTAAACCAAATGAAATAAGACTTCATTTATTAATTACCATGTGGTTTAGGTCTAGGCCTAACATAGGTGCTTAGATTTAGCCCTAATTTAAGCCTAGATTAAATGGTTTATGTTTAGGTTTAACCTAGGTGCCTAAATTTAGAACTAACCTATTCTTAAACACCATGTGGCCTAAACTTTTGATGTGGGTGTGCCACATGCCACGTGCCACGTGTCATTTAATTATGCGTTGACCCCACATTTTCTGAATGTGCCACATGTTAACATTATTAGCGTGCCACGTGTCACCAAACCACTAGCCAAATGTTCAATTTACACAGTTGCAACATAATCGAAATGTTGAACTTACATAGTTGTAACCTAGTTGAAATTGTAATTATATTTTTGGCTGATGTCATGTTTAGTTAATAGATGAAGTTCATCCATTAGTCAAATGCAGTTGACAACATCCTTCGATTATATTGGTAGAAAAATTTTCAACTAAATTGGTAAATAGTGGCACATAGTGGCTATTATTGTGGTGTTGACACGTGGCATACAATTTCGACTGTAATTTCACCCTCAACTTGTACTTTTCGACATTACTGGTTAGCAGCTGCAAAAAATATTTCCTGGTTGCAAAAAATAAATTACAACTATATGTGCAATTTTTGACTTGGTTTATAGTTGAATAGTAGTTGAAAATATAGTTACAAAAGTGGGGGGGTTTTCTACTAGTTTAAGGTTGTTCTAGTGCTGTTACATTGGCTTGGATGAAAACTACTAAAAACATTCAAATCGCCATTTCAACCAATTGTATGGGGCAACCACACTTTAGAATTTGATGAATTCACTTGCTTGGCCTTATGCAATAGCGAGTGCTATTAAGTTAGTTAAACTAAGCCTTTCCAATTTTTTTTCAAACAAGGTCATGATTGGCTCAACTTAGATTTCGCCTTCAATGCCCATGTGGAATGTGTTTTTCTTAGCGTCCCATCATCAATCTTGACAAGTTTATAACCAAGGTTGTGGTAAGTCATGTGCCCTGATTTGGATGGTGCTTTGATCACAAGTCTGTGATCTCAGACTTTTCACCATTGTCTACAATGTGATCACGGCATGTGATTATGAACTCAACCATTGCATTCCACAACTAGTTTTGTGCACAAGATGTTTTATGTTCTACAACTAATTTTACATGTTCGTGGCATGTCATTATGAACTTGACCATTGCATTCTACAATTGGTTTTGTGCAACAGTATCTTCTGTGTTTTGCAACTATATTTGTGCACCAATATCTTTTGTTATCTGTAACTAGTTTTACGCACCAATATCTTCGGCATTACCTTTTGGAGGTAATCAAATACTAATATTGAACATTTCAAACTACATTCAAGACTAAAAGGTAAGTTTTTATCCCTTGCCATGAATTTGGGTTATTTGTTAGGAAGTGGGTTTAATTTCAAATAATCAATTAATGTTCACTATTGTTTGGTGCAAGTATATTGGGATGACTTCTCTTTTGAATTCTTGCCTATGTGAACCATATGTGATGTTGCAAGGTTCATCAACATTTAAAACCAATTGAGTCTTCACATGCATACATATTTGGTGGGCTAGGTTGAAGGTATTCTAATTAGATTTTGTCATCTATCCAAGTTGTAGCAACCACGGTGGACAACAAGCCTTTTCAAGAGTTGTGATAGTTAATGTCATGTCCTAAAATTTGAAAATAATTTGTGGTTTCCTATGTAATGGAAACATGTTTTTACATATAATAAAAACCTTATGTTTAATTTGTGATGTAGAACAATAGGGAGATCCCAAGAGGCATGTAGCACTTCCATATGCCACATACTTTACAAACATAGGAAGCCAAGAGGTGATTGTCATCTTTAGTAGAATTGTCAATGGTATGTGAACATAATTGCATAAGAAACATATGTATTGTTTTTCACCCTAAAATCATGTGTGTAAACCTTAAACAATCATTCCATGTTGTATTAGCGCATCTTGACATCTAGATATTGTGATTTTTCATGTGGTATCTGTGCTTGGATCATGTGGAATATGTGATAGGAAGCTTAATCTAATCCAACTTGTAGTTTTCAAAAATTTATTGTCTTTGTGAGTTGAGTTGCCCAATGTGAATTTCCTAGAGCATTAGATTTCATCTCATTGTAATTACAAAAAAATAAATGTGTTGAAACACAATGAATGTCCATTTTTAACAATTCTTGGGCAATGGTCTTCTAAAACCAACAAGGACTATAAGGAACATCTAGTGCATTCATTGTTCAAGATTTTTGCACCATTATGAAATTCTTCAAAAAGTAGTAAAATGTTATTAGTCTTCACAATGCAATTAGGCACACTAATGAGGAGCAACCTTTGGTAGTCATTTGTTGCTCGAACTTCCCTAGTTCATTAAAGTGTCAAAGCTTCCTTATTTCTTATATTCTTGTATTGGTTCTTAAATAGTTTCAACTTTTGCCCATAGCTCTTGAACTTTTTACTTTATTACTTCAAGATGATTAGCCATTACCTCCATCTCAATCTTTAGCCTAGGCCTCTCTATTTTCCACTTGCACAAGTTCATCGTTCAACATCTTTAAATGTTTAGAAATTTGACTTATTGGCCCTCATTATCTCTTCTTTGTTTGAATTCCAACCTGCAAAAACCACACTTTAGTAAGATGCTTCACTTGACACATAATATTGCCATAATATCAACACAAACTCATGAATAAGGGTTGTACTACTATACTGGTTTTTCAGCTTGGAAATTTTGTTGTTGAGTTTCAATCTTTGCCCTACCATCTTTTGGCACCATGTGATTCCTTATTTTCATACTCCCCAATGCTTACAACACCAATTGATGCATTGAATTGGTCAAAAGCACTCATCATTGATATGTTGATGGTTGATTTGATTCTCTAGGTTTTTTGCCTCCATCTATTTTTTGGTTATCACCTCCTGTGATAATTAATTGTATTAAATGGTGAGCATAGGCCATGCACCACTATGGACATAGTAATAGCAAAAGAAGATGAAGAGGAAGGGAATCAATGACACAAAGGCATCCATATAACCTAAGAAAAGGCCTACATATATTTGTATGTTGAAGAGTTCATTCAAGCATTCATCCCTAGTTTACAAACATAGTTGCATGCACCCCAATTAACAATAGAGAATCTTTAGTGAAATTTTTTTGTTGTCTTGAATGATATTCCCACAAAATAAACATGAAGCACCTATAACATCAACCTGAATTTTGACACATAGCTTGGCTAATGGTATAGAAAAAATCTCAAGGATTTATGTCCACATACTTTGCAAATTATTCACATCATTCTTTAAATCAAACCATTCAAGACCAAAAAATAGACAAATGAAGCAAGTAAATTTATGTCCATTGGAAGCTTAGAAAGCCAATGGAGAAGACTACTAAACCCTATATTCTGAGTCACTATTTAATATCACTCCAAAAATAATGTATATCAATCAATAACTATAATAGTAAGACCTTAACCAAAGGGAAAAGCCACAAAACATCGACAAAGATGAAGGAAAACCTTGTCCATTTTAGGCTTGAATTGGTTTATCTAGCCATGGATGGTCTAGTGCTCCTATGTAAGCTTTGCAAACTTGTTTTTAATGTCTTTCTACAGTGAAAAAAAAAGTTGTCATCAATCTGGAACTCTTAGCCACCACTTGTTTAGGATGCAAATTCAAACAAGTCCCAAACTTGTTCAATAACTATGAACTGAATATTTTTCTCCAAGCCACTTATCTTCGCCATTACCTTAGATTCCTTGTTTTACATGTCATGTTGTGATCCAAGATCAGTCATCTCAACCTCAAGTAGCTCTTTGTTCATCTTGAATGTTGTAAAACACATATATCACATAATTTACTTCTCAAGCCACTCATTATCAACACTCACAACTATAGACCAAGATCTTCTTGCTTCATGTACAAGTGGCCCCAATTCACTCTAAATTTGAAAGCCTTTAATTCCTTGTACATTGAATGCATAATGCCGATTAGTTGAAAAGTATAAGTTAGAATTGTTGACCCTCCACTACTTGGTCGTCCCATCTCTATGACCTTGTTTCCATGCCCCCACTTACACCTCCAGTCATTGTTTTTGATTTTGATTCAAGGCTTCCATCTTGTGTCACAATTGTTACAGTCCACATAATTCAAGGTATCATTATTTGTGAATGTTTGATGGAATGCTAGCCATGGTACAAGCGAAACTCAAGGTATCATTGTTTGCCAAAATTGTGATAGAAATCACACCATAACATTATGGTGCCAATTTGGTAGAAAGATAGATGTCTTTTACCTTTGTTGTGATCACTACCCCATGCAAGCACCTTAGCTTCATCCAAACGTTCACATACTAGTGTGTGTCCAATAGCAAAGAGTAAAGCCTTTTCAAAAGATGGTTCAATTATGTGTAAGTTAAGGAGAAGACCAACTCTTTGAGACTCAGGTAGACCACATAGATCAAATTATTGAATGAACACCCAAAATAGAAGGCATCAAACTAGACTAAGACATTCCATCTCAAGACAACTTAAATCATTATGGAAAACCTAATAAACACATCCCATGTATACATAATACACCTACCAATTGATGCATAATATGTTAAAGAATGTATATCTAGATCTAAGCTAAATAGAAAAAAACATGCAGTACACCCCACATAAAATAAATTCGACTTGGATGTAGTGTTAGGATATTGAACCACATCAAAGACAAGCTTTGTAATGCCTAGTGTTTTCAACCTCTCTTGAATTGGCTTCACACGAATGGTTTGGAGAGGTATTAATGTCTAAGGAGGCAATTACTGCTCCTTCAAATACTAAAGACCCATAATCATAGCATTCAAACATTCAAACATTTGTGATGCAACCACCATGTGAGAAACAATAAATATCCAAAGCACAAGCAACTCATGGACTTCCACCTTAAAGTAGTTAATAGTTTTTTAAATTAAAAATTAGCTACTTAAGTGTAAATCATCATAAATTTATTCTTTCACTAAAAGAAAAATTGTCATTTGCAACTAGTCGCTTGTGATTGTAATAGTTGTAAACAACTATCGTTTGTGCCTATCATAGTTGTAATCAATAGTTTTAGTTGCAAATGACATGTTTTTCTTCTAATGCTTTTTGTTTTGTTTCTCATAAGTAACTACAATTTAAATTGTTGTACATGTGATAATTAAAATTTACTTTGATTAGCCCAACAAATAAACAAATGGAAAGAAAAAAATATGTTGACAAAAAACCTTATGAGGTTGTTGAGTTGGGTTTATGTAAATCAAACTGCACACAAACATGCATATTATGGGCAACAAGACCTTGCTAATGGTTGCTAAAACTAATCTAAACAACTTTTCAAATCCTATCACCATTTGTTGCACAAGGATTTGTGGCAAGACAAGGTGAATACCATCAATATCAAGAAAAGATTTCATGAGCTTAACATCTTTGACGCCAAGCTATGTATTGCAACTAAGCCTAAGTAGAAATCAAAGCTTTATCATAAACAAACCTCACACACATGATTGCATGGATATCGTGTATTTCAAGATCCAATTGTTGCTCAATCTTATGAAAACATTTCGGAAGATTCAAGTAGGACTAAAGAGATTTGGTGAGAAACTATAACCAAAAGAATAGAAAGTTAATGCAAGTAAATTAAGATCACCTTAGTTAAATGGTTTGAGCATATCAAAAGTCAATCTTTCCTATAGCCCAAGGCATGGATCCACAACTATATTCCACCTACTTTGCATTCTAAAATTAAGTAATATCTAAGGACAAAAAATTCAATATATGTCAAACCATTGCACACAATCTTCCATTATTCACCTCTATAATACTCCGCCACTTCATGAATTGTCAAGTGTGGTTTTGCCCTCCATTTTTCCATCTTCTCATGTTCCCCCGAAACCATACATTTGCCCTCTCCCAATGGCATACATCCCTCCATGGGACATTATCTCTAGGTCCATAATCCTTGCACATTTCCTGCACCAATATTCTAAAATCCTAATTCTTCTTAGCACGTAAAATTGCAATTGATAAGATCTCCTTTCTTTAAAAGGGCAAATAAATAATCATATGTTAGAACCAAAGACAATTCCCATAAAGTCAACGGTTAGAAACAAAAAACTATAAATTAGTGAACAACATCTGACTAAGAACCATGTGAAGAATGGGAAGATAACACCTTGAGTTCAATTGTGTGATGTTGAATTATCTGAGCATGCCCAAGACTGACATCTGCATTGGATGTCATACCTACATGGATTCCACTTTTTTGGGGCCAAAATGAGCCCTTTCCAAACTCTCGAAAAACTCTACTACCCTATTCGTTTGTGCATTGATTAGGCAAACCCTAACCATTGAACTTGCAAGCATCAAACTTGCACCCATAATGTCTACATAAAGAATCGTTAGTTGTGTTTGTCCAAATATTGCATAGACATTAGTTACAATAACTTATTTACCAACTAACCTCTTGCCAATGTCTATCCACATGAACATATTTTTTTTACATGTTCATATTTTAAAGTCTAGGGGCAATCTTTGTAATTTGATGCATTTCCAATCTTTTTTTGAGGGTACATACATACGAAGGGTACCCTTTAGTGATCAGGGCATGTTGTGGGCCAAAAGACAATTCAAAAAGTTGGGAAAAAAAATGATTGACAATGGTAAAAAATGAACATACTAGTTATGTTATCGAATATGATATTCTATTACAAGTTAAAACAAGCAATATGAATGAATGTTGGTAAGATATTTCATCACAAACATGATACAAAAACATAAATTCATATCCCCGTATATCTTCATAAGGTGTGAGAACTTTTCCATATTCATGATTAAAGTCAACTTGAATACAATTCAAAGATTATCCAATATTATGAGGTTAACAATGTTTTTAACATCATATCAATGTACACATAAAAAGATCAAAGACGCCTTAGGAACCATAAAAAAAATTGAGAAAAATTTGGATAATAGTAATAGAAGAACTTTCAGTTCAATAAACTTAAACAACAGGAAGAAAGATAACTTCTCCATGCTTAGAATGTGCTAATCAACATCAAATTATATGAAAACAATTGAAATATGACCTATTAATAAATTTGTAAAGATTTCAAATCTTGCAAAATATTAGCAAACAAGAACATGGTAAAAAGAGAAAACCCAACCCTAAAGAATAGAATAAACAAAAAAACCCATAATGATGCGTAAGGACCATTTTAAACAATAGTGGCATGTTCTAAGACCTTCAACAATAATTATATGACAAATTACCACACGTGCCCACTGATTTCAATTCTTCACAGTGGATGGAGGTTAATTTTGTACATTAACCAAAATACTAAGTTTGTCCCAAAAATGACATAAATAGGAAATCTTGGCCATGCTGTTGGTTTTCTCAACAAAATTCAAAAAAACCTTGATAGAAACATGTATGGCCATGATTTCCAATTTAACCAGACATTGTAAACTATAAAGACATGTAAATTAATTCCCAATGACAAAACCTTGTGTTGACAAAAACTTCCAACAAAAACAAAACTACAAGCAAAAATTCCAATGTTAGGTGGAAGTTCACCCAAAACCCCTTATGCAAGCATTAGGAAAGGGTACAAACTATATAACTAAACTTCAAGTTTAATTCTAAACCTATAAGTAGACATATTAACAACTGCTCTTGTTTGCAAAGATCAATTATTTTACTCAAATCTTAATATGGTACAAAAGTCCATAAGTTAAAACGGGGCTACGTTGTTTTCTTGAAACAGATTATGGCTTAAGGTTTTTTGGGCTTGCGAAAGATGCCAAGCCATAAATTGCCTTCCTTTTGTGGCTTCGACCATTGGGAGTCCCAATAGCAACCTCTAATGTGTTGTTGGCTTTTGCATCTACACCAAAACACATAGCACAATCAATAGCACATAGATGCATAAGCAACAACATTATTTGTTTTGTCGTCATTGATCAAGGGTTTGTGTATTTAGTGGACAAGGATGAATGACCTTAAGTACTTTCAAGTATAAGAACATGAGATGCTAGTTCATCCACAAGTAGCTTAAACCCAATGTTATTATACCACTTTGGGTCAGGCACTGTCCCATAATCAACCTATGCATAGTGGCCTGGATACTTACAAGTGTAGTCCTACGCACCACCTATGGTACATGCATTCGCATGTGGCCATTACAATGTGTAGGAGTTGGAAATAAATGCCACATATTGGGAAAGGGGTTAATGTTAATTATAGTGTTTTTGTGCTACACACTTGAAGGTGTTCAATAGGCTTAGGGTTGTTAATGACCATGTTATTCTCTATGTTTTCTAAATATCCTTCCACCCTACAAAATCTACCTTTTGTTGCTTCCAAAGATTGGTTGGTTGAAGAAATCATCCCATCTAGATCATGAAGATTGGACAATAGGCCATAGAAGACTTACTCTTTGTTTGTAATTATTTGTGCTTTCTACACAAGTGTCCTTGTTTGCTCAAGGTTGTTTTCCACCCAAACATACTCTACCTCAACCACTTCCCACACCTTTGTGGCATGTAACAACCACCTTGCCACACCTCCAAACACCTTGTATTCCCCCTCCCCCTCAACCTCCACCACCTTTGACTTTTGTAGTTGCCAAAAAAGTTCTCACCCACATCTTTGCAAAATGGTGTTGCTCTAACCTTGTCTTACTCTTGAATAACATTCTCCATATCTACTTGGCACTCTTGCACTCTAGCAAATTGTGTTTGGATGGTACACATTATTGCATTTCTTTTTCCTTCATGCATTTTAGTTGTTCATGGAGTTTTAAAATTGCATTGGCTGATGTTATTAATACTTGCTTGGCGGTCCATTCAACCATCTCTGCTTCAGCAATGTTGTCCATCATTAAGAATATTCAACAACCAAATTCAACAAAAGGAAGCAAACAAGGAGGCTACATATGATAATTATAAACTAATTTAGTCGCAACTTGCAAACAATGTCTCCTCCACAAGGAGCAAGCATAACTAGCCTTTATGTTTTATTGAAACCCTACTACACTCATTATCACGTACCCTAATAATGCAAACCCAAACTAGTAGTTTGAAACCCTAATTAGGGTGGCCAACCCCTAATTCAAGTTCTAAATAGTGTAACCCCAACATATTAAGGTGTGGCTACCCAACAATACCCTCTGCACAAGTGAAGGGAATTGTCAAGGTTCCATTTTCAGCCAACCTATTCTTCCATATCACCAAATCCCACCATAACCTTGGGTAATAGCTTGTTGAATTCATAGAGAGGGCCACTACAACTTCTTGCAACAACATCCATTATGTCACAAACCATAAAACTTGTCATGTCCATCTTGGAATACATTACAAAATTTATTCAAAACATGAAATGTTACCCATATTTGGCAACATGAGACTTAATAGGTTAATAATGTAAGCAAGTTGTTAAACTTAACAAGTGTCTTAACATGTTATTTAACCTAACCTATAGTATTGATTTAACGAGTTATTGAACTTGGTAGGTAATGTTATGTTGGGTTAAGAAGATAGGTTGACAAGTTAGCCAACAGGTGATTTGTAGAACTTGTACTTAGCAAAACCGATAGTTGAACATGTAGTTAAACAAGGTGTAGTTTTTTGAAATTTTTGACTTTTAGTCTAGGTATTAGCTAATGATTGTTTATTATGATCAGTTATGAATGTTGTATTTTTAAATAACTAATACAAAACTAGGAGGACAAACCTATTGAGGAGCTTTTGGATTTCATTTTTTGATTGTGTTTCAATCTTCATTTATGGAACACAAATCATTTTTCTTTCAGCCAATTTCCTTCAAGTTTTGAGTAATTTGTGTACATGTTAATTTAGGATTTGTAAATAGTTTAAGTTTTGTTAGTGTTTTGCATGTACTTGTTGTTGTTTTAAGAACATGTTGTTAGAAAATTCAAAAGTAGAATAACCTTAATGGGAATATAAAAACCCATTAACATTTGGCAAATCACATAGTGGATCAAAACTCAAAAGCAATCATGCCTAGAATTTTTGGTTTGATTTAGTGGTTTTAGTAGATTAGGTTTGAAAAGTAATCATGCTTGAAATTTTGATTTGTTCCATGTTTGTTTGTTTTGTGTAAACTTTAGGATTGAAGTTTTTATTTTTGATTTAGTTTGAAAACATTAGGAATAGGGTGAGGTTAGTGTAAAATTTGTGAAGTAAGATAGGTGACCAATTTGTAAAAGAAGTTTTATATAAACTTCTGACTATTGAGAGGGGTTATTCTAAAAAATTTATGTTAAAAAATAATGCAAGGGTTTTCTTAAAACTTGTTGATTTTAGAAAATGTCGAGAGTAGTTACTATAAATCTTAGAAAATAATTAGAACATGTTAGACATCATGGAATTTGTTACACCATTTAGTAACATTTGATGACATGAATGCTATAAATTTGAACATTTGTAATGTGCAACCTAGCTAAGTTGGGTCATATGCAAAGTAATGTAGATTTTGCATGATGGATGTAGGTATTTTATACCTTTGTAGCAAGTAAACAAACCAATTTTAGCTCCAATAGGATTGAAAAAAAATACCCCTAAAATATGAACAACTAGGGTAACTTCAAACTAGTTGCAAATGTAACCACAACAAATACCTTAACCTTAAATCCTTTGGCCTTGATATAATAACAATTAACTGGTGGCACCTATAGGACATGTAGAAAAAACCTTCGTATGTATAATTAAAACTCATGGCGCACTCATCGCTAATAACATAAGATTACAACTTATTTGGTCGCCTTAACCCCATTCATGTTCAAAAAACCTAAATTCAAAAAACCTTACAAGCCCTACATGTGGTAGGTAAATTGACTAATAATTGTTGCAACTACCCCACACATGGCTGCAAAAATGACTGACTTGGTGTAGCCCTAATCACAGAACCCTAACATTAATTATCACATAAATAATTAAATCCCACCATACACATGGTAAACGTAAAGCCATTCGATATGAAGTTGCCCTTACTTGATACGTGGTAGCCAACAACATGGTTGTTGCCAAACCCTAACCCTTATTAATTTGAAAATGAGCTTACACATGGTGTGTTGTGGGTCTGTCGATATGCCATCATTTGCAACTACATACCCCAAGTTGCAGTTGTGAGTACGGTGCACCAAATCTAAACCTTAAATATAGATCAACTAAACACACCTTGTTGACATGTGGAACGAAACAACAGGGCTATCACCAACCCCTAACCTTAATTAACATCAAAATGGCCGTACACATGGTGTTGCATTAGCTATTGATGATTTGTTAAGATCGATTATAAACCAGTTGTTCCATTTACAACTACGTTGGTTCTATGACCTAACCCTAAATATTGCCCATGACTATATTGCTAGATGACACATGTGCAAAATTTGAAATAATTTTTTTTGTCAATTTTGAAAATTTGTAATAGTTTCATAGTCAACAAGATAAACGAAAATACACATGTTTTATAATCAAAAGGTTGCATAGCTTGGTGGCAAATCATGGGTGAGATCTGGTTCAAATTTGGGCAAATCCTATATATGAATTTGGTATACTTAGTGATCTATAGTGTATATGTACATTGTAAACCTATGGTCATAGGTTTGCCACTTTAGGGTTCATCTTTTGAAAGCCCTCAAAGGAGGGGTTTTTTCACCCTACTCATGCTTTTAAGGTCTCCCATATGCATCGGCTGGAGAGAAAATATGTCTATTGCCATCCTTTATGCGGGGTTAGAATGAAACAAATGTCATCTATTATGGTTAACATGTCACACCCCTCTATAGAAAACAAAAAGATAAATCTTACAACAAATAACATTGGTGTTTTATATTATATTGAACCTCCACACATGGTTTTATATTGTACCTACCTACCTACCTACCTTTTGACCACATAACAAAACATTAACATGTGGCAACATATGAATGTTGCCACATGTCAAGTAAATGGTTAATCAAAAGTGACTACCATTTCAACAACAATGCTAACTTGTGAATCTAGGTGAATCATGAACCTTAACGAATCTTTATATATATATATATATATATGCCACGTATATAAAATACTAAATTGTAATATACCTTGCCATGTAAATAGAACATTTGATGATGTGGACGAATATTTTGCCATGTGGCAATATTTGAAACATGGATGAAACTTGGAAATGGATGAAAGATGGGAAGTGTTGAAACCTTTCCAAACATTACATGGATGAAATTTGTATTGTATTGCAATGCACATTCATCAAAGTATTTGACCAACACAATTTAATAGCAAAGTTAAATGAAATAATTTTAATGCTTGCGATACGTGTTCATGTAATATAAATTGTCCATCTTCGTAGACAACAACCAATTGTCCATTTTCGAATCTGTTGGGAGTTATAGACCTTAGAAACCAACTTGCTTTTAGGATTTATTAAGGGTTGGATTTACTATCTTTCAAAACTAAATAATTTAAATCAAATGGACTTTCTTGCGCTTCGCATTCATGAGCAAAACCAAACAATACAAAAGAAAAATGTGAATAGATATATTGTAATGTCCATTTGTACAAAATAAAACAAATTTTCATTCAAGGATTTGTTTCATTCTTTAGACAAGACAAAAGTCGATTTGCTTTTCACAACTTGTAAAGCATTGAATTTCATTCCAACTCCAAGTCAAATGATGAATGATTTTTTTTGTCTGCTCACAAAACATAACATGTTATGAAATGCAATATATGTGTTTACAATGCACCCATTTCCTTCGCTTGCCCAGTGAACTTGCCATGTACCTTAAGATTTTATTATATATTTTAAATTATTTAAACATAATATATTTTCCACTATTTTATATCATTTTTATTGTAAATTATTCTTGGTTATTTTAAGCTATTATATTATAGGTTATTTTCAGCTATTCTAAGCTATTGCACCTTAGGTTATTTTTGGCTATTTCAACTTATGCCATCTTTAAAAAAAAAATGTTATTTTAAACTATTCCACCTTGGGCTATTTAAAGTTATTTTAGATTATTACACTCCGGGCTAAGCTAAATTATTTTACTTTATGTTATTATCAATTATTTAAATTTATTTCAAATTATTGTAAATTATTGTACCTTAGGTTATTTTAGGCTATGTCATCACCATAGGCTATCGTAACCTAGATTAGCTTAAGGTATAAAAATCCAAAATATAACACCACTAAAAAAATATTATTTTGTTCATAAAGTTATTTTATTATGAGGCCTTAAAAAGTAAAATGGGTTCATTAACCAATGTTTTAACCTGATTCAAATCCTCCACGGTGAAATCATTTATGGCTAATTTCATTAAGGTTCATTTTTTGTTATTCAAATTATTTATAAATTAGTAAAAATAGATATTAATTAAAAAAATATTGAATGTAAGTATTTATTATTTTATTAAACTATTTGGTATTCATACAACTTTAAAAACATGTTACAGTTGGCATTAAATTGATTTCATGAATGAAAAGACCTTTCCAATAAACTAGATGAAAATATTATTCAAACTAAATTTTAATACAAGATATAATGCAAAAAATATTATATGTGTATAAATCAATAAGTAAGAAGTTTACATATATAATGTTAGTACTTTACATAATGTCAAAATTGCATGATAAAATCATTTACCCTAAATCAAAATAATTCATTATAGGGTTCATTTTTGTGTTATTCAAATTATTGTAAACATAAATTAATATAAATATTTTAATTTATGGATTTATTGAAACTTTATGTTTATTTATTTATCAAAACCTTCAGTCATACAACTTGAAAAAATGTTATAAAAAACCCATCAAAAAATTAATTAATTATAATTAATGTAATGGTTAAAAAATAAGATTAATATTCAATAAATATATGTTTAAAAGGAAAGAGAGATATAATATATTGTATTATCATCAAGAATCAAAAAATTTAAAACAAAAATAAACTTGATGGTGTACATAATATTATTTTAAATAAATTACATATTTTATTTTGAGTTAAATTTAAATATTTAATTAAATATAAAAACATTTATACACCATTTATTGATTCATTATATGTTTAAAAGGCAAGGAAATCGAATATTTAATTTTCATTATTTTTAAAATTGTAAAAAAAATCCATCTTGATTTTAAATATGTTTATTTACAAATGATTTTATATTTTTATATATATTTTTCAAGACATCATTGTCGTTCAAATGTATGACACAGTAAAGATTCAAATGTATTTTTAGTCATCTAAATTGATAGTTTGTTTTTTTTAAGTTACATATGTGTACATCTTGGAATTTAAATTTTTTAAAAAAAAATTTGGACAAAATATGAAAAAAATTGGTTAAAGTTGGCTACCTTTGTATGGGACAAATGATGATGTGGGATAATGTTGTAATGTTTCCCTTTCATTAAATTTATTCCATATCCTTTGTTAATAAGTTCAATTTTGTAAACTATATAAAAATAGATTAAAGAATATCGGTCTACACATAATACATGCACTAATTATATTCAAAATGCAAGTATTACTTGTGATGAGCCAATAAAAAAAAATCCTACTTACCTACTTACTTAGGCATATTTACTTATATATGCATACCTACCTATCTAAACTTTTAAGCTACCTAAGCTTAAACTATTTGTTTTAGCTAGCCTAAGTTGTTTAAGGTTTAAAAATAGGCAAGGTTGATAAATCATGTTAATAAATAGGTAGTTAGATTGTCAAAGTGGTTTTATTATGTTTTAAATACATGTTTCCATGTCATAAATCAATAAATACCTAATATTTAATTATATTTTCCAATTGTAGTAATAAAAGTCAGATGATCAATGGCATGAATTATTATGACCATAATTATTACTAGTGGCATAAACCACAAATTTGATTTCACTACATATCTATGTAGTAATATGTGACCTACATTATTAGAGATACAATAAAATGTGAAGTAATATATGCCATGTTTTAGCATATTGTTTATTATCTTTGATATGAAAAACCCTTAATTTCTTCAATCACCACATCCTTGTTATTAGGCTTTTTAACATTATCATTATCATTCACAAGGCCTCTAATAATATGCTACAAACTAGATTACATTCGTTGTAAGTATCCATCAGCTCTCAACAAATCCCAAAACAAACCTTAAACTCAATAATGCACAAACAAATCTAACAAGCTTTGAAGCTTTTGAATGGGCATTGAAAAATAACCATGGGTTATCCAAATCCAATGTGAACAATGACAATTTGAAGCAAGAGCAAGTAGGCACACAAACTTTATGTTTTAGTGGTGGGGAATTCGAACAAAAAGTTCAACACATGCTCAAGGCACTATATTGTTGAAGGAATTACAACAACAAATGCTTGAACCTTGCGCGTGAACAAGCAAATGCACAAACTACATCTAAGTGAGAAGCAACAAAAATAGTGCACACAATAGAAAAAGTCCAACACTAAAAGGTAGAGGAAATGAACCCTAGTTTGTGCATTTTCAATTTCAAAACTTGACCAATAGGATTTCAAATAATATGTTTTGTGCCATGTGGCTAGGGAGTCTTGAACTATTTGGTCCTACGGTTCTTGGGGATACTTTTAACATAATTGTGCCCATTGCTAAAATTGATTAATATATTTATGGACTATTGCCACTTGAGCAACATCACAAAATTGACAAAAAGAACCATTAATATGATGTAGGTATCTTTTATGCATAATTTGCAAAACTAAAAAGTTTATGGATTTGTAAAGTGAACTCATGGACTTTCACCCCTTGATAACAAGATTT
>Ga0116227_10010626_pt1 | contig 15954 bp, 12 predicted proteins | sample S1TSphgellanicum_FD_89693 | JGI IMG/M metagenome (GOLD analysis project Ga0116227, IMG submission 89693) | Host-associated microbial communities from peat moss isolated from Minnesota, USA - S1T2_Fb - Sphagnum magellanicum MG | ecosystem: Host-associated > Plants > Peat moss > Unclassified... | reverse complement strand
CCTCATCGCCGCCAGTGCCAGCTTGACCAACACCGGCACGATCAACGGCAACAGCATCCTTTATGCGCCGACCGCATCGTTCGCCAATTACGGCACGGTAAACGGCAATGTGATGCTCGGCACTGCGGCGGGCATCGGCACCGCCAGCATGGTCGAGGGCATCAACGCCACCGTAAACGGCACGGTCACCGGCACTGCGGCGGTCAACAGTCTGACGATCGACGTGACCGGCGGCGGCGTGTTCAGCCAGTCGTTGCTGACGCCGTTCATCGGTTTCCAGGCGCCCCATGTCACCGGCGCGGGTACAATCGGCTTTGACGGGCCGTTGTCGCTGCCGACGCTGGTGCTGGACAATGCCTCGCTCACGCTGGCTGCCGGACAAGTGCTGCAAACCACGGGCCCCATTGCCTTGACCGGCGGCATCGGAACGAACAGCTTTACCAATTATGGCACGGTCAACGGCGCGATCGTGAATATCGCCACGACAAACGCTGCGGGCGGCGTGATCAACATCGCCGCCACCGCGACATCCGGCGCCACTTTCACCAATGACGCCGCTGCGCAGCTCAATTTCACCAGCGGCACGTTCACCATCGGCGGATTGGTGACCAACCAGGGCACGATTGCCATCGAGAGTGGGGCGACGCTCGATGCCATCGGCGGCATTGCCAACATGCAGGGCGGCGTGATCCAGGTTCAGGCCGGCGCGGTCGTCAACGACACACTGGTCAATGCGGGCACGGTCGTCGACAACGGCGTGTACAATGCCGATATCGTCAACCAGGCGGGCGGTGCGTTCACCGTCAACGGCACGGTCACTGCACCGGATTCGATCCGCAATGCCGGTGTTTTCACGGTGAACGGGTCGACCGTCAGCGCGCCGCTGTTCGAAAACCTGGCGGGTGGTGTGCTTAATGGCACCCTGACGTTCAACACGGTCGGCGGCACAGTGCTGGCCAACCAGGGCACGATTGCCGGCAATATCGCGTTTGGCGCCGGGACCAACGCGTTGCTGCTCGGATCTGGCAGCCAGATCACCGGCACCGTCACCGGCGGGTCGGGCAGCAATCTTCTTGCCATCATGTCGAGCGCGAACGATGCCGCACCGGATCAGTTCTCTCTGGGCGGCGTCACCGGGTTTCAGCAGAGCCAGTTGCTTTCCGGATCGGTCGCCCTGTCCGGCAGTTATACCACCGGCAGCTTTGCGGTGCTGGGCGGTCACCTGACCGGCAATGCCGGCTCTGTCCTCAATGCAGCCATGATCACCGTCGCCGGCGGCGCGGCGTTCGGGTCGGCGGGCACGGTCAACGGCAATGTCACGGTCAACGGTACTTTGGCGCCGATCGCCACGATGACTGTCAACGGCAATGTCGTGCTCAACTCGGGTTCGACCGCGCTGTTCACCGGCGGCGCCACACCGGCACCACAACTGGCGGTTTCCGGAAAAGTCACGATCGCCAGCGGGGCCAGTGTGACGCTCGGCGGCGCGGTGCCGCAACGTCAGGGCAGTCTGGTGCAACTGATTAGTGCCACCGGCGGCATTTCCGGCACGCCTTCAACGTCGACCGCTGCGTCGTCCGCGTACGATCTGATCAACACCGGCAACATGCTTGAGGCCTATCGCCGGTTCGTCGCCACGCCAGGTTTTGGCAGCGGGGCCGCCGGGGCGCTTGCCATGATCAACACGCTGGTCGTGTCGCAGCGGGCCAACACCGCGCTGCTTGCCGATCTGCCCGTGCTGGACAATGCACAAGGTGTTGCAGACGCTGCAAAATTCGCCCGTCTGACGCCCGAACCTTTCGCCACCGCAACCCAGATCGGCATCGACAACGGGCTGCAGATCGCCGACACGTTGCGCGATTTCGACTATGATGCGGCGGCATATCCTGCAAGCGGCAGGCGCCATGTGTTCACTTTCGTCGAAGCACTGGGCAACTGGACGCATGCCAGTGGCAATCTGGCGACCGGAACATCGACCGCGACCAATGCCACCGGCGGCCTTCTTGGTGGCCTGGGCTGGCGCGGCGACAATGCGATGATCAGCCTGTTCGGCGGGGGCATCCATGGCCAGCAGACGATCGCGGCGCTGGGCACGCAGACTCTGGCGCATTCATCGCTGTTCGGGGTCAATGCACTGGTCCGGCGCAACGGCTTCGACGCCTCGGCAACCGTGGCTTATGACAATGGCACCGGCGATACCACGCGCGCGCTACCCGACGGGACGACGACCTGGAGCAGCTATGGGCTGCGCGCGATGGTTGCCGATCTGGCGCTGGGCTATACCTTTCATGAATGGTCGGGATGGGCGATGCGCCCGCAAATCGGCCTGACCCACATCACCACCCATCGCGATGGTGCCGACGAACTGGGCAGCACCGCGTTTGAGCTGCAAGTGGACGGTGAGCGCCGCAAGCTCGACTTCGCCGACGCATCATGGCGGATCGCCCCGCCAACCACGGCGGCAAGCCGGTTTTCGCCGTGGGTGAGCGTGGGTTTCCGAGTCAGGCTGGACGGAGACAATCCGCAGGCGACCGGCTTCTTGCCCGACGCGAGCGATCCGATCGTGGCGGACGGGGTCTTGCGCGCCAGGACTGTCGCCACGTTCAAGGCCGGTTTTTCCTTTGCCGTGTCGCCCGCCGCCACGTTCTATGGGTCGTTCGACGGTGAGCGCGGCAGCGGCGGCAACAACAATGCGCTGAACGGAGGTATCCGGCTGGCCTTCTGAACTTGCGCCCTTTTGCCAGCCGCCAAATCCGGTTTCGCCGCTTATCCCTTGGGATGCGCGTGGAACCAGTCGGTCAGCATCTGGCCGTTGCCGTATAACTGAAGGCTGGTTTCGCAGGTGCCGGACCACCCGGCGAAAGTTGTGGGCGTGCGGGCGTCGTCCGGGGTGAACAGCGTGCCGGGGATGTCGAAGGCCCAGCCGATGACGCCCATGTGCCTGGTCCAGAGGTATTGCAGCAGGGTCTGCGCCAGCGCCGGGGCGTTGCCGCCGCAACCGGTGTGGGCAGCATCGGGGCTGCGGCGGGCAAGAGTCCATTCGGTCGCCAGGCAGGTGTGGCGGGTGCAGAAATTGCCGAACGCGTTGTCCCATCCGGCCGGGGTGGCAAAGGCGAATTGCTTGACGCTCAGTTCGGGGTGGATGCCATAGGCCAGCCGGCCATCGGGGTCGTTCAGCGGGGGCGCGCCGTTCAGCCATTCGGCGCCGCGCAAGCCGCTGACGACCACAATCTGGCGATGGAATCCGGCCTGCCGCACCAATGCGATCAAAGCGTTGTGCTGGTGTTGCCATTGCGCGAACGCTGCGGGTGAGGGCATGGCCGAGGGTTCGTTGAACAAATCGAGAATCAGCCCGGCATCGTCGCTGGGCAGCGCCTGGAGCAAGGCGGTCCACGCATGGGTCGTCACCTGGGTCGGGTTGCCAGGTTCGCCTTTGGCTCCGGCGGCGCGTTCCCACTGCATGCAGATCATCACGGTCAGCCCGGCGGTGCGGAACAGGCGGACGGCATCGACCACCTGGGTACGATAATTGGGGTCATGGATCGGATTGGTCGGGTCGAGACCGTATTGCGACACGGCGATCGAGACAGTGTCGGCGCCATAGACCTTCACCTGGGCGGGCAGTTGCGGGCCGAAACGGTTGTGCGCGATCTGGATGTCGCGCCCGATCGTACCGTTGTGCAGGGCGGTGTCGGGGGTGACCCGGCCGACGAATTTGACACCCTTCATCTGCCACGGCGTGCCGTCGCGATAAAGCACGCCGCGCGTCATGGTGATCTGGCCGGGCAGGTTGTTCGCGGTTTGCGCAGTGGCGGGCGAGGCTTGGGCCATCGCCGTTGCGACAAGGACAGCAAGCCCCGACATCACGCGGCGGAGCCTATGCATGGCGCAGATGGAAATCATGCTGGATATCCTGCTGGATGGCGCGGTCCGCCGTGCGGATCGCGCGGGTGAAATGGCGATAGAGCGCATAGTCGAGCGCATTGCGGGCAATGAAGTCGCGGATTTCCGTCTGGCTGACCGACAGCGTGTGTTCGACGCCCTGTTCGCGCGCGGCCCCGGCATCGAACCTGTTGAAGCGGCGCTGTTCCAAAGTGATCGCAAAGCGCGACAGCACATCGCGCATGTTGCCCTGTTCGACCACGATCACCGCTTCAAAGCGGGCGAGCACCTTCATGGCGTAATCGAATTCGGCTGGGCCGGGACTGTCCTTGGGCCAAAGCTGGCACAGCATCTTGATGTAATAATTGTCCGAACAATACAGCGCGTCACCGTTGATATAGTCGGCAAAGCGTGTCTCCGGCGCGATCCAGCCGGCCACTTTGTCCATCTTGAAATTCGAAATCGCACGCGCCAGCGGATCGCGCAATGTGGTGAAAAAGCGCAAAGCGCCGGCGCCGTCGAACATTTCCCAGCGCGGAAAGTCCCATTCCATCGCCATGAATTCGACGCCGTTGTCGATCTGTCGGCGCAGCAGAACGGCCAGGTCGTCGCGCGCCATGCCCCGGTATTTGCGCGGGCGCCCGTCTTCGAGCAGCAGATTGCCGTTGCGGCTGTCCTCCGGCAGGCGCAGCCCGCTTGCCTGGGCAGAGCGGATCACGCTTGTCCCGGCGCATTTGTGCATGTGGAGATAGATGATCATCCGGTTTTTCCCCTCATGACCGCAGATAATCGAGATAGCGCGCGGGCAAACTGCCGGCCGCGACCAGATTTTCGATCCGGGCGGCGATTGCGTCGAAATTGCTGATGGTGTCCGCCAGCGGCAGGCCCTGTCTGGTCAGTCGGGGCGACAGATCGAAGGCGCCGTCGAGTCCAAAGCGGCGGGCAACTCGGTCGAACGGGACCCTGACAAACGTGCCGTCAGGTCCGAACATGTCTTCGTAAACCACCGTGACGGTCGCGGCCATGCGCGCGAATTGCGCGGCGAAATAAGCGTCCATCGCCTCTTCGGCGGCGATCCGGGCGGTCAGGGTTGCGGGGTTGAGTTCGACGCGCTCGAACCGGCGCGCATCGCCATGCTTCATTTGCCATTGGCCGGTCCTGCCGACCACCGCGATCGATGTCAGCAGCGCCAGCTTGTTGCGGCGTACGACGTGGATCAGCGCGCCTTTGTGTCGCCGCAGATTGAGCGCGAACGTGTTGAGCATGTCCGCACCGACAAAGGTCGAGCCGAAATTGAGCGCCATGTTGTATTTGACGTCGACCAGTCGGATCGTGTCATCGCCCGGCGGGGCAAGGCGATCGATCGTCGCCAGCAGGATGTCGAACCACCGGTTGTGCAATCCGGCCGTCGCGCTTTTGGCGAGCTCGCCGGCCAGTTCGGCGTAGAATCCGTTGGATCGCTTGTCGTGCATCACTTCGCCCAGGTCGCGCACGCGCGGATGCGTCGCCAGCGCCTGGCGCAGCACGGTCGTTCCGGTTCTTTGCCGTCCGACCACAAACAGGCAGCGGTTCGCGGTCTGGGTCACAGCAGCCGCCGATAGACCGAATCCAGCCGCTCGCGGTAGGCTTCGCGGCTGAACCTGGCGGCCTGGATGCGACCGCGCGCGGCGAGATCGGCGCGCAAGTCGGCGTCGGCGTCAACCTGGCGGACTGCGCGCGCGATCGCGCTGGTGTCATAGGGATCGACCAGCATGGCGGCATCGGCGGCGACTTCGGGCAGGCTGGCGGTGTTGGAGCATATTACCGGGGTGCCGAGCAACATGGCTTCGAGTACGGGCAGGCCGAATCCTTCGTAAATCGACGGAAACAGCGTCGCGCGCGCCCCCCGGATCAGGCTCACCAGCAGCGAAAACGGCGCATAGGGCAGGATCATCACGCGTTTGCGGGTGAACTCGTCGTTTTCGATGGTGCGGCGGAAAACGATGTTCTCTTCGTTCAACAGCCGCAGTTCTTCGTCCGATTTCCACGCCATCGCGCCGACGATCACCAGCGGGGCATCGACTTTGCTGGCGAGATAGCCTTCGATCATCCGGCCGATGTTCTTTTTTGGCTCGATCGAACCCCAGAACAGGTAATAGCCGTTGTAATCGACCCCGACCGCACCTTCGATTTCGCGGGCGACTTCGTCATCCGGCTTTGCCAGGAACTTTTCAGGGATGTCGACCGACTGATAGGTGTTGGTGATCCGTTCGGGGGCCACACCGATCAGGTCGACAATGTCGCGCTTTGAACTTTCCGACACGGTGACGATATGGTCGGCCACCCGCGCGATGCGCTTCATCAGCCGCAGATAGAACCGTTTGTTGTCGAGCGTGGTATAGGGCAGCTTTAGCGGCACCATATCGTGCATCGTATAGACATTGGGCCGACCTTTCAGCCGGATCGGCAGCGGATAAGTCCAGTGCGCGATATCGGGGCGGTCGGCCATCGATACCCGGGGTCAGCATTCGCCACGCGTTGAACGTGGCATGGCTGCGGCCGAAAATGTTGGTCGAATTGATAATCCGGTCAAAATAGGGCAGCCGCGCGCTGAACGTGCGCGACACCACGCGTCCGCTGATCGGCACGTCGAACGCATATTTGCCCAACGGCCCCAGCAACCGGCCACGCACCGCCTCGATCGCGGCGGCGATGCGGTCGCGATCGCCATGGTTGGCATCGAAAAAGGCAATCTCGCGCATCAGCGTGTTGCGCGACGCCCGTGCGCCATAGCCATAGAGCACTTCGACGCCATGGCCCATTTCATGCAGTTCGTGCGACAGGTTGCGGGCATACGTCGCGACCCCGGTGCCCTTGTCCAGGCCGAGATTGCGTCCGTCGATCAGGATGCGGGTCATCGGCCGCGCTCAGAACGTCGTGCGGGTAAAGGCGATGCCGAACGATGTCGTCACCCAGTCGGCCAGTTGCAGTTTCAAATGGACGTCGGACGTATAAGGCGGCGCGTCGACGTGGTGGTCGGCCGGCAATTCGCCCAGATCGAAATTGAAATCCAGTTCGCAGCCCAGATCCGCCAGTTCGGCGGCGAATCGTTCCAGGTCACAACGGCGATAGAGCACGGTCTGGCCGTGTTCGATGGTATCGGTGTTGGAAAAGCAATTGAGTTCGGTGGTGTGCACCGCGATGCCGCCGGGCGCCAGCAGTCGCGCCGTGTTGCGCAGGAACGCCCCGCCGAGATCGATCGAGCCGAGATGTTCGAACGCGCAGGCCGACCAGATAAAGTCGAACTGACCCAGATTGCCGGGAATGTCGTTCATGTCGACAATGCGGAATTCGACATTTTCGGCAAACTGGTCTGGCGGACAGATGTCCCGCTGGTTCAGCATGGCCTTGCCCTGGGCATGCTGTCTGGTTTCGATCCAGCCGGTGCCTTCGGCCGCTTCGGGGGCGAGATCGGTCGCCACCACCCGCGCGCCACGCGCCGCGAACAGCGCGGCAAGCGGTTCTTCGCCGACACCAAAACCCAGTCCGCGTTGCCCGGGGGCAAGCTTGCCGGCCAGCGCCAACATCTGCGCGATATAGCAGAATTCCCACTGCTTGCGGTGATAACGCGGGGCTTCCCCGATCTGTCCGCACCAATAGTCATAGGCCTCTTCATCCATCTGGCTGCGGGTGCAGGCCTGGGACACCGGCCTTGCCAGCGACGGGCGGCCACGGTTGAGCATTATCGGATCGGTCTTGCGCGGGCGGAAAAGCGACAGGGTCATGGTTTTGCCGGGTCCTTCATGCGGTCGGTGCGGTATCGGGATGGGGTGTCCAGCCGATCAGATCTTTGAACAGCGCATAGGCGTCTTCAAAATCGTCGTGAAAATGCATCTGTCCATCATGTAAAACTGCAAAATGGTCGCAATGATCGCGCACATAGGCCGCGTCATGGCTGACAATGATCATCGCCCGGTCGGCGCGTTTTTCGAACAGTTCGACCTGGCATTTCTGGCCAAAGCGCGCGTCGCCAACCGCACTGATCTCATCAATCAGGAAACAGTCGAATTCGATGATCATCGAAATGGCAAAGGCCAGTCGCGCCCGCATCCCCGACGAATAGGTGCGCACCGGTTCGTGCAGATAGGCGCCAAGCTCCGCAAATTCGTCGACGGCGATGATATTGCGGGCAAAATCGGAATTATAGATTCGGCTTATGAAGCGGACATTGTCGCAGCCGGTCAGCGAGGTCTGAAACGCGCCGCTGAACGCCAGCGGCCACGACACAGACATGCCGCGTTCGACGCTGCCCGAACTGGCCCGCTCGGCGCCGCTGATCACCCGGATCAGCGTCGATTTGCCCGCCCCGTTGCGACCGAGAATGCCAAGCTTTCGACCCGGCGCGAGGTCAAAGCTCAACCGGTCGAGGATCGTGCGCTGACCGCCCCGGATCGGATATGTCTTGGTCAGGTTGCGGACGCGGATCATTCGATCACGATCTCCGGCACGACCACCCGGATCTGTAGCAGCGCCAGCAAAGTCAGCGTCAGCGCGATGGCGACGACATAGCCCGCATTGAAATGCGCGTGGGCATAGCCGCCGAAGAACCCTTCGCGGACCATTTCGACCCCGTGTACCATCGGCAACAGCAGGACGAAATCCTGCGCCTCCTTCGGCAGGGCATCGACCATGAAAGCGGCGCCCGACAGCGGAAAGGTCAGGTATGACAGCGGGTGCCACAGTTTTTCAACCAGCTCGCTCCTGACCGACAGCGCCCCCAGAAACAGCGCCAGCGCCATGCCGAACCAGGCAAGGATGAACCAGCCTCCGATCACTTCCAGCACGTCTTCGGGCAGGTCCATCCAGCCGATCAGGTGGAACAGCACCCCCAGCAGCAGGAAGGACATCGTAGCCCCGGCAAATTCCAGCAGCAGCCGGGCGATGAAAATATCGAGGATGCGGACCTGGCGGTGATAGAGCAGCGGCAGATTGGGATAGAGCGCGTTGATGCACCGCGCCGGCATGTTGCGCCACAACAGCACGCTGGAATATCCGGTCAGGGCGAAGGCGGTAATCGGGATTGCACTGCTATGCACCGTCTTGGTGACCGACCACAGGATCGTCACCCCGATCGTAAAGATCATCGGTTCGACGAAAAGCCACAAAAAGCCGATGTTGTGGCGGCCATATCGGGTCAGCGCCTCGCGCATCAGCATGGCAAAGATCACCCGGCGTTGCACCGCCAGGGCCTCGGCCAGCGACGTTGCGCGCGGGGGGTGTGATGCCCCCGCGATCACGATCCATGCTCTCTGATGCCGGATATCAGCAGGGTCGCGACGCCCCACACGATCACGCTGAACACCAGCGTGGTGGCGATTGCGCGCAGCCGGTGCGGTTCGATCGCGACGTCCGGCAGGCCCGGCTCGACAATCCGTTCGACGTAGCTCGATTTGTGCTGGGCTTCATTCTCGGCCGTTTCGAGCGAGGCAAGCGCGGCGGCGAGCCGCTTGCCGGCGAAATCGGCATCGAGCGAAAGCCGTTGATAGTCCTCCCCGGCCGCGGCGAGCGATTTGCGCGTGTTGCCGGCGGCCAGCCCCGTTTGTTCGTCGATGCGCGTCTCGATTTCCCTGATCCGCGCGTCGAGCGCGGGGATCTGTGCGCTTTGCGGGGCGATAACTGTCAGTTGGCGGCGATCGCTGCGGGCTTCGATCAGTTCGTCCTGCAATTTCGACACGAGTTCGTACTGGATCGGTGCCTGCTTTTCGGGGTCGATCACGCCCGCGGAGTTGCGAAACCGGGTCAGTGCTGCGCCGGCGGCGCGGGCGGCGGTCCTGGCTTCGATCACTTCGCCTTGTGCACTGGTGATCAGATCGCGGCGTGCGCGTTCGCTCATGCGGTTGACCGTCGCCTCGGCCATGCGCAGCAATTGTTCGTTGAACCCCCTGGCGTCGGCAGCGGTATAGGCCCGCACGGTCAGCACCGTGATGCCCACCGCGCTGTCGGTGTCGACCCGGACATGGTTGCCGTAATACTTGTACAGGTCCTCGAAGCTGCCGCCCTGGCCTAGCGGATCGAACCGGTCGAACCGCGAAATCGCCGGGCTGGCACAGGCGCGGGCATAGGCGCCGCCCCGGTTGAGCGCGCCGAGCGCATCGCGCGACAGCAGATAGCTTTGCGCGGCGCTGCTTTCGGGCGTGCCGTGGTTCAGCGCGGCGTTGTTGAGCAGCAGCCCCAGCGCGGTCGGCGTTGCCTTGTCCTGGCTGCGCACGATGAAGCGCGATTCCGACACGTAAACATCGGACGCCAGCAGACCGAAATAGAGCACGGAGGCCAGCGTGGGCAGCACGACGCAGGCCAGAAACAGCGGTCGCAGCCACCATGCCGGCAAGGGGGTGAGCGATTCGGACGGGGTATCGATCATCGTGCGGAGCGCCCTTCTGGCCCGGTGTGACCGGGGGAGTAGACCGGCGAATGCTTAGGCCAAACCCGGATTGCATCTGGATCTGAGCCGATTCGGCGCCATTGCGCGGGACCTGTCAGGGTGCGGACAGGCCTGCCCGCCGCGGCTGCCGCCGCTTTGCACGGGTGCCCGCAACACCCCCGGAATGGAGCCATAGCTGCCACGGCCATGCGCCGGATTGGGCTAGGACACCGGCGGGCACTCTACAGGCAGGCTTGGCACATATGATGAACTTTGCAGACCGGCACCTTTCGTATCGCCTGCGTTGTGCCGTCGTCGCGCTGGCCATGGCCGTGACGCTGTCGGGCTGTGGCGAGTTCGGACGGGGGGGCCCTTACGCCGGGGTGGTCAAACGCGCGGCCGGTGCGCCGGTGCAGACCGCGCCGATCACCGTGGTCAACCTGACCGGCGCCGCCGCCGGCCACATTTTCGCAAGCGAGCGGCAGCAGACCTTTGCCGAGGCACTGGGCGATGTGGCCGCGGTCGGCACGGTGATCGGCAACGGCGACACCATCGATATCGCCATCTGGGAGGCGCCGCCCGCCGCGCTGTTCGGCACGCTCAGCGCGCCCGGCACGGTCGGTTCGGGCATTCAGGCGGCGCGCAGCGCGGGCCTGCCCGAACAGATGGTCGACGAAACCGGGCGCATATTCGTGCCGTTTGTCGGCGATATCATGGCGGCGGGGCGTTCCCCGCGCGAACTCGAAAACGAGGTGACCGAACGCCTGCGCGGCAAGGCCAATCATCCGCAAGTGATCGTGCGGATCACCCACAACGCGCTGAAAAACGTCTCGGTGATCGGCGATGTCGCCAGCGCCGGCCGGTTTCCGGTGACTCCGCATGGCGAACGCGTGCTCGACGCGCTGGCCAATGCCGGCGGGGTCAGGCAACCGGTGACCAAGACGGTTTTGCAGATTACGCGCGGTGCCAAAGTCGCGACGATGCCGCTCGACATGGTTATCCGTGACCCTGCCCAGAACGTGCGGCTGGCGCCCGACGATGTCGTCACCGCCCTGTTCCAGCCATGGACTTTCACCGTGCTGGGCGCGACCGGCAACAATGCCGAAGTGCCGTTCGAAGCCACCGGCATGACACTTGCGCAGGCGCTGGGCCGCGCCGGCGGATTGAACGACAACCGTGCCGATATGCACGGCGTATTCCTGTTCCGCCTGGAATCCGCCGCCGCGCTCGATCCAGCCGTTGCCGCCGGCGCCAAGACCACGCCCGACGGCCGCGTTCCGGTGATCTATCGGCTCGACCTTGGCGATCCGGTGGCGTTCTTTGTCGCACAGAGTTTCCGCATGCGCGACCACGACGTGATCTATGTCTCCAATGCGCCGGGGGCTGACTTGCAGAAATTCGCGATGACTGTCGCCAATCTTGCCTATGCCGGATTAGGCATCGTCAATCAGGCGAAATAGATTGCGGGGTGAAATGGATATTCACTGTTGCCGCCCGATTTCAGCGCTGTTACGCCCGAAAATACATGACAGGGAGATCGCGGTGAAATTTTCGGCTCTTGCAATCCTGTTGGCCGCCGCTGCTCCGGTGGTGGCCACGGCCCAGCCTGCAACCGGTGATCCCTACCTCTGGCTGGAAGATGTCGCCTCGTCCCGCGTCAACGCCTGGGTAGAGGCGCACAACGCCACCACCGAAAAGGCGCTGACCGCCAATCCGCACTATGCCGAAACTTTTGCCGAGGCGCTGGCGCTGGCCGGCGCCAAGGATCGTATCCCCGTGCCGCAGCAGCGACATGGCCAGATCTATAACTTCTGGACCGATCAACAGCATTTGCGCGGTATCCTGCGCATGACCACGCTGGCCGATTACCGCATGCCGGACCCGCACTGGACCACGGTGCTGGACATCGATACGCTGGGCAAGACCGAGGGCAAGAGCTGGGTCTATCGCGGCATGACCTGCCTGCAACCCGAACAGCGGCTGTGCCTGGTGGGACTGTCCGATGGCGGCGAGGATGCCGAGGAACTGCGCGAATTCGACCTGTCGACCGGGCAATTCGTCGCCAACGGCTTTCACCTGATGCGCGGCAAGCACCGGGTGGCGTGGGAAGACGCCGACCATGTGCTGGTCGCGACCGAATGGGCACCCGGCGAGCTGACCGGGTCAGGCTATCCCTTCGTCGTCAAACGGCTGGCGCGCGGGCGGGCCCTGGCCAGCGCGGTCGAAGTCTATCGCGGCACCAAGGACGATGGCGGCTATGGCGTCAGTCCCGATGTGCTGGTCGATGGGGAAAATCATCGCCTGGAAATTGTCGATCGCCCGCTCGACACCTTTCACCATGAAACCTGGGTCATCACTTCGAGCGGGCCCCGGCGGCTGGCCATCCCGGCCAAAGCCGGCATCGCCGGGTTGGTGGATGGGCGGGTGATCGTCCAGCTTGACGAGGATTGGCCTGCTGCGGGCCCGGCGTTCGGCGCGGGCGCGCTGGCATCGCTGCCGCTGACGACGGTCGGCGCCGGGGGTGTCGACCACCCGCAATTGATCTGGGCGCCCGGCGCGACAGAAGCGTTGGACGGCACCGCCACCACCCGCGACCGGCTGCTGGTGAACACGCTCGACAATGTGCGCGGCGTGGCGTGGAGCTATGCCCCGGCGCCAGATGGCGGCTGGACCCGGCGTCCGTTGCCGCTGCCGCAGGACCTCTCGCTGTCGCTTGGATCGACCGACATCACTTCGGACCGCGCCTTTGCCGATGCTTCGGGCTTTCTTACGCCGTCGACGCTCTATCTGATCGATGCCGAACACCTGACTGCCGAGGTGATCAAGGCGTTGCCGGCGAAGTTCGACGCATCGCGCGACGTGGTCGAACAGTTGGCCGCGGTGTCGAGCGACGGCACGCGCGTTCCCTATTTCGTCGTCCATCGCAAGGGCATCGTCTATGACGGATCGACCCCGACGCTGCTCTATGCCTATGGCGGCTTTGCGATCAGCGAGACGCCCAACTATTCCGCCACGATCGGCAAGCTTTGGCTGGAACAGGGCGGCGCTTTCGTGCTCGCCAACATTCGCGGCGGCGGCGAATTCGGGCCGAAATGGCACGAGGCCGGGCTGGGGACAAAGCGGCAGATCGTTTATGATGATTTCGCCGCCGTGGCCCGCGACCTGATCGCGCGCAAGATCACCGCGCCGCGCCGTCTGGGCATAGAGGGCGGATCGAACGGCGGATTGTTGATGGGGGTGGAATTCACCGAACATCCCGAACTGTGGAACGCCGTGGTCATCCAGGTGCCACTGCTCGACATGATCCGGATATCAAAGATTGCCGCCGGTGCCTCGTGGCAGGGGGAATACGGCGACGTCAACGCCGACCCTGCGGCGATGGCGTTCTGGCAAAAAACGTCGCCCTATCAGGCGCTCAAGCCGGGTGTCGCCTATCCCGAACCGTTCATTTTCACCACCACCAAGGATGATCGCGTCGGGCCTCAACATGCCCGCAAATTCGCCGCGCGGATGGAAGAATACCATCTGCCGTTCTATTTCTATGAAAACACCGAGGGCGGGCACGGTGCCGGCGCGGACATCAAGCAGGCGGCAAAGGTCACCGCGCTGACGATGACCTATTTGCGGGAAAAACTGATGGATTGACCCGGTGCGATCAGATCGCCAGCAGCAGGGTGTCGCCGCTGTGCGGCACGGCCGGCTGGTACGATGGCAACGGCTCAAAGCCTTCGTCGAGCACGTCGGGCGCGCCCAGCCCGGCCAGCTTGAATTGCCCCAGTCGTCGTTCTTCGGCGGTGCGCCAGGTCTTGCTGAGGTTCAGCGCGCTGACAAACAGCTCGCCCCGCCGTTCGAACAGCAAATGGGGCGCCAGCTTGATCAGCTTGCCGTTATACAACGCCTCGACCGTCTTTTGGCGGGCGATGGCTTCCATCACCTTCAGTCGGGTGTCGCTCATGGCTGGCGGGTCCGTGCGGTGGCAAACATAGGATTGTGCATCGCAGCATAATGCGCCCGACCGGCACAGGTTTCAAGTGCGCTTGCTCGCATCTGCATCAAAAAACGTATTCCGCCGGGCGGCTGGTGGCCAAGGTCGTTCCGAATCCCACCCACCGGGAAACGATCCGGCTACCGCGGCACCATGCGGACGATGTACCTGATCTGCGTTGTAAAATCAGGCGCATTTGGTTAATTATCACGTTATTCGCGGTCGGGTGTGGATCGCTGTCCGCAAAAAGGGCTATATGATCGGAAGCGTCGTCCTGCTGATGCAGGCCATTGTCTACTTCGTTGTGATGAGCGCGCTGTTCCGCGCGCGGCGGCGGCTGGGGATCGGCGTGTTCGTCTGCGCGCTTGGCGTGATGCACTTTGTCGAAACCTATCTTGCCGCGGTGTTTTTCATCCGGCTGCCATTCGGGCTGATCTCGCCCGGATCGACAGTGATGTTCGCCGGAAAGCTGGCGATGATCCTGCTGCTCTATATCAAGGAAGATGCAGAGACCGTCCGTCAGCCGATCTATGGCCTGCTGATCGGCAATTGCCTGATGGTGCTGCTGGTCGGCATCCTGCGGCTGAGCCCGCCGCCCGAATTGCTGGACGGCCACAATCCGGATCTCAAACTGCTCGACCAGATGGGCGCCTTGATGATCTGGGGCACGCTGTTGCTGTATCTCGATTCGATCGGCCTGATTTTGCTGCACGAGCGGCTGCGCGGGGCATTGGGCAACCGGATCGTGCCGCGCGCCCTCGTCGCGCTCGGTATCGTGCTGACCTTTGATCAGGTGCTTTTTTTCGCCGGATTGCATGTTCTGGCGTCAACGCCGACCACGGCGCTGTTCGGCGGATGGATCGCGAAGATGGCCGCTGCGGCGGTTTATACCGCGCTGATCGCCGGCTATCTGCGCTGGTTGGAACGCGAACAGCCGGGCGACACCGCCGTGGCGGTCAGCGGCGTGTTCGACAAACTGACCTATCGCCGCCGGTACGAAGAACTGCTGGAAACCAGCAGCGTCGACCAGTTGACCGGCGCGCTCAATCGCGGGCGGTTTGAGGATATGGGCCAATCCAGCGTCGAGCGCGCGCTTTCAACCGGGCAGCCGCTGACGCTGGCGATCATCGATATCGACCACTTCAAGCAGATCAACGATCGCTATGGCCATGTCGCCGGCGACGAGGTGCTGCGCAAAGTGGTCGAAGCGCTGCGTCAGACCGTGCGCGGCGAAGACAACATCTTTCGCTATGGCGGTGAAGAGTTTGTCGTGCTGTGCGAAGGCCTGAACCACCAGGCCGCGCTGCGCCAGGCAGAGCGGCTGCGCGCGGCCGTCCCCGCCGCGCTGGCCGGCGCACTCACCGATCCGCCCACCATCAGCATCGGCCTCGCAACCGTGCCCGACGACGGCCGGGACATCCGCGAAATCATCCGCCACGCCGACCGCAACCTGTACCAGGCCAAAAGCGACGGCCGCGACCGCGTCGTCGGCAACATTCCGCACCAGCAGCGGGTCTAGAGCAGCGAACCTTAAATCGGATGCACCGTAATTGCTCTGGAAAGGTCCGTGGGGAGAAGCAGCACCCTTCGGCTGCTGCTTGCGCAGCCGCTCAGGATAAACTGCCCCCTTCGGGGGCAGCGCGGGCTGGTTGCCCCGTGCAAGTGCTGCGACGCTGCCACGGGGCTT
>Ga0116227_10010623_pt1 | contig 15963 bp, 19 predicted proteins | sample S1TSphgellanicum_FD_89693 | JGI IMG/M metagenome (GOLD analysis project Ga0116227, IMG submission 89693) | Host-associated microbial communities from peat moss isolated from Minnesota, USA - S1T2_Fb - Sphagnum magellanicum MG | ecosystem: Host-associated > Plants > Peat moss > Unclassified... | reverse complement strand
CACGAACCTCACAATTCTGTGGGTTGTTGAGCAGCTCAAATTGCTCTGTTGTCCACTTGAACCAACGCATCAGAAACACCCGCATGGTTACTCCATGTGAAACAATGACAAGATTGAGATCAGTTGACTTGTACCCAATGTCCCTGTTTAGCCGGTTCATGTCAATATCCCTCCACAAACTTTCCAGAAAACCTGCAACAAAGGGAATGCAACAACCCCAACAGTTAATATAACAAACCTGTTTTTAGAATGCACACTGGCTTCTTCTTCTTTTTCTTCATCATTCATCCCCAATGGGGGGTAAAGAGTGAACATACTTGTGACGCGATCAAATACATCAGCTGCTGATTCACCCTCAGGGAAACGGTAGAAGAATCGACCAAAACGGCTTCTGATGTCTTTCACAACCTTCATCCGCTCCCTCTGCTGGAAATTCCCAAAATCCTGCTCCCGGATGCGAGGCTCCTCACGCACACCCAGTATGTGCTGCTTGGCAAATGCACGTCCAATTCCCTTCAGGGTGCCTAGTGTGCGCTGGTAGGGCGACACATAAAAATACACACGCCAGTCTGGATTTTCCCTGCCACTGCTGTCTTTCTGAATCAGAGCTCGAATCTCATCCCCACATTTCTTGGCCTGAGTTATTCCTGCTTCCGTGAGCTGGATTTTGGAATCAGCAACATGGGAATATGTGTTAGAATCCACATTGCCCTCACTTTCCCCATGTCGCACCAGTATTATGCGTGTTGGCCTTCTCCCCTTTCGTTCCTCTGCCATTCATACAATAAGCACCTTCTACTTGGTAATAATCAATTTGGCGTTTCTTCCTGCACAAAGTGATTGCCAATCTCAACTAAGACCTTGAATGGAAATGATCACATGACTCTTTGGCTCTTCTGCTTTGCTATCGATCCCACAAGCAATATCACAAAAACCCTGCAAAAGAAACACCAAAAGAAGATTAGATCTGAGACGAGATAGCCCAGAAAATACACATAGAAATCATGCTCAGACCCGTGGCACCCCAAAGCTACCCTTATTTCAACAAAGGTTCGTATGTCACTCATGGGACGACACAGAGACAGACACAAAGAAAGAGACACACAGAGACAGAGCTGAGGAATGGGTCACTTGCAGAATTGTGGCACAAACTTTCCATTTCGGAGTCCAGTCTTGAAACTGGCATACAGATCCAGAGTTGCTACACAACACATGTTGAGAAACAAAAGACCCTAGAAATCTGTGCTCCATTCCTGGAACAAACTTTGCAACCAAATCCAAACGCTTCTGGAGACAGACACAGACACAGAGAGACAGAGAGAAACACATGAAGCATGAAGTATGTTGTCTGTATACACATACCTTAAGAGAAGGACTGCAAAATCACAACTTTGAGTACCATCTGCTGCTGCTGCTGCTGCTGCTGAGTAATGAATCTCTCTCTTCTCAGCACATGTAGGAATGACGTTTCTTAGGACAGGTTTTGATGTCGCTCGAGACGAAAAAGCAACTTCGTGAAGTTCTTGTTGCAACAGGAACTTCTTCTTCCGTGTCTACCTACCTCTCTCCCTACCTTTGTTGTTGTTTCGGATTGGAAACGTGCAAACAACAGCAAGAAAAAGAAAATCACTAACCGCAACAAAAGCCCGAGAATCAAACTCTCGAAAAGGAAATTTTGTGGACTTCTGTGTGGAACACAGTTTGTTTTATGCAGGAAGCAAGTTTATGCTAGGGTTTGAAGAACGGGAAGACGACGAGGAAGAAGAAGAAGAAGACGGCGGTGCGTGGTGGATAGCGTTGCTGACTTGCTACCTCATCGGATGTGATGCTGACACTGCGCCGGAAGAGTTGCGGCCAAGACTTCTGCAGAAGAAGCTCGTCATCATCGTCATCTGTCACCGACACTCCGAGTGTCGGTTTCTTCAGCCGTCGGGTCGACCCGACGGCATGCGGCGGGAATCGGAAACGATTCGATCGGGAAGAGCTCTTTGTAACTGGCATTTTTCCTTGCCAAGAAGAACACGGAAGAAGAAGAAGCAGCTCCAAGCTCCTCTTAGGGTTGCTTCAACTTCTGAGCAGACAGACAGATGAGTGCTTCTGGATGAGCAAGGGAGGAGTCTAAGCAGCAACAGCGGCAGCGGCAGCATCCTTCTTCTTCTTCTTCGAGCATGTCGATGAGAACGGTGGTTTCAGGAAGCTTATGGGGATTGGAGAGAGAAATGCATGCGAGTTTTGTGCGATGTTGTGGGATCCGAGTGGAGAGGCAAATCGTCAGCTGCTCCTCTTCCTCCTCCTCCTCCACCTCCTCCTGCTGTTTCGAAGCTGCTCCCTGTTGTAACCGGAGGCGGCTGTTACTGCTCTGTAGGTCTGTTTCCTCCTTTGCAGCTGCACCTGGGACTGTGGAGCTGTTGTCTTCTGCTTCTTCTTCTTCTTCTTCTTCTTCTTCTTCTTCTACTACTACTAGAAGATTGCAGCCACTTTTTCTTCCTTTAAGATCAGGAAGACTGGAGGCATCTTTGGAGACTGCTGCTGCTGCTTCAGAACTTTGTTTCAGGGGGGAAGAGGAGAAGCAGGAGCAGGGCTTAGAAGATGTTGGCAACAACAACTGTGACAGAAATGAAGAGCCAGAGCTTGTTGGTAGACTTACATTCAGGGAGCTTCTTTCAGGTGCTGCAGCTTTGCCGGATCATCTCTTGCAAAGGTAAACTGCACAAGATTCATTCAGCAAGCCAGAAAAAAAGGATTCATTCAGGAGTCCCTGAAATTGCTCAAACTACAAAACCCATTTCCACATCTTCAGAACGCTGAAGAATTCTTCAGCATCTGGTGATATAGATCTAATGCTCTGCAGATGGATTTGAGAAATTCTTGTTGCCTTCATCATCTGTTTGATAGATTTTGATCGTGCAGATGGGTTTTAGAAATTCTTGTCATCTTCTTCATCATCTGGTGATGGAGAAATCTTCATGAGAGTCTTATCATTGGTGTTGTATTGGTTGAAATTGCTTTCTGAGATGAATCTTTTCTCTCTTTTTTTTTGCATTTTTGCAAAAACAGGATTGCAAGGTTTAGTTCTTCCTGGGAGAGTTTGGAAACCCACCATCACCACCACCACAGCTCACCCCTGAGTCTTCAACCCTATTTTTCACCACCAAACCCTAAACCCCAAATGAAGAAGTACACACAAGTCTGTTCCTTGATGTAGTGTACACAAAATCCTGCCAATTCCAAGCAGCAATTGTACAGCATTTTAGGCCTACAAATTCCTCCAAAATAACCATCTGGAGGCATTATAGAGTCATAGTTTCTAGAATCATATTGTTTCTTCTTCTCATATTTATGTCACCTTTGTGGTTTTTTGTTTGTGACTGTATGGAGTGAAGTGCAGGGTGGAAGAGCTGGGGTTTAAGTACCCGACCCAAGTGCAGAAAGAGGCTTTGCCAGTCCTTTTATCTGGACGTGATATGATTTTGCATGCTCAAGTAAGTGTATTATTCTCTTTCTCATGCAGAAGAAAATTGTATCCCAAAAGAAAATGCAAGAAATTGGGAGTCTGAACATTCTGCAACTCCTATTATAAAAAGAAAGTGCAAATGAATGTGGAGTTTCCTTCCTTGCTTGTATTAGTGAGTGAATCAGAAACAGAAGAAAATATATATTGAGATTAAAAGGGTTTCAGGTTTAGGGTATAGTGTTGTCACAGAATGGAGCAATGCGGTCAAAGGTGGATTTCTCCAAAGATAGATGTGAGTGCTGTAGTGAGTAAGGGGGGTTGTGAGGGCCTCCTCACAAAGTTACAGAAGTTTTCTCTCAGTTACAAGCAGGATGCAAAATACTGACAGGAAAAACCAGTCGTGGTTTTATACCCATTTTAGTAATCTCTCTATCTGCGATGAAAGTATCCAATTGTGACCTTCCTGATGTGAGTATTGGGTGGCTGAGTAGACAGGCTCTGGAAAGACATTGGCATATCTTCTTCCCATATTTTCCAAGGTTGTGCCAACACGAGCAGCTGTCCAAGCGATTGTGGTTGTTCCTACCCGAGAATTGGGCATGCAGGTACTTGGGGTTCCCTCTTGTAATCATGAGATCTGGGTTCTAAGACTGAAAGAAAAAAGGTCACTGGACTGCAAAGTATGGGTGGTGAAGAAATTGTGTTAGTGTGATCTCTAGCCAAGAATGCAGTCCATTGCCCCCATCTTGTTTGAAGGCATGATGCAGAGATGGTCCAAATCACATGCTTCAATTCTGAAGTGTTCCAGCAAGGGTGATGTGAATAAAATCAATGTAAGGGCAAAGCTTCCTGTAGGTAGCAAAGGTAGCCCGCATGCTAGCTGGAAAAAGTGGAGAAGTTCCTGCAGAGGAAACGAATATCAAGAGGGAGCGGGGAAGCATTACTGTGATGGCATTGCTAGATGGTGGAACTAATAGCCGTCAAAAGAGTTGGCTAAAGGTAAATACCCAATTTTCTCCACTGTCCTCATACATCTGGACTTTCTGTTTTCTTCATTTTGCAATGGGCATATTGTCTTTTAAACATTGTCAAGTTCTCTCACCTAATGGACAAGAGTATGGTGTTAAGCAGATAAAAAGTGTGGATCACCTTTCCTCCATTCTGAATCTATAGCAACCGCCTGACAGAAGAGTGCATGGGGGATGTTGCATCATCTGTTTGGATGCATAGGCTGCACCACCACAGATCTTGGTGGGTACAGTGGAGCGAATAGGTCGGATGATTGAGATGAAGCACTTGCGAACAAATGCAGTTACTACCATTGTTGTAGATGAGGTTTTTGGCATCTCTAACCTGCAGAGTTATATAATGTTGGCTGCACAGAACTTATTGAACATCAGTCATTTCCTTACAAGTGCCAGTTCCTTACTTTCAGGCATGTACAGCATTTGTGCACATTCTGTATCAGCAATAGGCTCTTAAGTATATGTAGCCTGAGGATCTGCTGAGTGTTTGGTTTGAAAGTTCTTGGATCCAAATGTGAGTGACAAGGAAAAGATGGTGTGCAGGTAGATGCAATGATGGGAGCAGCAAAGGAAGGTGGCCATCTCCAGAAGCTTCTTAGTGTTCACACCCATCCAGAGCAACGGCAAACAATTCTGGCAAGTGCGACCATTCCTCAGCACCGGCGATTCTTACAAGACTGTGTTCAAAACAAATGGACTAAGGTAGTTTGATTTTCTGACTTATATCATTGTAGCAACTGCTTCAGTGCTACTCTTTCATGTTTCAGTGATTTCTACTTGCCACTCAATGCCAGGCGCAACATTCCAGCACAAGTTTTGAGTTGAAAATCTGAAGAATAGCAAAGGTTTTGCAGTTGGTGCAGTACTAATGTAATCCAAGTGTCTTTGTGTTTATTGCAGGAAAATGTAGTTTACACTCATATCCAACCTGAGGAGAAGATTCCTTCATACTTGCATCACCGTTATGTGGTATGCCTTTTTGTAAGAAGAGGGGACCTTAGAGCAGATGTTGAGAGGTCATAGGCTCCAGAAGTCATTTACTACATCTTTTCAATTTTGTTGTCTTGGTGAGATCCTCTTTCTCCATATGGGTGTTATCCCTGATCAAATCTGGAGCTAAAATCTCTCAGGAATCTGCAGGTGTGTGAAAAGGATGATAGGCTGCAGGTGCTCTTTTCAGTATTGCAAGAAGATGCTCCAAATGCGGCCATCATCTTTGTGAATGACCAGGTTGTCTTTCTTCTTCCACCATTGGGTTTGAGACTTTATGCATTTTTGTCAAGATTTGTAGCGGCTGTCATGGATAACCTTGAGAAAAATTGATCTTGTATGTGCTTTTAGTGATGCACACAAAGTCTCAAGAGGTTTAGGCAGTTATAAAATTCTGTTGATTTCACAGGAAGTCTGGCATACTTGCTTTGTTGATTTTCTGACGGTGCATTATTATTGCTTTGTGTAAGGGTCTTGTTGATTGAGTGAGTGAGTGAATGATTGAGTGCATAACTGAACTGGCTTTTAATCTTTTGTTTGATGTGAAATGTTTCTCCAAAGTCTGAAAAGGCGAAGAGGGTTGGAAATGTGCCAGCTACAATAGCTGTAGCTGAGTTTTTGGAGAAAAGGAAGGCGGAATGTCTAGCAGATGGAGTTGATCTGCAATGGGAACCTCTAGTCTTGGAGGAAGATGACCACATTCATACTCGCTTCTCTACTCTATCTGTAAGTACCACCACCTTTTTTACCACCACCATCCAGTGAGTCAAATGTCTTAATTTATCTCAGAAGCAAGTCACAATCGGTCTGGGAGTTGTCCATTGTTGATCATGATGGTTTCTGTGAGATTTTGTGGCAAACCTGCAATTTTATTTTTCAATGATAGACTGATTGTGAAACTAGAGTTTTATATGTTAGGGTGGGGTTTTTTGATTGGGAAAAAAGTAAATGTATTTCCTGAAGGGAAGGAAGAGATTTGTATGTTTTTGGATAAAGCAATTTCAATACAGTAAACTATTTTTGCAGGATTTTCGAGAAGGTGGCAGTGGCCGATGTTTATTGGTTGCAACAGAGCTGGCAGCAAGGGGTATCGATGTACCAAATGTAAGCCATGTGTACAATTATGAGTGGCCACAATCAGTAACATCTTACATTCATCGTGCAGGTAGAACAGGCCGTAGACCAATCACTGAAGAGTGTGGTACAGTAACCAGCTTCATAATGCCGAAAGAGCTTTTTGTATTACAGCGGGTAGAAAATGAACTGAAGGTGAAATTCTCATCAATTCGAGTTCCAACCTAAGCCAGTGTAAAAGAGATTCTGGTGTTTGAGATTCTCAATTGAAGAGGAGAGAAGAACTCATAACAGGGTAGTAACTAGATAGCACAGCAGCTCAAAGGTTCTCAAACTTTTAAAACTGCTGGTAAGTTCAAAGGAGCTCAAGACATCAGCAGTTGTTCTTGCTTTACAATTTTGTAGCTTTCTACATTGTGCAGTTTCTGTATTCTAATCACACAAAAACAGTCACAAGAAGGCTTTTGTTCACCTCTCTCAATGGAGAGTTTTTTTAGCATCAAAGAATTTTGTTCAAGGTGGGCAGTGGCTCTCTCAGTAGTGAGAGCTTCTTCTTCATCCGATCATTGGAGGTTGTCATTGAAGGTCTTGAACAGGTAAATTCACCTACCCGCTTTTCTGAACACATTTGTTGTGGTGGCTCAAACAAAGGAATTTTCATGAAAAAATTGCATGATCTTTTTGGTGTCTGAAATCACAATATTTAGACAATGGGTTCTGGCAGGTTGCCCAGTTAGACCCTCGTTAGGCTGAGCTCAATGCAATTTTATTGAAAACAATTCATTACTCAGAAAGCACTTGGAGAAAGTTCTCAAGAGTACTTATTCCAATGGCACCTCTTAAGAAAGATGAGGGATCTCACACCTACTCCTTAAGAGCAGAAGTGGCCTTGCACCTTCAGGGTTGGCGGTTATTAGAAACTGCACCCATACCCTGGACGGGTAACAGGGCGGTTCCTCTTTCTTTTTTTGAGAAAGTCAAATGACTGCCCAGAAAATTGTTGGGTCTTCTTCTTGCAGGACTCTGCTGAAAACCAGCCAATATAGTGCGTAGGGTCAGCTATCAAATGAATTTTTTTAGAGCAATTTTTTCCCCGTTCTTATTTTCATTTTTTTCACATTTATGAATACCACATTTCACATTTTAGGATTCTGGTTCTCTATCATGATCTTTTGATCTGAAAAAAAAAAATGGTACCAATTGTGTGAGTTTCTAAAATGTTATGCTTGCTCTATATCATAGAATAGAGTCAAAGAGCTCAAGCCAAGGAAGAATATGAATGTAACACCAAAGAGTTTGAGCAATGAGTTTCAAATCTAAGTGTGTTGAAAGGGAAAGGATTCTAATTTTCTATTTTGATCTTTTCATTTGAGAAGAAAAATGGTACCAGTTGTGTGAGATCTTGGAAAAGCAAGTTGTGAAGGTCTAGCATTTCTCCATAGCTGATTTGGACATTCCTTGATCCCACAATGGCTTGGAGTGTGAGATCTTTGACAATGTAGGTGAAGGAGGATTGAAACTTCCCCCCAAACATATCAAAAACCTTGAAAATTGCCCCCTTGCAAACTTGCTAAAACAACATAATCATTTCAACTGTTGTAATTCTTGTTAAACCATAGATTCGGGGAAGTGAAAGTCCATTGATACAATGGTATTCCACCATTTAAATGTAGGGGTAGAGGCAAAGTTGGCCAAAGAGCTCCATTTGCTAATCATTGTAAAATCCACACTTGCACACAACTAGTCAAAACTTTTAAATGGAACAAATTTAACAACTAATATAGTAAGTTTCAAAACAAATGTGCCTAGGACGTTAGACATTTTACCAACTCCTAAAGAATTGAAAACAAGAAGTTAATCCCATACATAATTAGAATTAGTGAGCTTAACTAACCAATATAGTCAACCACTTGGGCTAACACATCAAAAATCCATCTAATGGCAAAGCAAGTCCACAAATAATAGAACAAAATGTTCATCAACATTCACATCCATCACTCCAACTCATGATCAACATTGAAATAATTAACTGCATTCAATAGTGTATCATTTTCATCAATGATATTTGTTTCTTCCATAAAAAATTCATCAATGGACTATTGTTCTTATGAACAATTTGATCTTGCATTAGTTGACCAATTTTTCATTATCATCACCAACTTGTCCAAAATGTCAACCCCCAGCCTACAGCATTGGAGGCTTGTCAACACTCTAGCTATGCTAAAAGAAATTCTTAGTTTCAATATGGGACTTAGGAATCCCTAAAATCTTTTGAACCACAAAAGAAACATTTGGAAACTTTGTTTCATGGGATTTCCATCAAGCTAAGGGTAATAAAAAATCTTCTGGCTTCACATGTGAATGGTGAAACAAGCCCAATTCATTCTTCAATAATTTGTGCAAAGTGGCTACATTTGAAGTCATTGCCCCAAAGATGGAATCATCATCAATTAGTGTTACTTTAGCCATGCCATCAATGGCGGGGTTTAAGAAATGAAAAGTAACCACCAACAATGGTAGTACAATTTTCTTGTCATACGCAGCCACAATTTGTATCACTTTTGCCCGTCCAACAAACACCTTCATCACATCAAGGAATTAAAAATGTAGGTCCAACATTAATGTCAACATGTTGTGAGCCTTGTTAGCATTGTATGAAGATGTAAATACCAAAAATGGAGCCAATATAACCTAAACTTCTACCATCATATGCACTTGCAATGCCCCCAATTCAGATTCAAAATCTCCCTTCACAAAATGGAGGGGGTAATTTCATATTATTGAATCTAATTTTGCATACACACTAATTGAAAGGGTGGCATTTAAAACATTAAAAAGCAACCAATATCCTCAAGTTTGATTGATGATGCATTGCTTCACAACAGGAAACTTGGTTTTAGCAACCATTTTACAAACTACCCATGCGTGTGCATCCGACACATGACCTTGTGATTAAAGCTACCAAGTGGCAAACTGTTGTGGGATTAATCATTTGCTAATGATATTACATTGTACTTAGAAGGAACGGCTAAAAATTTGAAAAGAGTTAGGAAGGAGCTCTTGTTATTTTGTAGTGATATAAGTGCAAAAATGAACTCGAGCAAAATCATTTGCCATATGGGCTTCAAACAACCAAAGGGTTGTGAATGGGGCCATGACAAGGGACTCGTTTGGGTACCGAAAGGGCATGGGATTAAATACTTGGGGCTTCAAATATGATTTCATCTTCCACTATAAGTAAAATTTGATAAGTTCATGCTTTCACTCAAAGCGAAACTAATCAATTGGATAACATGCAAAAAAAATTTGGTTGGTAGAGTTTTAATAATGAATCAAGTTATCTTCACACCCATGTGGTATGTGATAGCTTGTTGGAGTCTTAATCCATGAATGTTTGCCCAAATTATTTGGTGTGGAATTACATATGGGTAGGGAAGGTGGACAAAACACGGGCAAAAGTTAGTGGGATTTCATCACCTTACCAACATCTACAAGGGAGGTTTAGGCATCATTGATCCTAAGGCACAAGCTGAAGCCTTGTTGGCAAAATTGGTGGTTCATGGATTAATGTCAGGGACAAAGCCCTTGAAAAATCTATTCAGAAGAAGACGAATATGCTACAACTTCAAGGAAAGACTTGTTTCGTAATGCCACCCAACATTAATTGGTTATTCAACGAATAGTAGTTACAGAAAACCCCTTTTTCTTTCTGGAATTCATTAATGGATGTGTGGAGGTGTGTAAGGCTTGGCTTGCTCAAGGAGTTGAGTTGTCTTGATGACGTAATGAGGCTACCATTTTCTGGTAACACATCGATTCCCCTTCCGGATGTTGATCCTTTACTTCTAGTAGTTGTTCAAAATGGAAGGGTTATGGCATTAGTTGAGTGTTCCCATATTCTTGATCTTTAGGATGGTAATAGGCAAAGATGGAAGGAATTGAGTGAGATCGGAGTTTGAAGGATAGTTGCATCAATGGCAGTTAAATCCACACTCATTAAATTCATCCCTTGGGATTTTAACTCAGAGTTTACAAGATTGGAAAAGGGAGTTTGGGTAAGTGTTAAGGTAATGTTCATAAATGAAAAATCATGGTTGGATTGGGTATGTAGAGTGATAAATGTCCTTGGCGCTTCAATGAATGTTCAAGAGTTTAATGCATATGAAGATTTTGGCCAACTTTCAAAGGTACATAGAGAGCCTTTAAATCTTTACTTTCAAAATCTAGCACAAGTGAAAATTCTAGTTAGGAAAGAGAAAGGCCAATTTATTATACCAAATATTAGGTTGATTTGGAGGAAATGGGAAGAAAGGCTCAAGAGCTTTTAATTTTTCAATTTGGTTTCATTAATGCCTTCCATGGGATCCAAGAGAGTGGGCCTAAAAGGTTGGTCAAGGGTTAAAAAATGCATCTTTCTTTTGATACACGGCTAAATGGGGTTATTAAACTAACATGGGTTTGAAGGAGATATGTAGTCCTTTCATTAAAGGTTTCAAGGACCAAAATCTTTCGAAGGGTAATGTAACACCTTGCTAGGTTAACTTTGGCATCATTCGACACCTAGAAAGGTTGTAATGCTTATGTGGTTGATTCTACATAAAAGTCTTCCAATTGGTACATGGTCAAGGTTCAAATGGGGTTGGATGGAGCACATGTAAGATTTGTGAGATTGGTACAAATGAGACGCCAAACATTGTTTAAAGAACCACCAAATGGCAAAGTATGCTTCGAATGCATTTGAGGAGATTTGGTGGTTGTGGGGAGGATTTGGGTTAATCTAAGATTCTAATTGGATGGATTTTATTCTTGGATACCTCACTTATGAAAATGACTGCTCAACATTCAAGGATCTAATTAATCATTCATGAGGCTACAATTTTTGATACCAGGTTATTGATACTTTTCATTTAATGATTTTGTTTTCGATTAGATTGAAAGATGATTTATGCATTTTGATGGCTATCACTTCATTTAAAAGATTATGGTGAGTGCGTGGATGTCTATTGTTGAGATCTGGTTGGCGACCTAGGCAACTATTCGATGACATAGTTATATTCATGGACCTTGCAAGTAGGAGTGATTGGAGGCATGCTTTCATGAGGAGTGGTGCCATGGTGGCATGTTTGTTGATGATGGGGGAATCCTTAAGTGGCACTTTACGGCTTCACTTGTTTATCTTTTGGGAACCTTAGGACCCTTGTTTTGTTGACTTTTGACCTCTTGGACTTTCTTTGGTTTTTTTTTATTGGCTTTGGTCGTCCGGTGTGGTGGCTTGTTGTTATGTTACTATTTGGTGATGATGGGGTTATTCTTAATTCTCTGAATTTGATTTGATCGGATTGTTTTCATTTATGTCCCTTTGGGGTTTCCTTTGACACATGACCTTGTAATTATTGAGTTTCTTGCCTCCCATAACATAGATTGATGGCATTGTGATACTTGAGGGTTTCTTGAAACATAATCACCTTACTAGCAAACCTAGTCTTCACCATTGTTTTTAGTTTTTGATTGGAGATCCCAGCATCAAGGCATGCCTTATGCCTTTCATTGCACCCTTTGTCGGACTTCTTAATCCATGTAATCATTTTGTATAATGTAGATTCGGTGGCCTCCAAGCTAACCTCCTTGAAATTCACAAAATTTTAATATCATTACAAGTATACTTGCATGCTGAAAGCATGACCAAAACACAACACCTACCAAGGAACTGCAAGTTTAAGATGACCACAATTGACAACTGAAGTAAAAACTTATGCAAGGGTGGATAGATTGCCACCTTCATTAGTTTCATAAACAATTAGTTTGTTTAGTAAATTGTACATGCACAAAAGATTTTTGACTTGCGTTACTAGTGCAACTATAAACGTATAAGTGTTTCAAAAAGTCCCACTATCACATGGCAAGGCACCCATAAGGAGTTTATGAAATTAATCACAAGAACAAACATGACATATCTAGATTTGAACATCCATAAATTAAAAAAGGTTGTTATTGTAACATATGAATCCAAAGTAGGAATTACATATTGTTCCATGGTTTTAACCACTAATGAAGGGATGACATGTTGAACCATTTGCTTGTTGTTTGAAAACACAATTCAAGGATTTTGATGCATGACCAAACACCTCAACCACTAACTTTCTACAAAAGAATAGGCATGTAGGTTTTGGCAAGAAACATCTCATCCTCCATAATTTTTTGTTGTTGTGCATCATTTTTCTTATATAAATTACCATTCCCAAAATGATTTGTAATGGCCCCATAACCAATGATAAATTTCTTTTTGGACTTTTCCTAGTGTAAGTTTTTTGAATCCAAACCCCCATTAACACTTTTCCACTTGTGCCAATTGGCTAGATGTTCACCCAAAATATACCTCTTCATAGAAGTAGTCCCATGTTGCTGGTTGTAAGAACATGCCTTTCCTCCTTTTAGTGTTACTACCAGCATTCTAACTTTAGCAAACAAAATGGCAAATCACACACATAGTTTGAAGCAGAATAGGATTTAGTTTACTGCCATCATTCACCACAAAAATATGCCAAGGAAAAGACAACATGCAATGAAGGACCCATGGTTTCTAATTCAAGATGAGTTGAAACTTCAAAACATCCCATGCAAATTTTGCTTCCCCATACAAGTCACCGAATGTTGCAATGTTTTTAAATGTAGATGGTCCATTTGGTGTCAAAATCGAACTAATTACTAGCCCAGAATCTTCAACTAAGTTCTCCAATTCTAAGTGAGCATCATCACAATCAAAACCCTCATGCATATGCACATTCAAACCAAATGTTTTAGTTTGATTTCCCATTTGGATTTTGATTTACAATGGAAAAACAAAAAAACTCCAAAATCTAGTTTACAAACTAACATTGATGACTTATAAAAGATTTCCTTTGATGAATTTTACAATCCATAACTTGAAATCAGAACCCTAAAATAATTCATGCGAGTTTGTTTTTGTAGCACAACTTCAATTCTATGCATCTAGTCCCATACACTTGAAGGACAATGCTAAACAAAACAAAGACAAAAATAACAACAACAATGAACACAAGCAAGGCATAATAGAAGAGGGAGAAGTACCTATTTATGGGTGCATTAGTTTGATTGTTGCAAATTGAAAGGAAAAATTACCATCACAGACCCCCAACAAAGCCTTGATATTCATCTTTAGCATTCACAATAACATTCAAAGATCTCATAAATAACCATTACAACTATTGAAATTAGTTGTCATGTTTAGTAGCTATTGCAGCCAAACATGACAATCTGTCCTAACATCAAGTAGAAAAACATTACTAAATGCAAACTAAGAATGCCACATGAAAGGACTTGTGGTTTAAAGTTTTAGGTATACAACAAAAAATGAAACCCTAAATGGATGAAGGTGCTTGCATGAAAAAAATAAAATGGATTAAAAAAATAATCAACCTAGGTAAAAGTCATAGGTCCCCATCAGGGTATCAATAGGGCATTGATTTTTAAAAAATTAATATGTTGTCAATAGGATATTTATAGGGTATTTAAAATCCCAATACTAGGGCATATAGGTTCTTGGTTGGGTATTTCTTGGAAATGGATCATATACAACGACGATAACATTGTAGGATATATGATACCCAAACATGGACCTTGGTTAATACCCATGTCATTTTTCAATAACCAACAAACATTGGTTCAAATTAGTGTTGGTTGGCTATTGCTTTTGAATAATTGTTGGGTATTTTATTTTTTAAAAAAATAAATTTGGAACTACACAAGTTATCAATATCATAAAAAATTTGTTTGCCATGTAAGTTATAAAAAATAGGGTATTAACCATCAATTGTGATGCATAAAAGGGTAGGTTATCAAATCACTAGTTGATAATTGCTTGTTATCCTACCAGTTATTAGCCTATTAAAAGGTTTTTAAAAATTAATTTTAAAATTATTAAAATTTCCTGTTTAAAAAAATTGTATTAGTGTTTAAAAATTGATAACCTACCTAGATGATAATCAAGTCATCGAGGTAGGTTATTAAAATTTGAAAGATTCAATATCAAGAACATCAATTTATTTTTTTGGGCAAATTTTCACACTATGGCCACACAAAAAATCCCAATGTGAAATAAACAAAGAGTTTTTTTGGGCAAAAAAAAACAAAAAAGTTGTCATGTTTTGAGGAAAGAAAAAGTTAGAAGTCTTCCTATTCAGACAGTTAGTTTAGATAACTTGTGAGAATTGGGGACATGTATTTAATTAATTTTGGAGTGAATAGTTAATTTCAAATTTTTCTAACTTGATGATTAAAATTAAGTTTTTTTTTTTTATTAAATTTGAAACAAAAAAATGAAAACATCTATTTGTTGGATCATTTAACAAGACAAAAAATTATTAATATTTATTATTGTATCATATGATTATCCCTAAATTATAATAAGATTCTGAAATTTTAATCTTTATGATCATTTGTTAATTTAAAATTTTTTAAAACCTAAAATTAACTAAATACATGATTAAATAATTTTTTTAAAATCCATTCTCTTGTCTGACCTCTAGCCAAATTTGGTTCATTTCTTTTCCGATGATAGCCGGTCCACCTAGTTGACAAAGTTGAAAAAAAAGAAAACCCTGACTGGGAGATTATCAATTTAACCCGTTATATCCAAAAAAATGTTTTATAATCAACTTGATAGAGTTCTTCATAAAGTCTCGCAATTAGGGGGTGAGAATGACCAGTTTCGACATAATAGGGCATTAAACGCATAACTGGGAATGAAAATTTTACAAAGCAAAATAACTGAGACTCAAACTAGTTTTCCCACCAATTTTGGTGGTAAACTGGGTTTCATCTTGTCTTTCTTCTTTCCTGAGCGCCTTCACTGCTTGCTACATATATTTTCAATGCTCCTACCTAGACAACTACTATAATTAGTCTCAAACCTTGTGCATTATATGCTGAAACTAGTTTTCCCACCAATTTTGGTGGTAAATTGGGTTTCATCTTGTCTTTCTTCTTTCCTGAGCGCCTCCACTGCTTGCTACATATATTTCAAATGCTCCTACCTGGACAAATACTATAATTAGTCTCAAACCTTGTGCATTATATGCTGAGTTTCAGCATTTCATACTCAGATTTAGTAAATTTTCATTTTCCATCTGATGACTACAGGCGGTGTGGCCAGGCTCAAGATAAGTAATAATAACTCGTTCCTCATATTCAATCCATACCTCCGGACAGAGGGCCACATCCTACAGGAGGAGGCTAGGAGGAACTAGAGACCGTGGGTTTACTAATTTAATGGAAAATGTACTGACAATTCGTTCACAAGTGTCATCACCCCATCCTTGCAAAACAACCGCTCCGCCCCCCCCCCCCCCCCCCCCCCCCCCCACCCCCACCCCCCACACCACCCCACTCCAACCACCACAT
>Ga0116227_10010621_pt1 | contig 15968 bp, 16 predicted proteins | sample S1TSphgellanicum_FD_89693 | JGI IMG/M metagenome (GOLD analysis project Ga0116227, IMG submission 89693) | Host-associated microbial communities from peat moss isolated from Minnesota, USA - S1T2_Fb - Sphagnum magellanicum MG | ecosystem: Host-associated > Plants > Peat moss > Unclassified... | reverse complement strand
TGTAGATAAGCATATAATAATCTTCCCAAAAACTTGGGCAAACCATTATACACAATCTGCGTCCTGAGTTTCTGTTGCCTTTCCAGAAGCAATGGGAAGACTCTCACGTGCTGTTGTGAAAAGACCTGACTTGGCTATGACTTTCAAGCTTTTCTGGTGATTTAGAGGAAAAGAGTCCAACAACAATGTAGACATACCTGATAGCCATCCCCTGTCCATTGCATGACATCCCATTTAATTGTTATGTTTCCAGTTGGGTCCAAAGAATCAAAGGCAACTGTAACAAAAACCACAGCATGGAAGATCACATCACATTATTTCCTTCGTTGCTCGAATTGCTATCCTGAAACTGTGGTTGTATTGAATGATGAATGCAAAATCTTCATTGGAGAGGTTCCACTTAGATTCCTGGATTCTCAATGCATTTCCAACATCCTTGATACAAACACTTGGTGATTTGAAGGGCTCCTGAGTAGGTATATGAAGATTATACTCAAGCAAGACGGAGATGTGAAGCGCAAGTAAACCCATGTGAAAAACAAGGACCCAAAACATCCACAGCAACAAAGATGGTGCAGTGTTCTGAGAGCAAAGCACCAAGGAAGTATTGCAGAGATTAGAAACGGAGCAGTACTAGAAAGAAAATATGAAGGTTGATGGTCCAGCAAGGGGATTGACATGAACAAAGCTTTTGGCAGTGGCGGACTAGACAGACTGACTCTCTCACCTGCATCATAGTGGAAGACGTGAACAGCGAGGAGTAATGAGAGTGCCAAGAAATTCAAACACCACGCAGACTGTCTCATTGTTGCTCTCGTCTTGAGGTCAAGAGCTCCTCCTCTCAAACACAAATCTCAGTCGGATCCACGACGAAGCCGGTTCAACAACAGTTTCTCAGCATTGCTGACTGAAACGGTTACTGTATGGCTCATTCCAACGCCCCCTACGTCCTTCGATTTCCTTCACCACTCCTACGCTCTCATCCTCTCTACCTTTCTCCTAATTCCCCCTATCTCCTACAAGAGACTGACTCATTCAGCTGAAAATCCCGAAGCAACGTCTCTCACAATCAAAGCTGCAGAAAGCAGAAAATCGTAAAAACAGAAACCAAGTACTAAGCACGAGAAAACTCCAACAAAACAACAATAGAAGAGAGAGAGAGAGAGAGAGTACCCAAAACAGCTATAGTGAACCGAGAAGGAAACAAACTAGAAAAAAACGCACAAGCTTAGTCGGCGAAGAAGAAGAAGCCCAAAAAAAAAAAAAAAAAAGAGAATTCGGTTCCAGAAGCAACGCAGTCGAGAGCATCGACGCCGGAGGTGGCGAGCGAAGGGAAAAGAGTACAGTGCACAACAGCAACAGCAACAACTGTGCAAATAGTGACCAAAACTGCCGGCCCACATCCAAACCAGGTCCGGGCAGTCCAGTCCAGCCCAGCTGAGAATACGGGCAGTCTAGTCCAGCTGGCACTGTATCATTGGGCTCCCTCACACCCCCTCAACACCTCTCATTTTTTTGTCCTCCCGAATTTATTTTTCATTTCTTGCCCCTTTTTTCCTTTTGGGCAGGTATTGAAGTATTGTGCGAGAAATGGAGGGGGTTATTGGTGCGGGCAATTGAGAAATGTATGGGGTATTGGGGCAACTATGGGGGCAGGTATGTGAGAAATGTATGGGGTTTTGGGGCAGGTATGAGTTATGTAAGAAATGTGGTTTTTTTTTTTTTTTTTTGGGGTTGGTTATTAACAAGGTTTCCCCTGCCCCAAATGGAAATTGGTGAGCAAAGAAAAAGAATTTCGGGCAGGAGAAACCCCACAATCAAAAAACTTGAACAAGCTGGCTCCTCATGAATTGAGGGATCATCATCATCCATGAAGCCCAGACTCAGGCTTGGCTCATCATCCATCCACTGGCTATGCAAAAGTCGAGAGTATCTTTTTCATCCCTTGCGTGGTCCCCAAGGAAGCTATCCATTTGACAAAAACTAAGTTAACTATATACATTTTAACTCGAGTTAACTGAAGGCAACCGGGAGACTTTTTAACATTGCAAGGTGGCCATTAGCTGTCCATAATTAGAGACCCCCTAAGGGGCCTCTCCAGTGTGTGGATAAACTAAAATCCCATTCTCCCCTCCCTCCCCAGACCCTAAACCTTAAACCCTAAACCTTAAACCCTGAACCTAAAAATATTCTAATGGGAGTCCATTTTCAAAAGTTATTCATTTTTATGTGATAAAAAACATGGATGCATAACTTATATGATGTATATTATTAAATTTATAGTCAAAAAATAATTTAAATTTAAAACATTATTATAAATTGGGTGTGCAAAACACAAAAATTGGATTAATAAACCAACACATGAATATTACATCTCACATGCAATTCTTAGAAAATAACTTTTTATCTTGATGCTCTTGGTTTCTAAAATCATAAATACATCCCACAATGATTTCATTTTATTCTGGATTTTGAAGAAAGGTTAAATATTGAATTTTAATTGTGAACATTTGATGTCATTACATATAAAACCTTTTTTTAATAATGATAAAAATGTAACATTTTTGTTTTGATATTTTTGAAAGTATATTTATCATATTATGATTTGTTAGTGTTTCATAATTCATTATAACAAAGGACTATGAATGTTGTTTTTCATGTATCATCAAATAAGTTAATATTTGACTTTAAAATGTTATGACTTTAGTTTTAGGTTTTCAATTAAGGCTAAAACATGAAAAAAGAAATGGGTTAAGATAGTGTCTCAAGACTCGAGCACATTCTCGCAGATGTGAAGGATTAAAAGGAATGGAGATTCCAACATTCCCAATTGAGTTTTGTTAGTGTCTTGAATTTTTGGAATAAAAGTGTAGATACCAAACATTGTTGAAAACTTTTAAAACATTATATCATTGAAAAGATCTTGAATTTAAATATCCAAAGTGAACTCATATTCTTCATTTGAATATTTTAAGTTCAAATTATGGTCAAAAAAGTGGTAGGGAATTAAATTAAAAAATTTAAATTTTAGCCACTAAAACTCAAGAAACATAAATCAAATGGCATCTAAGTGGAACATGTGATATAACATTAGAAAAATTTATTCAAAAGCTACAACCTTGGAAACTTTTCAATTGAAGTTTTTTTTGGAAGAATTATGAACAAGCAAAGTTGCAAAACTCATAATTTGGTAGAGTCAAGAATTTTTGAAACTATTGTTCTAAAATCTCAAAAAAATTTCATTTCAATGTAATTTTCAATGTCAATTGCATAATATATTATAAAAATGAAAATGGTGACTCCTCCCAAGTCCAAAGCATGGTGATCAATTTTGTGAAAGTTTGTTGCTTGTGGTTTGTCTATGCACCACTTTGGCTCCAACTTGTACTACTCACCTTTTCTTTTGACTTGTGCAAGCTAACTTCACCTTGAAGTCAGTTTTGTGAATTCACCCTAATCCCATTTTGAATATAATGTTAGTTCAATGATCTACAAAAATTGTTAAAAATTCCATGCTAGTAATATGTTGATGCCTCCAAATTGTAAGATGTTAAATTTTTATTTCTACAATTTGTCATGCATGGGAAACATAATGCAACCTACCATTGATATTTTGTCGATAATCATAAATTGAATATTGGGCCATATATCTATGATTTAATTCAATTTGTTTATAATGATATGTTTGTTAATGGACAACCTTAATAAAGAATGGATTTTTGTTCCATTTATTAAAAAGGGGTGTATCACATTGTGGCCTTGCCATTTACATTTAAAAGTATTTTAAGGCAAAAGAAGAATTATGGAAACTCAAATATTTCACCATGCAAAAATATAATCTTTAAGAAAACCCTCTAAAAGAAACCAAAATCCTTCCAGATATTAGAACTTTATAACTAATCTCAAGTTTCAACATAAGCCAAAATATCATCTTTCAAAAATCCTCATACAAAAATAGAGCTATTACCTAGGGGCCAAAATTCCTTAAGTTATTATACTCTATAATGAATCTAAACACAATATCCTTGCCTTGGTAGGCAACGCCAACAAAGTTGCAAATGTACGTTGTAATGCAAAACATTTGTTGATTTCCTAATTTTAGAAAATAATTTTGAATCACTTTGATTATTTGTGTTTTACTAATGTAACACCTCTTATATATTGTAACAATTTATTGATGAATGTCCTCTCAATGATTTTCTTGCAAAAGCTTGTAAATCATTTACTTTGTGTTTTTCTTGTATGACATTTTGTTTGGATATTTGTCTCATAAAAGAAGGTTGTGTGTTTTTTTTTTTGTTGATTTCAATATCATTTGGTTGCATGTCGCAAATGGTACGTGGTGTAATTGATATTGTGCATTTTGATTCATGTGTATGGGTCATGTTTGAATACAAGTGTAAAAGTTTTAATTTTGTTACATCAAGGTTTGGCTTTTGTAAATATTTCAAATCATCATGTTTCAAAATTAATGATATGAATTTTCAAATTCATGTCATTAATTTTGACATTTTGGATTTATTTTTTTCAATTGTTTTTAAGCTCTTTGTTATTTCAATGACATGGTATTAACCCTTGTGTTACATAATAAATATCATATTTGTATTTGTTCATGAACATGTTGATTGAAATGATATGAATTATTATTTTGTTTTGTAATTTCATGGATGTTTCATTGAAATTCATCCAAGTTTATGTTTGGACAAATCATTGTGATGTCCATCAATTTGGATTGAAATTACCAATGATTTATCTACGTCTTTTGATTATTTGCACTCTTGCAAGATGTTGATATTTATGATTACTATTTTTGTGAAGGGAAAAAATGTTGGGTACAAATTGTTTAATGTTGTTTTTCAAGATATTTATTGAGATCTTTTTTATATCAAAAATGGTTTCCCATGCCATAAATAAAATGCAAATTCCTTGGGCATAATTCTTTGGGTCTTTTGTGTGTGATGGTATTGTGTAAATAAACCATTAAATTCAACATGTTAAATGGTATGTTGTTCTAACCTCAAAGTTGGCGAATTTCCAAGGTTTTGCAAAAATGCAATTTAAAGCCTTTGGGTAAGCCATTCTAGGCAATGGGTTAGGTTTAATGAATATGCCATTTTCTTCAAGTGGAAGGAGGAAGTTGGCTAAGTTGTAATGTTTATGTTGAAGCATGAATAAAATTGTGAAATTATTTTTAAACTTGTCTTGTGAAGATGATAGGAAGATAATGGAAATGGCATAGAACAAGTTGAATTGTGTTGTTATTTACTCTACCTAATTAATACATATTTCATATGTACCTTTTGTTTAGGCTAGGTCATATTTTTGAAATGATTAAAAGGTTAGTATATACATGATTAAAAAACTCAACCAATGACAAGTATTTTCCAACTTGTCTCACCTTGAAATGGAGTTTGTGAACCATCAATCCTTGAACTTGATATATTTTGATCTAGATGAACAAAAAAAGAACAAAAGCAAACAAACTTTTGTGCAAAATCCCTAATTGTTAGACCCCTCCATAAGAGTTCAATGTTTTTTTTCTTTTGGGTGAAATGATGACTCACATGACTAGCAGAAATATTGGAGCTTGTGAAGAATCTCAAAAATAGTAGGCAATACATATTTCTATCTTGTACTTAGTTTTTCAACACCTCCCTTCTCTTGAAAGCTCACCCAACCCTCATTTGAAAACCATGTTCACTTTTGGAAAGTAAAAATTTCAAAGTTGTAACTTGGATTATTGTGTATAATATTATAAATTTTAAATCAAGTGTTTCAATAAGGTTTTAAATTTATGTTCTAAAATATTGGCTACCCTAAAATAGGAACAAAATGGGTTTCATAGTCATTAAATATCATGAAATGACTTTTCAAATATAACTAAAAAATTTGAATTTTTTTGACATTTATTCACATATGCCAACATGGGAAATATTAAATAGTTAACAAATATATGAGTGGAGGAAGAAAAAAAGGGGAGATTAATCCTCTTAAAATTCTTTCGCAAAAAATAACATTGTGGAAAGGTTTGAAATGATCAAAAATTTACATTAAAAAAAAGTTTCTAACTTGAAAAATGTTGTGCAAGCAGTGGCTTCTTTTTATGCACACATAGTTGCAAATGCTAGAATGCAAATTACTTGGGAGAAGCCGCACACATTGAAAGAGGCAAATCACAAAACAAAAGAAAGAAAAAACAATTTGTGACAAAATTATCTCTTCTTCTTCCAACCACTCCATACATGAAACATTTCCATTCCATTCATGCATGGAATTGTTAATTTCCACAATAGACTTTCCTCTAGATAGTGGTAGATTATAACATGGAATTATCATTGGATGACCATTCTTTTTCAACTTTTATTATACCATCTCTAATGTAGACATTATCATTAAAATCTGAGGTTAAATGAACCTATATTTTTATTAGCTTTGTTTAGAGGTCAAAGACTTCACATATGTATAATACCTGTGATGTGACTTTGGCTTGAATTGGAAACCAATTTGTTCATGATAGCTAAGCACCCAAATATAACAATTTGTTATTTTGGAAAGATTCAAATCACCTAACCATGCTAAATGGATTTATCAAATTTTTTCATGGATTTGTTTGAACACGCTAAGCAGAGCCATTTGTGATAAAACACTTGTTTTGTTCATCCTTATGAAATGACTTTGGGTTCAATGCACTCTCATGATTTCACATTTTGTTTGATTGTTACATATGTTGAATTGTTACATGAGTTCAACTGATTGTAATCTTTATGCTTGTGACAAAGGGTCACCTTACATTATACAACTTTAAAACTCAAAGGTGCATAGAGATTGTGTGATGTTGTAACATGTAAAACAAAAATTTTAATTGCATCATATGAGATTGCACGGGACATGTGGATGCTTAACACCTAACCACAAAGTATAATGTGACCAAATATATTTCCAAATTCATGAGTTCTTGTAATAGAGCAAATCGTAAACTTGACAATGTATTCACAAATCATATTATGAATAGGTATAATGGCACATATCCTCTTGTTATGTACACTTCTTAGACGATTTGTGCCATGTTGTGTATGGGAACTTAGAGCATCTCCAAAGGTGCTCAGTATGTGACAGCAGACAGTAAAATTTATTGTTAATAAGTCAAAATGTGCCGGTTTAGCTCAGGAAATTGGTTTTTCTACACCAAATTCGTGCAGCTTGCCATGGCTGGTGAAAGGCACAACACAGTTGTGTACCTAGAAAAAAGAGTGTAATAAATTGGACCTGACTGTAGCTCAGTATTTCTCATTGGTCAATCATAATGATTGGTTCAGGTGTTTTGCTGTTAGTAGTCCCAACGCATATGCAGTTCCGGTTATAGTTTTATTGGTGGGGTTGCCCAAAAAAAAACAGAACTTAGACATTTAATTTTATTATCCAGAGTGACATAGGACAACAAAAAAATCAGAAACTTGGATGATAGGCTGTGTAGAGTAAATTAGGTCAATTGATAGTCCCTGTTGCAAATTGTGTAGGACATTCTGCATTCACCACGACAAGGAATGGCTGAATACAAAGAGGAGAGGACGACGGTTCCAGCGTTGCGTATCGATGAAGATGCCCAAGAGCGCGGGAAGGGAAGCCAGAGCTTCTGCAGCTGTTGGTGCTTGGGACCAGTGCGGGACGTTGCAACAGTGCGGGAAACTCCAGGACGCCATCGTCTTCGAATTCTCTCTTTCAAACGACCCGCTCACTTCAAGCGCAAGCTACTATCTTCCTGTTCCCTTCCCCAATTCCCTTATAAAATGGCTTTTGTTCCACCGTTTATGTGGCAACCAGAAGAGGAGAGAGAAGTGAGAGATTGTGTGTGTGTGTGCGCATGCGTTCGTGTGTTGGAATTTAAGCCAGGAGAGGTGCAACATGTACGTCATAAAGAGGGACGGTAGACAGGAGACTGTTCACTTAGACAAGATTACGGTGCGGCTTAAGAAGCTGAGTTATGGCTTGAACCCGGAGCATTGTGAACCGGTGCTCGTTGCACAGAAAGTTTGCATGGGGGTTTACAAAGGTGTGACCACGAGCCAGCTCGATGAGCTTGCTGCCGAGACTGCGGCGGCCATGACTGCCAACCATCCTGATTATGCGATTGTAATCTCTCTTTTTCCGTCTTGCTATACGTCTCATTCTTTCTTTCAATCGTCGTTTCTTTTTTTCCGTATGTGAGGCGCTGAAATTATCCTTTTCTCCTGGTATCGTGCAGCTTGCGGCCAGGATCGCTGTGTCCAATCTCCACAAAAACACCAAGAATTCGTTCTCTGAGACGTATGCACTCTATCCCACGCCTTTGTAGCTCTATAATTGAACAATGCTTGCTTGACTACTGTGTCCATATCTCGTTTTGTATTCTGTCTAGAGTATTTCAGCAGCAACTGTGGCATGTAGGCTCCTGCTGAATCATACTTCCCTGTTTCATCAGAGTGAAGGACATGTATTTCCATGTGAACTCCGAATCGAATCTGAAAGCACCACTGATTGCCGATGACGTGTACGACGTGATCATGAAGGTACAGGAGCTCACCTTCTTCTTCTCCACCGTTTGAGAAAGAACACAATCAAATTGTATTCCAAGTTTATGCTGGGTTCAATGGTGAACTGAAGGCAAAGATGTCTTCAATGCTTGAGCAAAGGAATCTAATAGGGTTATCACACCTCCTTGCACAGAATGCAGCGCAGCTGGACAGTGAAATAATCTATGACAGAGACTTTGAGTATGATTACTTTGGATTCAAGACCCTAGAAAGATCGTACCTTCTCAAAGTCAATGGACGAGTTGTGGAGAGACCTCAACATCTGCTGATGCGGGTGGCTGTTGGAATACACAAAGCTAATATCCAAGGTGTTCTCAAAACCTACCATACCATGTCACAACGCTGGTTTACTCATGGTTCACCCACTCTCTTCAATGCTGGAACTCCAAGGCCCCAGGTTAGATGCTTTACTCTGATATCTTCTCCAAGCATGAGTTTGTTTTGGACATGGGACTGTTCCTAAACGTACTTTTGGCTGGCATTTGCAGCTCAGCAGCTGTTTTCTGGTCTGCATGAAAGAGGACAGCATTGAAGGCATATATGATACACTGAAAGAATGTGCAGTAATCAGCAAGTCTGCAGGGGGCATTGGGTTGTCAGTGCACAACATTCGTGCTACAAGCAGCTACATCCATGGAACTAATGGCACATCTAATGGCATTGTCCCAATGATCCGAGTCTTCAATGACACAGCTCGCTATGTTGACCAAGGTGGTGGCAAGAGGAAGGGTAAGATTTTGTATTTCACATAGAATTTGTTCAACCTTGTACCAGCCTTTGTTTTCAGGCTGTCACACGTGATCATGCTTGAGCATTGTTTACTGGTTGGGTGCTGAATGCTGATTCAGTATTGTTGGTCACAAGTGCAGGTGCATTTGCAGTGTACTTGGAGCCATGGCATGCTGATGTCTTTGATTGGCTGGAGCTCAGGAAAAACCATGGCAAGGTAGCAGATCATGTTTTTTTCACTCTAGCAATGTGTCCAAGTGAACATACAGTGTTCAAACTATTGTTGTGTTTGACTCATGAGGTATTTACATGTTTTGCAGGAAGAGAGTAGAGCTCGTGACTTATTTTATGGGCTTTGGATTCCTGACCTCTTTATGAAGCGTGTACAAGAGAATGGTACATGGTCTCTCTTCTGTCCCAGTGAAGCTCCAGGGTTAGCAGACTGCTGGGGTGACGAATTTGAGAGTCTCTATGTCAAGTATGAGAATGAGGTGCAATCTCTCTCTGAGCCTTAATGAGATGGCTAGCCAGTAGGTTTCTGATTTTTGGAAATGGCTTTTTTCTGAGGTTCTGACCCACTGTACCTTGTACACAGGGTAAGGCCAGAAAGGTGATTCAAGCTCAAAAGTTGTGGTTTGCAGTACTGGAAGCTCAAGTTGAGACTGGCAATCCATACATGCTATTCAAGGTGTGCAATGTCTTACTTGCCTGAATATTATGCTCATGTGATTAACATCAGCTGATTCATAAACTGAATGTTGTCTTGCTTGGAACTTGTTGGTTCTTGTGTGACTTCACTGATTGCATTTATCAATTTCAGGATGCATGCAACAGGAAAAGCAACCAGCAGAACCTTGGTACTATCAGATCGTCTAATTTGTGCACAGAGATTGTGGAATTCAGTAGCCCAGAGGAAACTGCAGTATGCAACCTTGCCTCCATTGCTCTCCCACGTTTTGTCCATGAGAAGGTGAGGCCTTGTTGGTTTAGGTGGTTATCTTGCTGCTTGCCTGTCACAGGTTTAAAACTTGTATCATTGCGTGGCACCTGCTTTCAGTTTATGTCAAGATAATGTTGCTTATAAGAACTGAACAAATAGTATTCAGGAGTATAAAACTCAGTAATGTCAGGGTACCCTCTTTGGTTGGTCTGTCACACAGGGAGTTCCTTTGGAATCACACCCAACCAAACTCATGGGCAGCAAGGGTTGCAATAATCGCTTTTTTGACTTCGAGAAGCTAGGAGAGGTATGTATTTATTGTTCTAGAGGGGTTTCAGAGTTTTCCCATCTAGAGTATGTGAAGTACAAGGCCTTACCCATCAGAACAATGAATAATACCTGGAAACTCTTTCCATCCAAAAAGAACCAAATTGCTAACGCTGGTGGCTTTTGTGACTTGTGCAGATCACTGAGTTGGTGACACGCAACCTGAACAGAATCATTGATGTTAACTATTATCCTGTAGAAACTGCCAGGCGATCAAATCTGCGCCACAGGCCCATTGGAATTGGTGTGCAGGGTCTAGCTGATGCTTTTATCTTGCTTGGAATGCCTTTTGACTCACCTGAGGTAATTTTGCAATGGTGTCATACTGTGCTGAAGAGAAAGAAACCCCATTCCATAACTGGTGAACTTATGGCAAAATGAGCATCAGCACATCCATTTACAGATGCAATGCATGGAATCCACTACAACAAGCAGTGTTCTAAAGTGTGTCAATGCTATTTGCAGGCCAAGAAACTCAACAAGGAAATTTTTGAGACAATTTACTATCACACTCTCAGAACCTCATCTGATTTAGCAGCAGAAGAGGGTGCCTATGAGACATATGAAGGGTGCCCAATTAGCAAAGTATTTACAGCATGCCCCTTTCCCATCCTCATGTGTTTAATGGTTTGTTTGACTGTATTGTTGAGGCAAGCTACATGAGAAAGCAGCTTATTGGTCATGTATTCTAAACTGCATGTATTTTTCAGATTGCTCAACAAATTCTTCTTTCTGTCAGCAGGGTATATTGCAGCCTGACATGTGGGGAGTGCAGCCTTCTGATCTCTGGGACTGGTCTGCGTTAAGAGAAAAGATTTGTCAAAATGGTGTACGGAACTCCCTTCTTGTGGCTCCTATGCCAACTGCATCAACCAGTCAAATTCTGGGCAACAATGAGTGCTTTGAGCCTTACACTTCAAATATTTACAGTCGGCGGGTGTTGAGGTGAGAGCTTCTGTGGTCTTTGCCTTCACCAATCAGATACATTCAGTAAAGTTGAAATTTTATTTATTCTGGTGATATTGGCATATCTTACTCCAACTGTCATGAGGCATCACACTAGCTTCTGTCTTCTTGTGATGATCAGTGGTGAATTTGTGGTGGTGAACAAACATTTGCTGAGTGATCTGACAAACATGGGCTTATGGACTTCGGAGCTGAAAAATCAAGTCATATATCACAATGGTTCCATTCAACAGATTGAAGGGATTCCTGAGAATCTAAAGAAGATTTACAGGTAGATGCTTTTAAAAAGGATTTGCTGGCAATTTTGTCTTTTTGTTGGTCGCAATCTGAGTGTGGATCATTTGAGGTTGATATTGACTTTACCTAGCATGTTGGTAACTTCAATCCCTGGTTGTTTATCAGGACTGTATGGGAAATCAAGCAAAGATCCCTTGTTGACATGGCTGCTGATCGAGGAGCATATATTGACCAGAGCCAGAGTCTCAACATTCACATGCATCAACCCAACTTTGGAAAACTCACATCCCTTCATTTTTATACATGGTCCAAGGTATATGCTGGGCAACTAGATGTGAATTCTTTTTTTCAGTAATGTTTTTTGGAAAATATGAGTGCAATGATGACACTGACTATCACTGGCTGTATCCCCAGGGTCTGAAGACTGGCATGTACTACTTGCGATCACAAGCAGCTGCAGATGCAATCCAGTTCACTGTGGACTCAAGCAAGATCAAGGTAATTGTGTCCATCCCCATAAACTGAAGATAACATGCATAGTTTCATTGGGGGATACTGGTGAAGGGAACATCCCAATAATTACACCATGCTATTCTGGAATAAACCATGCACACATCTCATTCAACTGATGAGCTTTAGACCCTTTTCAGATCATATTTCAAAATTCAACTGTGCTGTTTTGCAGAAGAAATCAGTTGCAACAGAGACAACTGATGAAGAGATCAAAATGGCACAGATGATTTGTTCCCTTGACAACAAGGAAGAATGTATATCATGTAGTGGTTAGAAAAAGGAAGACCTACCTCTTACAGCGAGTAGCTGTAAGGTGCTTAGTGCTGTGATAATTAAGAACTCCAAATTGAGCATTCAGGGGTTGATTGGAAAGCACCCAGCTGGATTGCTTTTTTGAACAGAGAGCACCACTTCAAACTTCAACTAAACTCAACAAATTTCTCCGTGATCAGATTGAAGTGAGCAAGTGATTGGGAAAGTGTATTTCCTCAGCACAGAACTGTAATAGGCACAGCAATTTTCAGGCGTAGTTACACTTACTAATCCTCATGTACCATCCCCTTCTCCTTTGGGTGCATCTAGTTGTGCCACCAAATGACACTCCATGAGAAAGCTTCAATCTCTTAACTTTGGTTTATGCATCCTTTGAAGATCTCATCAGTTTTTCCAGATAGCATGTTGTCAAATAGCTCTTGGTATTGGAAGGATTGATGGTGATGGACTTACCTTTTAACAAGAATTTGTCAGCATCTGTTGTGAGGTTGTGTGAAAATAGTGTTGTCCTCCTGACCCCCAATGCATCGACAAATGAACTGGCCCTGCAAATGCAGCAAACTAAACAAGGAAGTTATTCAAAACATCTAGTGACGTTGGCTGTTGCCACTCTTCCAAGTAGTTTAAAAGTATCAACAATTATTGACTAGTTCAAAATCTCTAATTTAAAAGGGGGATGTCTTCATCATCTGTATGCCATCTTTGCAACGTGTGCTTACACACTTGTGCACTATGATTTTAGTTTCTACTGCAACTAATTTGGGCTATTAAAAAATCTATTTACTTCTAAGTGTTCGTCACCATTTTTTGCCTTCAGGTTTCCTTCAACACTTCACCATACATGTGCAGTGGACTACAGTAAGACTTGAGATTACCAAGGATGAGAAATCTGTCTAGAAAAATCCATGACTGCAGTCCATTAAAAGATTTTCACGGACAAGGCTTGGATTTCTTAATAACCCTCAATTTGTTTTTAGTGTTAGTTTTGGTATAGGTCTGAATTAGTTACAAAATTTCAAGTAAATACTAAACACGCTTATTACCAGTCAATTACCGCATTTTGCCCTACTTTTGAACATTCAAAAGTCTCTCACTGAGATTGAAGATGCCTTCAATCCTTAGTGGTACTGATGCTGAGTACACACACAATTCAATGGAAATCTCAAAATTCTGTTGAGATTTTCAGCAAATCTCAAAATTAAAAACATAGGCTTAGAGCAGGTCCAAGCCAAGGTTCTTAGATTCTTTGTAAGGGTTCTTGGAAGTGCCCAAAGTCACAACTATGTGCTTGAGCCATTAACTTATATGGCTACAATCACATGCTTGGTTATCTTCTAAGTGGCTATACAGGGAGAGAAAAAAAAATCAAACAACATATGGCAATTTTTCCCCTCTAAGCTATTGCAAGTTGCAGTGTGTGTGTAAATAATGACTATTTCAAGGTTGACAAGGTTTGAATTTAGACTACCAAAAAACTTTTGTGAAACCTTTTGATAAGAGTGAGATGGTTGGAGTGGCAAAACTTGGCAATCAACTATTAGCTAGTCGTTTGAATTAGAACTTGGATTACGTATAAGCATAAAACATGAGCAATTTCTACAAGTTCATAAAATTTGAATGAAAAATTGGAACCACATGAACAATAAAGTCATCCATAAAGTGCTGCAATTAGGGTGTGAGTTTGACAAATTTGACCCTAATAGGGCACAAAATCAGTAATAGGGGTTGAATTTTTTACAAACGAAATTAACAAGGAGCAAAACTAGGTTTTGCACTGATTTTGGTGCAAAAACTAGTTTCGTGCCCTATCTTTTCTTTTTCCTGAAAGCCTGCACTACTGCATTGACATGTTTTTCTTGCTATGATTATTTTTAAACCACATGCATCTAATCCTGAATGCTAACATTTGATGTTTTAACTTAAAGAAATTTTATTACTTTACAAATAACAATACATAAGGGTTAAAAGACGGGTTAGTGGATGAAAGAGGAGCCTAGAATTTTTTTAATGTGTTAAAACACATTGACAATTCATGAGAGGGAGTTGAACCCTTGTCCTAGTAGTAGCTACACTTCTACACATGACCTTGACCTACAAGTCACACATTAATTATAGTCATAGAAAGAAAAATCAAATGTAAAGACAAAAAAAAATATTCAAACGTCAAACTAGTCAACATCATGGAAACTGGGATTTATACATAATAGGATTCAACTTGCACTTGTCACTTGAAACCTCACCCACAGAACAGTCATAGAAAGCTAGTTATACATAACATCAAAATGTAAGTACTAAGTTGTAACACATTGGTGACAACATCCAAAATCCATGCACAAGTAAATAGAAATGGAGGATTAGTGACCATTAATGTAGCAAAACCACTTGTTGCAAGGATAACAATAAAAGACTTTATTATCAATCTTTAATCACTTATGCATGAACGGGAACCCAAAACTTTGATCACAAGTCGCAATTTCATCACATTAGAGGGAAATGAACTTAACACAACGACCAATGTTTTCCTCCCATTAGCATAATGCCAAAAGTTATCCAATTTAAGGCACAATTTTTCCTTCCCCTCTATCTTGGTACATGTTTTACATTTGACTTGATGTGCCTTCTTGTTCAAATCCACCATTGATTCAATTAATGGAAGTTTTTCATTCCACATGTCTTGAAACACTTTATTTTGCACATACTTTTTTTATTTCCTTGTATATTCTTTAAAAGAAATCTAGAGGTTTGCTTCAAATGTTTAGAGGTGTTTACAAGCATGATACTAATTGATTAAAATGCTACAAATTTTATGTAATCCTTCTTGCATTTTATGCCTTCCAATCACTTAGCAACAAGATTATTCATAGCTAGCTCCTCAAGCAATGGAGATATGAGAAAGCAACCAAATTTTTTGGGTACTACCATAGTCTAATTTTCTACCATTACTTTTGACTCCACCATTTTGAGATCATGAGTTGTGTGCTTAGGTTGGCCAGTTGAAATTTCATTTGAGATCATGAATTGGGTTGGTAGGTTGAAACTTGCTTACCATGGAACTTCAAAAATTTCTGTAAGTTGAGGTGATTAAATGGCTTTGTTGCCTTGTTCACGAGATTAATCTCGATGTTGTTATGTTGCTCTTCTTGACCAAAGCAAGCCATCTCTATATCATTGCTGAAGCAAGACTTCAAGAGTGGTGTGACCTAAAACAATGTCAAACATATTCTATGGATGAGCATGAATGAAAATAGGAACCCTAAGTCGGATGGGTGACAAATGATGCCAAAGCAGTTATGTTTCAAGGATGCGAAAGTCTAGTTTCTTGTTTTTTTTTTTTTTTTTTTTTGTATTTTTTTTTTTTTTTTGTTGTTTTTTTTTTTTTTTTTTTTTTTTTTTTTGTTTGTTTTTTTTTGTTT
>Ga0116227_10010620_pt1 | contig 15969 bp, 13 predicted proteins | sample S1TSphgellanicum_FD_89693 | JGI IMG/M metagenome (GOLD analysis project Ga0116227, IMG submission 89693) | Host-associated microbial communities from peat moss isolated from Minnesota, USA - S1T2_Fb - Sphagnum magellanicum MG | ecosystem: Host-associated > Plants > Peat moss > Unclassified... | reverse complement strand
GTGATGACTTGTTGGATATGTTGGTTTTGTGGTGGGGGGTGGGTGGGTTGGGGCGGTTTCAGGTTTACAAATTACACGGTTCTGAACAGTCCAGCAATAAAGGGTTATCTCCACCCCCACCAACGTACGCACTTTGGAGCTTTTTGCTTTTCGAGCTCCGTTCTGGGATCCTTGGGACGCGGACATCTTACACAAATCTATCACCACAAGAGCTTCGCCCAAGGGGTTTGTACGAGAGATTTCAAGTGGCAAAGCATTTGGTGAAGAGATCAGTGGGATCAGTGAAATAGGGTGCGTGTTTTTGTTTGTGTGTGTATGTGTTTTGCAATCTCAATTTGCAGCAAGAAATGGCAACAGCAGTAGCTATGTGTGCAATGCAATCGTCGTCTTCCTCAGTAGTGGTAGGAGCACACTCCATGACCACGCCTCCACAAGGAGCTGCATCTACCACCCCTGTTTCTGTCGCCGGGCCTTTTCGTACTCAGGTGAATATTTTCACCCCTGGGTGTTTTTTTTGTTTTGTTTTTGCGGGTGTATGTGGTAGTCCTTTTGTTGTTTCTTTTTAGTGCTTGGGTTCTGTTTTCATCGGGTCTATTGGAGACTTTATGAGTTGGGTAAGTTTGTGTTTCACAATTACCATACGAAGAATGGTGGAACTTGGGATAGATGCTGTGTTCATGCCTTTGGAATTCATTCTTGTGGGTGTTTGTCATTGCATCCTCATTTCACACATATGTGTTGTGTTTATAGTTCATTCATGTCCACAATGAAATCTGGTAGTTTCATGAGCTCTAGGGTTTTTTGTTTTTCATGAACTCTAGGGGTTTTTTTTCCCCCCCTCCACGCTGTGGGTCAAAATCCTCTTTCCTTCAAAACTAATTTTCTTGATAGTTAGCTCAGAATTGTTGGTGTTGTACTGATGGGGACTGCTGGATCCAACTTCTTCTACAGTATGATGTTCATTTGTTGTGAATCGAAATCAGAAGAAGTTTTTCTAGGCAAGCATCTCTGCACGTATTTGTGATAATTCGCCTCTCCTCTTTACAGACTTGCATTTAGTAGTTTTCCACAAAAGCTTATCACATATTATGTTGTTTTACCATGGAGATCTGCAGCAGCTACAGAGCACTTTTCGTGGAACAGCATTGCTGGAATCAAGTATCCAAGCAGGAAGAAGCTCAGTTGCAATTGCTCCCCTTAAGACTTTCCGGCTTCTGCCTGCCGTAAGCCTTCCTCCTAGACTCCATCATCCAAACTTTCACATTCTGTCTATCAGCAGCATCATCAGAGGTGGGGAATTGCTTTCTCACACATGTGAAACCAGCCGCCAATCTTGCCATATATCTGCATTGCAAGGAATCCTTTCCAAGAATGTGCTATTGTCACCCTCCCTTCTTGTTTCTGCTGCCAGCTCTTGTTTGTTGGAGCTCAGCCATCAACCAAAGAAACCTGTCTTGCTCATCCTCTCTGTGTCACAACCCATGCATGAAGTGCAGATCAAGGTACTCGGAGTGGGTACAACTTATGACCGAATTCCAAGAGTGTAGGCAACTATGTTAGTTGAATGATTTGTTGAATTTTGTCAGGTGAGGGCAAAAACTGCAGGTGCCTCAAGGACGTACGAGACTGAGGTGGACAAGCCTCTGGGCTTAACATTGGGTCAAAACCCTGGTGGCCGTGTTGTCATCACGGTACAGAAACAAACCATTTTCACTTGTGTATTTTTGTGTAGAAAAATCATCTGACACTATTGTAATGCTCAAACTTGGGGTGCAAGTGCTTCTTGCTGACTGACTAGCAATCAGAATTCATCAAAAAGTTCAGAATACTACAGATGACCCACACATGTGTTGATAGCAAAGTGTCGGATTTTCTGATGAAGTTGTGTAGAAGGCTACTTGGTCACATTATTGACTGAGATTGCAGATTGTCAAAGTGTACATCATAACTCCAATATCTTGAGCAAACAGTTTTAGGGTGGTCCAATGTCAAGGGGGCCAAAGGTTTACTATGAAATCTTCCTTGGTACAGTCTACCTGTGAACACAATGTGCAAAAGACCAGGAGGCCACAGGAGGCTCACTTGCTTTTATGCATTTTTTGGCAGGCAGTGGATGCAAGAGGAAATGCAGCAAAAGCAGGTCTCAAGGCAGGAGATCAAGTCATATACACAAGCAGCTTCTTTGGTGATGAACTGTGGCCAGCTGACAAGCTTGGCTTCACCAAGACAGCCATTAATGCCAAACCTGACAGTGTATACTTTGTTGTCAACAGGTGAGTAGTACAAGAAAATTTGCTTTGACAATATCCATGTGTTATGCCTTGTTGGAGAGATCATAATTTCTTGCAATATTCTCTTGTTTACCATTTGTTCATAAATGAGCTTATAAGTGTAACAATCTGCAATCTGCATTCTGGGATTATTGATGCAAATTACGTCTGGTACTTTGTTGCAGAGGTGCTGATGTTGATGTGAAGAGACTACCAAAACGACCAGCTCCTCCTCGATTTGGGAGGAAGCTCACAGAGGCCCAGAAGGTAGGATAAAATGTTTTTCTAACAGCTGGGTTATTGCACAATTTCCAACAGCACAAAACACTTTTTCCATCTGCTTGTTTTTTCAATTCAATACAAGCACACACTCTCCTTCTCATCAGCATCCAGCTTTTCTTGTTGGAGGAAACATTTAACTGTTGTTATTTTGTATGTTGGGCAGTCACGTGCTACTCACATATGCTTGGATTGTGGCTACATCTACACTCTCTCTAAACCATTTGAGGAGCAGGTATTGTCTTGGTTCTTAGTCAGCTTGTGGTTTTTACTGTACTACTGTTGATTACTTTGCAGCTTTTGAAATTTTTTGTCAGTCTTGTTGAATTGTTAGAGATCATGGGGATGGATAGTCTTTGTATGGAAGGAGCTGAACAAATATTCAAAAGATGTTTTTGCTGTTTGTTTGTGTTTTGCAGCCGGATTCATTCCTGTGCCCCCAATGTCAAGCCCCAAAGAAGAGGTTTGCAGGGTATGACCCTGAGACAGGGAGAGCTCTTGGAGGAGGTGGTGCCCCTATCTCTGTCCTCTTGGGAGTGCTAGCTGGTGCAGTTGCAGTTGGGGCATTGGTACTCTATGGATTCCAATAATTTTTTTGCTTCATTGCTTCTATAATCCTCATAGAAGCCTGAATTTCTATTGTTCACTAGGCCTGGCTACATACATATGTAGCAGATTTTTAAGAGGGTAGAAAAGCTGAAGTTTGTGCTAAAGAAAATGTGCATTTTGTATAAGGATGAATTCCTGGAACGAGGAGGGTGTTCCCCTTCAAAATTAACATGATATGCTTTGTGCATTCTTTGTGTTAAGACTGGCATTCTTTACATTTGGGTGGGCCTCAAATCATACATTCTTTGTGTTAGACTGACATTCTTTACATTTGGGTCAGCCTCAAATCAGGCATTCTTTGTAATTGACCTGCATCCTTTGCATTATTTGGGTGGACCTGAAATCAGGTGCAATAGACACCAAAGGTTTTTTTTACCATACCTTGATCCTGATTAGACAGATACCTATTCCAAAAATTGTGTCAGTTTGCAGGAGCTTTAAAAGGATGGTCCCACAGTAGGTCACAAACAAGATTTGTAGGTGGTTTTGGGTGGTAGTGGAGTTCAAAAACAAGCTTTGGAGGTGGTGGTAGTGAACTCACCACTTTTGTAAGTACTTCAATTGAAGCAAGATGATGGGTGATACTCAGATATAGATGCTCTGATGTAGGTATTGTGGATGTTTGACCTCAGTTGTTTGCTTGAAGCTGGGTTCATCACAGAAACCTGGAGCCACCCTGGAGAATCCATATAACTTAGCCTGGATGATGAAGATCTTTGACATATAGGCATTTGTGATGTTTCCATTGGATGCGGTAACATGCATGTACTTAAAAATTTATAATTTATGTACTCTCTTTTTCTCCACAACACTTTGAAGGTAACACAACAAATGAGCATAGTCATAACCTTCTCAGAGTCACTCACGAAGTATCAAACCGTCAGCTTCAACTTGAATTGCAGTGGTGAACTGCCATGACTATCCAACTGACTTCATCAGCTTCCAACAGTGCGTGTAGTAGATGAAGTATAAATAAATCTACAAAACATATAGAGAATCTGTATCCCGGTTTTTCTGTCACATTTCTGGAAGCAGCACGAAGAAGACTCAATCTTGATGCTGGCAACACAATTCAAGACATGCTACCTGGTAAAACACCCAATTTGCTTCATGTTGAATCACAACAACACAATTTTATGCAGATTGTGACACTGAACATTTTCTTGTCTCAGGTATATATGTGTTGTACACAATCTCCTTGTATGATGCTACAGGTGCAGAAACGATCATATGAAACAGATTACATATCATAGGAGCTCAGTGCAGAAATGACTGCTCCTGTAGTGCCAAAGGTCGCAGAAACATCAGGTAAGCTCTGCCACGACGTCTCCATTGACACAGATGGGTACAGCCATGGTTGCACGGCTCCAGTGAACATGTTCAGGTGTGGGGATAAGATTGCCTCCCAGTCCACCTGTCATTGCAGTGCATATTAGTAACCAATAAGAAAATGCCCATTTTGACTGTTTCTTTGTTCTGGATCATGTCTTGTGACATCATTTTTCCTTGAACAAGCCCTAAACCCTAAACCTGAGCCTGGCTGACTGCTTTACTACATTCATCCATTACTCCCATTTGCACCCACAAGCAGAAAGTATACCTGAAAGTTTTCAGGAATGTTGGCAGTGATTTTCATGTTAGCAGCCAAGAACAAACCAAGCAATGTGATATAGCCCACCACTGCTGTCCCTCTTGCCAAAGGCATGAAATTGTACCTGCATATGCAATGCATAAGCTTTGAGAATATATCTGATCAAGAAGACTTTGAATATTATTCCTTTCAGGCCAATGAACCCAGATGACAAAAAAAGGTTATGTCAAATTTTTGCTATGGGTACTGAAGTTTGGTACTAGCAAAACCTAGCCACAACATATCAACACCCATGAGAGTTGCAGAAATAAAAATCTCTGTAGAAAATATATTATCCTCTTGTACCCCAGAAATTTCAATGAACAATACATTGTGCCTCCTGACATGAAGACAACAAACATGTTGGGACCCAACTAATTACTGAGTCATGTGTAGAAACAGTGATGTTGCTCACCAGTAGAAACAGAGCCGCAGAATGCTGTTACGAACTGGCTCCAGCTCTTCAACATCCATTGAGCCAAATGCTCCATTACAATATGCATCACAAACTGCCTGATAACACACAGCCCACACCTATCAAGCTGAAACCCTTTTCCTAGAAGCATGCAAACCCTAAACCCTGAACCTACTCAAAAGGTAATCCAAACTCATTCCTATATATTCTCTTCTCTTCTCACAAACCATTGAACCAAAAAACAAGCACATGCTGCATTTCCTGTGCAAAAGTATATGTTTCTCTGGCTCTGTGAGTAAATTCCATTTGATTCTTTCTTCATTGTGTTGTTGTCCTCCTGGGTCTCATGAGAAATTCTGCACTTTTCTAGATCCTGAGGGAGTCTACTTTGGTTTATTTTTCTGCATAGGAACATGAATTCCAGAAGCATATACATCACAAAGTGACTGAATTAGTGTGAGACATGGTTAGGGCAAAGATCAAGAATACCTCCCAAGCAGAAGTCATCTCTATATCATACTCTGCCCACCGATCAGGAGTGCCTGGAGTGCGAATTGAGAATTCCAAACCTTTTGCAGGCCTGTCATACCACAAAAGAGGGAAACCTGTCAGACCCAACTAGCTTGCTACTGATCCTGTGCTATTATTATGTTCGATCTAGAAATTGGGCACAACAGACATGATAAAACAACCTGGGCTCAACAGATATGATGTAAACATCTTTGACCAGCAGAGAAGTTGCTAAAAGTGACGTAAAATTCTCCTGATAAATCCAACAATCATTGATGAAAGAAAAAATGAGATTGAAGCAAAAATGCTTGCTGACTCACGTTTTCTGCAGAGTGAGCCGTGTGCCATCCAAGATTTTCCTGAATGATCCAAGCACATAAGGAAACCCACAGATGGACTTAAAGCACAAATTGCAATAGTCACATCAATAAACCTAAATGTCATTTCTTTGTTGCTGCATGAAGTCTAAACAGATGCTTGCAAAGAAGTGAAGCCCATCACAACAGTGAAAAATTCGTTAGGTGGGTACCCTTCTTTGGCTGTGCTCATACACTCAGTGTTAACCCAAAACGTTTTTCCAACCACTTTGTAGAGGTCAAAGCAACTTTTGGTGGCATCCACCTGTTCATGTTGACCCAAAAATCAATCAAATAATTAATTAGTCAACTTTTTATTAAAATAAACTCTGGTAAGTGTACAGCACTGAACATGCCCAAGACAGCATGAAAAAGAAGGAACTGAGGGACAAAGTACTTACAGCAACTAGCTTATTGGGGTCTGATAAATCAATGACTTTATTGGCAGCATCATTGACAGAGTGCCTCACTTTGATTAAGTCCTTCACAATTTGCAATGCTCTGCAATGTTCACCCCCTTCGTGTCAGCTGTAATTTGGATACCATTTCAATTACTTTGGTAGGTTCAAAGCTCCATGAATTGCAAAGCCAGCATGACATCCATGATGTGATGAAATTTTATTTTATTTTTTTCCATCTCAAGAAGCCTTCTTTAAGATAATCCAAAGGACAGTCAGTATGTTTGATCAGGAACCTGCATTTATACCTTTCGGCATTTGGGTGATACCGCACTACTTTAGCCTGTCCAAGTACCATGGGTGTGTGTGACCCAAAACCTGCTTTGAATTCCTTTTCACTGCCACAACCCAATTGAGCTATCATCAAAACCTCACAGTATATATACAAATCTGGTGTGTGGGATTATGATCTTGTCATCAACTGCAGTGCTTCAATGCACACAAAATGCTTCCATAACCTGCAAGACTTGCATGCATTAGGTAAAGCCAGAATCATGGAACCGAATCACCTGGCTTTTGATTCACTTGCTTTCAATTCCAGGCGATCTCTGCCTTACATTGGATCTGTCATCACCTTAACAGATCATACAAGACAGGATAGCTACCAGCACTCTGACTATCAAACATGTTGGAAAGCAGACAGGGACAACAGGCTTGATTTTCTTACATTGGATCCTGAGATGTGGGCATCATACCTCAACATGTCCACCCAAACAACAGAGTCACAAGGCTCTGATACTTGTCTCCATTTCACAGCTATTGAGAAAACATCCCGCCATGTTGAGACAATAGGACCCTTCATGCTGTCATCATCCTCTTGACATCTGCAACCCTCAAATTCAATGTCAAAAGCAAGTCAAGCAAACGGTCAAGAAAGCATCCAGACTCAACGCCCATGTGATAAGATAAACCCAAGATTCTGTAATTGCAACATTATTAATAACGTTCACGTAACCTGCAATTTGAAGGATGACCGACTTTGTTTGAGCATTGTGGCCCCCCCCGGTTGCCAGATCTGCCATTACTGCTCTTTCTTTTGCTCCTCCGCAAAGACTTTGGAGAGCTGTCTTTGCAATCTTCAAGTTCCTGTGGGTTTTCATGCATTGCCTGCCAAGTGTACAAGACTTTCTGTGCAATTTCCAGTGCAGCCAGTCCTGCCATACGGTGCTGTCACATTGGGAAACATGTTAAGAATGTTCAGAAGCATGTTGGGGACATGAGGAAGACCCTAAACCCTGAAAAACCCTGCTGTGAGAATTGATTTACTGAGATTCAATCAGGCAATCCTGTTGATCCTGCCATTGTTCCGGTATCATACCTGGCGTATGTTCCGGAGAAATCCAGGACAATTGTACTGTATAAGGCGACCTATCTCATCAGCAGCTTCCAGAAGCATTTTCTTGGTTCTGGTGAGTGCAGAGTCTTGTTGTCTCAGTTGGCCTCCCTTGGGCATCACATTGAGAGAAGGCTGGTGCTTAAAAGAAGGATTGGGTGGTAAACGCTTACACCAGGCTTCCTGCCCAACCCACATCACCCAACTGACAGTAAGAAAAAAAAAAGCACATTTGGTTGTTTGCAGATGAACCAAATGCTTTGCTTCTTTTGCTTCTCCACAATTGACTTTAGAGACAGCAACAGCAGGAAAGTCAAAGGAGGAAACAGAGAACAATCTGTGTAACAGGTTACAGATGGCTGACTGACAAAAACAAATCCCCAGAGAAAAAACAACCCCCACAAGCTTGGAAGGAATGATCTGAGGAGCTGTACCCAAGTATCCTTTCTTTTCTAACCCTGCTTCTGCTAATTGCAGATGTTGATTTTGCAGCATGGGGCTGGCAGGAGAGACATAAAAAGAGAGTGGAAATTATAGAAGAGGAGATTAGAAATTCCTATATGTTGACTTACTTTGAAAATGGGATCAAGATCTTCATCAATGTCAAAGCGGTTGAATGGAGATGCCAGTTTTGATGCTGTGTACAATGCAATCTCTCGCTGCAGCAGGCAGCAAACCATTGAGGGTTAGATAGACAGTACACTGGGTCCTCAAATGGAGAAGAGTTAAGTGAAGAGTGTATGTTGGACTAAACCCTGGTCACACGAAAGTGCATTGCTTGATGATTGTATTTTACCTGGTAAAAAGACAAGTCCTGAAGTGTCCTGTTTTCAGCGCTGTTGATGTCCATCCGCAGAACAAGATCATAGTCCTTGATCTGTTGTATTCCAATTCACATCAACCCACACATCAAGGCGGAGAGAGAAGGTTTGCATCTGCTGAAAAGTGGGTTGACACACATGCATAATTGCGCCCAAAACAAGACTTGCATGCTGACTGGCACACTTAAGATGGTACAGAGGATGATAGTATACAAGATGACAGACTAAGGAAAAGTCTAAAGCATTTATGGGTGTTTATCAAGGATTCAGTGTTCTTACTGCATCAGAGAATTCACCGAGAGCATGGTAGCAAGAAGCCCGCATATAGAGACACTCTAAATTAGTCAGATCAACCTCTAGGCCTTTTGACAGCATATCCACTGAGTTCCTGCAGACATGGGTTTTTCCCAAAGTTTGGCAGAGAAAAGTGTCAGCCTGAAAAGCTCTCATCAAAAGGCTTTTGGTATAAAAGCAAATCAATGGGAGTATTGTGAAGAGATAAAATCTCACTTATGATCACCGAGGCCATGAAGCAGGATGCCCCATAAACGATATGCCTGTACATATCTGCCAAAAACATTCCACAATGTAATTTGTGCATGAGCTCAAGTTTGCACCCAATTGATAAGAAGATCCTTCCATCATGATGTTCCTCACTAGCAAAAGTGAAATGTGCCAACAAATGTGTTCTGTAAACCAAATAGAGATAGCAACCATTTTGGGTTTTGAGATATTGGGTTTGATAATCATACTTGCCATCAAGAGCTACCGCCTTTTGTAAGCATTCAATTGCCTTGTCTGAATCTGCAAGCTCTTTGTAAGACTGCCAACACCAATGGGACCCCACAAACATTCCACTGTGCAGTGTCAATCCTCCTGATCTCTAGAAAATCATCAAGGTAATCTAAGATGCCAGAATATTCCTTCATGGATCTTGAACCGCGATGTAATGTGGCAAAGATTTTTCTATTAGAAGATATAAGAGCACGACTACCTGTGCTAAATGAGTCCATCCTTCCTTGTAACTTGTGTCGAGCTCCACAGCCTTGCGGTGAGCCACAATTCCTTCAGCATAGTTACCTGATGATGTCAAAGACAGCCCCTGCCAAACTCAACCCCCAAAAAAAATTTGAGACCATGGACATATGACAAAGCACATGCAGGCATTTGCAGGAAACTATTGTTGGATATTTTGCAGATTGCAACATCTGAACGTGTAGACTCATGTACAGGCAACAAGAGAAGTTTCTTCCATTGACTATTGCGAAAGCTCAAAGATGGCAAATTCGATGAACAAGCTGACCAGGATTAGGACTACAGTGTTCTACATGTGCTGAGCACCTCCTTTCTTGCTGCAGCAGACCCTAAACCCTAAGCCGTAAAACCTTTCTTGCTCCAGCAGAGAAATTCAGATGAGAAAACTTACAAGGTAGTTGTAAGCAAATTTGTTCTTGGGATCTAACACTACACATCCCTGCAAATCATTGACAGCTGCACCAAAGTCCTTGAGCTTGTAATAGACTATACCTGCAACAAGGAAAAACTGTAAATAAACTCAAGGCATCCAAAACACCATCACCCCCACATGACCCAACAAGAAACCCACCATGCCCAGCTCCTTGGAATGTGCTTGTAGGAAACATAAAACCACTGATTCCAGTTTCACTTTGACAGAAGTGCAGGAAATAGAGACAAATTATGTCATGGTCGTGCTTCCTAATGACATTGATCAACCTCTTTCGTGGAGCAAGTCAGCTGATCCAGGTTCCAACTCCATAGCCTTTGTCAAGTCTTCAAGAGCCTGTCACCATACAAGACTGATGTGATCAACTTTGTGAAAGAGACATGAGCAACAGCAATTGAAAGTGTCCAATGCTCCCAGGCATTGCTGTCGATCACCTTTCTACTATTGGTTATCTTTTTTGCCTTGTTACTGTTGGGTGTACCTGAATATCAGATGAAAGAACCCTATAATGGGAAAGGACATGTGAACCTTAGTGGTTGCTCCAATGGCTGCACGTGCTTGTCCACGTCTTTTCCAAGCCTCTCCAACTGTCGGATCAACCTCAATTGCCTAGTGCACAAACACAAAGAATCAGTGAGGATATGATGCTGGTCATCCAGAAACCTAAGCTTCTTCCACCCAGTCACTATTATCGATTGCAACAGTTGCAACAGCTTCCTTGTGAAATAAAAGTTTCAATGCATTCCAACAAAGACGAAGAGCCTTGGAGAAGAAATTTAGACTCGGGCATTTGCACCTTGGAGAAATCTGTGATTGCAAATTCCAAGTTCCTCAGAAAAGCATAAGCAGTGCCTCTCCCAAGTAACGCATCACAGGACTTTGGATTCTCTTCCAGAAGCTGCAGGGCAAACAATAAATATCAGTTTTGCCTGGATGTCGACAAGTACATAACGTTTAGCCCAGATGTCCACAAGTACATAACTTCAATCAGCTCAAAACTTTGGTCACAAAAATCCAGATCTGGATCCTGACCAAGAAAGCAGACTGCCAAAGAGAAAAATCATAGATATGATGATCTGGGTTTCAATTCTGACCATATTGAATATGCTGATGGCTTCCTCATAGTTGCCTCGATTCACCTGCAAAAAATATTCTTGAGATAGGCACCCATCAGCTGGAGGATCTCAATCAGGTGGAAATGGAAGGAAAAAGGCTCATGTACAAGACAAATCCAGGTTCAGATCAGGGTACACCACCCTGCCACATTACAGGATGGCCATGTATCTGTTGTACCATGACACTATTGCATTTTCCTTGGATGACAACACATCATTTGGATGTGGCTGCTACATGCTGACTAGAGATTCTTAGAGCTTGAATGTAGAGGAAAGAAAAGATGGGTAGGGAATGGGACCAACCTGGCCAATGCCTTTTGACAATCTGATGTCCAATGTAAGAGACTGTAGCCCATGATGGTTCAGCTGCTTGTTTCTTGGGCCTCCTTCGATGTGCTCAATCACATCGGAATCCAAATTCAATGGAGAGAAGAAAGTGCCCTTGTTCTTTTTGACAGAAGAGACAACTGTGGTCGTCATTCCTCTTGAAGAACTCTTGATGGTTGTGATGGATGGTTGTGCAACAGCAGTGGCCGTGTGCATGAGCAACCCAGAACTCTGTGCCTGCATGGCTAGCATGTGGAGTTCTACCACTAAGGGTAGCTCTGTTGAGAGGCCCTGAGCTGCATTGCAGCCTTGCTCCCACACCTGGCATGCCTCCTGTGTCCTGTTAAGTGCAGCCAATGCCTGTCCTGGTCCAACCCAAAGGGTTGGTCATATCTGCAGTATCAGGACAGAAACGTTGTCCAAGACTTTGCAACAATGCCTCTGGCAGCAGCAGCAACACCGAGATAAAATCTATGGCCATCCACAGAGTTGTCGGTAGAGCTTTTTTCTACTACCAACCATCTTTCAGCAGCAAGTAGAAAGAAAAAATACATACATATAGATTTTTAGAGATGGGATGCTACACCTTTGTACAAATAAGCCTGAAGAGTAGATGGGTTGAGTTCCAGAGCTTTATCACAGTCTTTGATCACATGCTTGTGAAGCTCCAGCTTACTATAGCACCATGCTCGGTTACTGCATTTTTCTCTCAAATCCCATGAAATCAATTCAAACCCAATTCTAATGTATGTAGGTAATGGGGGACTTCTGACCAGAATTTAGCACAGTTTTGTATTCTGTTTCCTGGTCAAGCTACCATATCCTAGTTTGATGCCTGCAAAGTTTCTACTCCAAAAACCCATTTGAGCAGCTGATAATGGGGCAAAAACCCACTTCTTTCTAGATGAGATTCTCAGCCAGCTGATGAACATAGGTTTATGTGGAAACAACTTAGGGTTTTGTGGAATCAATGTAGGTTTTGCAAATCAACATAGTGAACCCAACAAAAATCTCAAGATTGGACATTCTTTTGACATGATAAACAGTTGTGGTACACTTTATGACCATGATGAACATCTAGCAAAAGCTTCTAACGCCCACTTTGAGCCTCAATACAGAAGTGAGAATCTTCTGAAAATCCATTGGCTTGGGTGGGGAAGAAAACCAGGCAAACTGATCTAAAACAAAAAGAAGTAGGAAAGAGAAAAGACAGTGAGGGGGGAGAGAGAGAGAGAGAGAGAGAGAGAAACCCAAATGCTCAAAAATAGACTGCAGTGATCACAGAACAACAATAACTCCCTGGCTCTCCATCCACACCACACCACACCACACTAGTCTCAACACTCATTCTCTCTCCCCACCCAAAGGGCAGCAATGAAGTAAAGTTCCAGCTGAATGGCGATGAAGGAGGACGGACGATGGTGGTACATGGGTGCATACATACATATATACAGACATAAAATACATACCAGAGGAGCCGAGGGGATGTAGTGGTGTCTGGAAGTTTGTTGAGCAAGCGGATCCCTTTAGACCATTCCTGCGCCTTGCAAGCCTCAGCCACAGCTCTACTGATAGCATCTGCATCGCCACTACTACTGTCGCTCACTGAAGATGCCATAGCCCACCTCACCCTCACCCCCACCCCCACCCCCACAAGCAAAGCAAAGCAAAGCAAAGAGCAAAGGACGCAAGGAGGAAGAACAGGAAGCAACAACCAAATGGAAAGAAAGAAAGAAAGAAAGAACGAACGCAAAGGGAAACACCAAAGCCCTAGTTCCTTTGAGCACTAGGGCACAAAAGAGGAGAGAGAGCACTAGTTACTTTGAGCATCTCCAGCGGCGGTGCTCAATAATTCTCACAATTCAAGTTTTTTCGTTATTTTACTTTTTTTTCCAACCCCACCCATAAAACTAAAATTGGGATTGCAAATAGGTGAAGAGACCGCGACTAATCGCAAGTTCCAACCCATCAACACCAATCAAACCATCTACCCAATCAGAGACAGGGAGCAGTCAATCATTACGATTTGACTATGTTAGGAGGGCCCTGCTGTGCATGTTCTCAGGGTCACAGAAGTCAGTCAGTCTTCTTCTTCTTCTTCTCTTCTTCTGATGATAACAACATCAATGCTAAGCATGCACTAAAATTACCCCCCTTATCTAATAATAATGTTGCAATTCCCAAAAAGCTAATTGATATAATTTAGCCTAAAAACAAATTACAATTTGATTTTTTTTTTCATATGTTTCTCAAACACATTTTCTTTTTAAACAAATGTTGTTGATGTATTCTTTAGATTTATTCAAAGTCTATGGCTTCAAATATACTAGCAATCCATGTAATGATGTAATTATTTTATATTCAAAATAATTATTATTATGTCTATAGCTTTTCAAAAAATTGCTTTCCTTTCCAAATAACATGGACATGAAAAGGGCTGTGGGTGAACAAACACCCAAGTTGATATCATGATAAAAATCCTAAAATCCATTTAAATTATTTACAATTATTACCAATATCCCATGCTTAGACTAAATCAAGGTCTTTGAGTTCAATCTAGCAATTTTTGGGCTTAATGTGGCCATTAGGAGGCATCATTCAAAAAGGTGAAGGTACCAATGTGGGTATTGTTTGACCCTAGCTCGTATATACATTTTTTTCGTGTCCATATTAAATAGTAAAATCAATGATAACTAATAATGACTATTTCATTTGTTTTCCTTTAATCACCTATATGGACATGAAAAGGCAAATTGTCATATTATATAGTAAAATAAAGTTTGAAATTAACATAAATAATGATGTCTAATACCCATGAACTAGTGTGTGATAACCTTGGTTGTTTACTTCCTCCTCTAATAGATGCCTTTGTGGTTGAACTTATTTTCAACCATCTATTATGTGGTATCTTCATCAAGTAATTGAAGTTGGCATAAGGTTGTGAATGATACCATGGAATGACATGCCCTTGAGATTGTGAAAAATCACAATGTTTATTGTTGCACAACTATAACTTGAGGACTCCCAAGGCCTTTTTAAAAATAATGCTTGCAATTTGAAATCAAGTGTCTACAACTTGGCTAGTTTGAATGATCCCAATAATTCATTTTTTAAAATATTTAATTAAACTTAGATCCACCTTAAGAGGTCTACAACCCATGCAACATGTAATTTTGGATTGATCTTGCCCTTATAGGTACTTAGTTGATATTGAAAACCTTGATGAGAGGTCAAATTGGTATCAACAATTCCATCATGTGTTGTTTTGGTTCTATGGGTGTTAAATTCAACTTGAAACCTTTTCAGATACTTTATAACCCAAGTCATGTGTAATTTATGATCTTTATTTTGCCCTAGTAGGTTTTTAATTGAACTTGAAAACCTTACCGACAAGTTTGATTGGTTTTATGTGTTATTGTCTTGATTTTATTAGAGTTAAATTCAAGTTGAAACCTTATTGGTTGGTCAACCCATGCCACATATAATTTATGATCTTTATTTTGCTTTAATAAGTGTTTAATTGATCTTTAAAATCTCCTTGGAAAGTCTAATTATTACTTGATAGCTCCATTATGTGTTGTTTTGGTCCATGGGTGTACCATTGAACTTGAAACCTTATTGGTTGGTTTGCAACCCATGCCACATGTAATTTATAATTTGTCATGCATTAGTATGTACTAAATTGATCTAGAAAACCTCCTTAGGAGGTCTCATTGGTACTTGGTAGTTCCATTATGTGTTGTTTAGGTTTTGTTAATGTGCCGTTGAATTTGAAACCTTCTTGGTTGGTCTATAGCCCATGCCACATGTAATTTATGGTCTATTTTACCCTAGGATGTACGTATTTGAATTTGAAAACACCTTGGGATGTTTTCCAACCCTTTTGAAAATTTCATTATGATGTTTTGAAGTTCTATATGTACGTATTTGAACTTGAAACACCTTGGGAGGTTTGTAGCATTTTGGAGGACCCATTATCATGTTTTTAATTTCTATAGGTACATATTAAACTTGAAAACACCTTGAGAGTTTGCAACCCTTTTGGGGAAACCATTATGATGTTTCAAGGTTTTGTAAGTACATAGTTGAACTTGAAAGAACCTTGGGAGGCCTACAACCCTTTTGGGGACCCATTATGATGTTTTAACATTTGTAGGTACTTACTTGAACTTGAAAGGCCTTTGTAAAGGTATGCAACCCTTTTGAGGGACCATTGATCATGTTTTCATCTTCTGTAGTTTTTTATTTCAACTTGAAACTGTACTACACGAGCGGGTTTAGGACCGAAACTATGTATAATTACTACATAGTTATGAAGTCTATGTTTTTGGGTTGTAAAACTATCATCCCACCTTACTTTTGATTATGCAAACCTCACCAT